>JACXTT010002969.1_pt1 | contig 26542 bp, 27 predicted proteins | sample 9270951 | NCBI WGS metagenome assembly JACXTT01 (sample SAMN15532306, study PRJNA645909) | rock metagenome | isolation source: weathered quartz diorite | place: Puerto Rico | collected 2017-06-21
TTTTCACTGTTTTCGTTGATTTGTTCTCCCTAGCACATTGGGTCATGTCGGCCGTTTTTTTTCCGCTAACTGCACCATTCTGTCAGCAGATTTTGTTTCTACAGACAATAGCTGTGCCCACGTCAAATGCGCGAAATATTCCGGGTTAGGAGGATTGGCTTGCGTCGCCTCTCGGAGCTTCTTCAGAGCCTCCCGCGCCTTTCCTATTCCAACCAGCGCCTGACCTTCAAGATGTAACGCCGAGGCCCTAAGATTGGCGGCAACACTATTTATTGTGATTTTGTCAAAAGCGTGCAGGGTCCCCCAGTAGTCATGGCGATCGAAACGCAATCTCGCCATTTGAAGATAAAGCTCGGTAACATCCACGCCCGCTGGAGGGGAGTTGTGACTTGTTTCGACGATCAACCTCGACGCACGCTCGAATTCGCGTTCCGCATCATCGGGCAGGTTGTATTCCAGCAACACTTTGCCGATACGGTAGGCTAATGTAGCGTCCCTTGGAAAGCGCTCCCTGATCTGGCGGAGGTCGCTCCGAGCTTTGTCCACCTGCTTAAGCTGCAACTCGGCTCCCACGAGCGTGAAAAGGCGCTCTGGGTCCTGTGGGTTGCCGTTTACAGCAGTCTGCAGATGAGGAATTGCCTCTGCATAGCGTGATTCCGCGAGCAAGGCCAACGCCAGTCCGTAATGTCCAGCGCCCGAAGGGTCGCCCAGTTTGATGGCGGCCGTGAATTCATCTGCCGCGGCCCTGAGTTCGCTAGCTCTAAGATAAATCCGCCCCAGGTAATAGTGAGTTGCGCTATGCGCAGGGTCGAGCTTCAGAGATTGGATGAAAGCCTGCCGGGCATCGGATTCGCTACCCTTTCGCATCTGGATCATCCCCAGGAGAAAATACGCGAGCGCCGAATTGGGGTCCTTCTGCAAGGCTTCTTGACAATGCTCCAGAGCGTCATCCAGATGCCCTTCCGCTAACGCCGCTCGTGCTTCTCGCAGCGCGCTATCCGCAGTCGCCAGTACACCTAGCTGGGCTTCGATGGTCCGTACCGCGCAGGAGACCAAGAACCGATTCGCAGGCTGCCCAGCGCGAGCGGCATCTGTGAAATGCCCATGATGTTGAGCGGGTCGAGGCGACGATGCGCCCCACCTCGTTAAAAGAAGAGCACTGACGGCCAGCAACACCACGGCTTCTGTGTAGCCCCGCCGAAGCAAATGGCTGCGAATGTCAAGTTTTATCGCGCTTCTCCCATACTGAACTGGCACTATCGAAAATGCCCGTTTTCAAAACCGGACGCCCTGTTCGTTTGAATCCGTTGGAGGAAATCTAAGCCCAGTAACTTCGTTAGCATATCAGGTTTGCCTTGACAAAATACTGCGGGCGGTGTTGTAATCTTTCCGGTCCGAGGGGACCGTTTTCGCAACTCTGATTTTGCCAAAAGCACTCGCGTCACGATATCCAACGCATCAAGCCGTGGGAGGGCAGCATGTCACGAAATCTAGTAATCGGTGTTTTGATAGGGTCACTCTTCGGACTTGGCCCGGCCGTTAAAGCGCAATCGAACCTGGCAACCCTTGTTGGAACAGTGAAGGATTCGAGCGGTGGCGTGGTTCCCAACGCGTCGGCGGCGGTCAAGAACTTGGGCACAGGCTTGGAACGCTCCGCGAAATCGGATGCCAGCGGAGATTACTCCATTTCGAACCTCCAAGTAGGTCATTACTCCCTAACGGTCACGCTTGCGGGGTTCGAAACCACGACGATCCCGGATATTGAGCTCCAGGTAGGACAAACCGCCAGAGTCGACCCCGTCTTGCAAGTTGGCTCAGCAACCCAACAAGTCACGGTCAGCACGACCGCACCGCTTCTCGCAACGACGACCTCCTCGGTAGGCCAAGTCGTCGATCATAAGGTTTTGGAGGACGTTCCCCTTAACGGTCGCGCTTTCTGGCAACTGACGCAGCTCACGCCAGGCGCTACTTACACGCCCGGCGGTGCGAATCCTTACACCGGTACCACGGCGATTCGGGCCAGAGCCGTCAACGTCAGTGTCAACGGATCTGATCCGCAGCAAACAGGTTGGTCGCTCGATGGGGCCAACATTACGGAACCCCAGCTGGGTGGCACGGCAGTTCAACCTAACGTCGATGCCATTCAGGAATTCAAAGTGGAAAGCGGAAACATGTCCGCGGAGTTCGGGCACACGCCGAACATGGTGACAGCCACCATCAAGAGCGGAACGAATGAGTACCATGGAAATGCTTTTGAGTTCCTGCGCAACGATAAACTTGACGCCCGCAACTTCTTTTTCCAGGCTCCTGTCGGCGCAGCGCAAACCAAGGACGTCCTGAAGCGGAATCAGTTCGGGGGCACCTTCGGCGGGCCAATCAAGAAGGACAAGACGTTTTTCTTTGTCGATTACGAAGAAACCACGGTGCGTCAGGCGCTAGTGTTCAGCAACGTCGTTCCGAGCCTGGCCATGCGTAACGGAGATTTCAGCTCCTTCCTGCCCGGCACTCAGATCCTTGACCCGCAGAACAATTACGCCCCATTCCCGAATAACAAGATTCCTTCCAACCTGTTTTCTCCACAAGCTCTGTTTTTCCTGAAGTACATGCCTGCGCCGAACTTCAGCCAAGGAGGCACGGATCGAGCGGTTTTTGGCAACCGGCTGGCACTCAATACCGCGAAAGCCGATTTAAAAATCGATGAACAATTCACCTCCAAAGATCACTTGATGGGGCGGTATTCCATTAACGATAACGCCGAGGACAACCCCAATCCCTTTCCGGCATTGGGTTCTCCCGGAAATCATTCAAGAGGTCAAAGTTTCAGTTTGGCGTTGACCCATATATTCAACCCGCAATGGCTCAACGAATTGCGCTTCGGATATTACCGGATGATCTTTTTGTTCCAAGGGCCGCTACAAGGAACGAACGTTGACCAGCAGGCGGGCGTCCAGGGCCTCGAGCTGCAGCCGTACGGCGGGTTCCCGGAAATCGATATGGCAGGCTATGACAGCTTCAACGGTTCGCCCACCAACTGCTTGCCGAAATCAAACCATGTCCGGTCGTACCAGTATTCCGACACCTTGAGCCGGGTCGCCGGCAAGCACAATATGAAAATGGGCATGGAGTGGTTCCACAACATTTTGGGATATGTAAATGGCGGGGTATCCGAGGGCGTATTTGATTTCGAAGGCACGTACACGGGCGATGCTTTCGCTGACTATATGTTGGGCTTACCTGATAGTGTTACTCGCGACGGGGGCGTACCTTTGCAGGGAACTTACGGCAATTTCCTTTCCTGGTTCTTCCAGGATAATTACAGAGTTACGAGCAATCTAACGCTGAATCTAGGGTTGCGATACGAAATCAACCCCTTCTTCACTGGTCAACGCGGCCAGATTAGTGGTCTGGATCTTACGACCGGGAAGCTTGTCATACCCTCAAACTTTGACCCCACAGCGCAACCCATCAGCTCCGAGTTGGTTCCTTTGTTTAACGATCGGTATGTTCTGAGTAAGAGCATCGGCCTCCCGAACTCGATTCGTCCGGCCGACAAAAAGGATTTTGGCCCACGCATTGGTTTGGCATGGAGGCCATTCGGAAGTAATAAGTGGGCGATTCGCTCGGCTTACGGGATCTTCTACGCTTACCCGGATAATAATCTGCCAAATAACACTTCTGCTGTGCCGCCCATCTCAGCGGTGGATCAGACGTATAACGACCGGCCTCCCGTGGCTCCCACCCATACCTGGGGTGACTTTTTCCAAGGCGTGCCTTTGGCGGGCCTGCCTAACCCTAACCCCGGTCAACCTTGTCCCGGAGGCTTTGTGGCCATTTCCTGTGCCCAACCCTCTTTGACCACCGGCGCTCTCCACCCAAGCTTGACCTATGTGCAAGAATACAATTTCTCCGTTCAACGAGAGATCACTCCATCGCTCACGATCAACGCGGGTTATGTGGGTAACAATACCCATCGGCTGGCGCAGTTCATCAGCATCAACGATCCTCCTCCGGGACAGGGCGATATCCAAGCGCGTCGTCCCTATGTCCAATGGGGCGGTATTGGTTACGCGCAATATGGAGGAAAGGCAAGCTACAACGCACTGCAGACAAGTTTGATCTCGCGTTCCTGGCACGGCTTGTCACTTCTGGGAAACTATACTTTCTCTAAATGCCTTGACAACGGTTCGGCTGAGAACGGGACGACGCTCCTGCTCATTCCGTTTAATCGAGCCCCCTGCAATCTGGATCGGACGCACGTCGGCGCTTTCAGTTATGACTACGAAATGCCTTTTGGGCACTCACGCCAGTTCCTGAGCGGAATTTCGGGGTGGGCCGATCAGATTATCGGCGGTTGGCACGTCTCTGGAATTGCAACACTGCAGTCAGGTCTGCCCTTTACACCCACTGTCGGCGATCGCGCTAATACCGGTGTTAGCGGCCAGAGACCCGATGTGACAGGGGTTCCCATTATGCCCCAGACGGTGGACTGCTGGTTTTTCACATCGGCCAACTCCGCCTGCACAGCCCTGCTGCCCAGCGCGTCAAACTGGTTTGCCCTCCCGCCAAAGTACCTGCGCTACGGAACGGGCGGAAGGAACATTTTACGCGCCGATGGCCTGAAGACATGGGATTTCTCACTCTTCAAGAACTTCAGGATATCCGAAACAAAGTACGTCCAGTTTCGGTCGGAGTTCTTCAACTTCACGAACCACCCAACCTTTTCGGCACCATCGACCAGGGTTGACAGAGGATCCGGAGGCTCGATCAGCTCCACGCTCGATCCGGCGCGGCAAATACAGTTGGCCCTAAAGCTTTATTTCTGAGATTCGGAGTTATGCCCGATGTCCGGTTGAGTTGGCCACCGATCGAAGCTTGACCGATTGGCCAACTCCCCCGAGATTTCGACCCGTGTCCTGTGTGGGGGATTGCGACGGAGGAAAACCAGATGGAAAGACGACCATCAAGGCGTGAGTTTTCCCAAGCATGGTCGGTGGCCGCCATGGTTGCTGCGGCTCATCTTTCGGCGAGACGGCTGGCGGCAGTACCTGCCAACAGTGCATTTCGGGGAACCCTCTGTCTTTTCTCGAAGCCTGTCCCGCAAATGAATTGGCGTGAACTGGCGCAGGCCGCCAAGGCTGCGGGTTTCGGGGGAATCGATTTGACCGTCCGGAAAGGCGGACATGTAAACCCCGAGCGGGTGAAAGAGGACCTCCCCAGGGCCGTCGAGGCTATCCGAGCGGAAGGCCTGGAAGTTCCCATGATCACAACGGAGCTTCGTGCCGCCGATGATCCCGCGGCCCTGCCGATCCTCAGTACCGCGGGCAGGCTGTCGATTCCGTTTCTGAAACCGGGTTACTACCATTACAAGTTCGTCGACGTTCGAAAGGAACTGGAGGAAGCGGGAAATCAGTTTCGCGGCCTCGTGGCAGTTGCGGAGAAGTACGGGATTCAGGTGGGATATCACAACCACGCCGGATACATTGGAGCGCCGGTGTGGGATATGGCGAGAGTGATGGACACACTCGATCCGAAGTGGGCCGGCTACTACTTCGACCTGCAGCACGCAACGGGAGAGGGCGGTATAGCAGGCTGGAAGATCGATGCCCTTCTGGCCATGCCACGCATCAAGATGCTGGCAGTCAAGGATATGTATTGGAAAAAGACGGCCGAGGGCTGGTTCGATACGGATTGTCCTCTAGGCCAGGGGATGTGCCGCTACAAAGAATTTCTGAAAATGGTTGCGCTAGGCGGCTTTCACGGGCCGATCTCGCTGCACCTCGAGTACGAAACCCCTGGTATATCCACCCGCGAAGGAATTGCACTATCCCGGGCAAAGGCCGACGACGTCATGGCGGCCGCCAAACGAGACCTCGACTATCTCAAATCACTCTTGGGAGAAGCGTACCAAGGGGTGTGACCCTGGCCAGGCTTTGTCCAGGTGAATCATTCGGGCAGCCGCTCCTCCCAATAGAAATAGGCTAGGCGGGCGATGGCTTCTTGTTCCAACGTGCGATGTTCAATGCCGAGGTCCTTGGAAGGTGATCTTCGGAAGTGTTCGGGCAATATTGTCAGGCAGTAATTCTTCTAGACCCTTCTCTCGGCCATCCAGATTACCGCTCTCTTCATCGTTGTTGAAGAATTTGGCTGCCTCGGCGCCCGTGACAAACCAAGTCTTCAGGTCAATCTGCTGTCTGCGATCGAGTCGAGCTTCGCGATTGTTTCCGGGGAGAGTTGCAGCGCCGCAGCCTTGAGATTCTCGCGGAGATGTTTGACCGAAGATGTGCCGGGGATCAGTAGAATATTGGGCGCGCGATGAAGCAGCCACGCTAGCGCGACCTGCATTGGCGTCGCGCTGACGGATGCCGCGACCGCATCCAGCTCCGAGGATTGGAGCGGCGTGAATCCTCCCAGCGGGAAGAACGGCACATACGCCACACCTTGCGCGGCGAGCTCGTCCACAAGAGCATCATCGTCTCGCTGGGCGATATTGAAAAAGTTCTGCACGCAGACGATCTTCGAAATCTTCTGCGCAGCCAACTGACGAGGTGTGACATTGCTCAGGCCGAGATGACGGATCAGCCCCTGACGCTGAAGTTCGGCGAGCACTGTGAACGGTTCTTCAATCGATCCCTCCGACGGCTTCAGCGCTCCACCCACGCGCAGATTGACGACGTCGAGCTTCTCCAGGCCGAGATTTCGGAGATTGTCATGGACCGCATCGATCAGTTCTTGCCGGGAGAGCGCGTGAATCCATGACTTGTCGCGTCCACGGCGCGCGCCCACTTTGGTGACAATCACCAGACCGTCGTCGTATGGATGCAGCGCCTGTTTGATGATCTGATTTGTTACATGAGGGCCATAGAAATCGCTGGTGTCGATGTGGTTGACGCCGGCGAGAATTGCGTCGCGCAACACTCTGACTGCCTCTTCGGCGTCGCGCGGAGGTCCCCATACTTGAGGACCCGCCAGTTGCATGGCGCCATAGCCCATGCGGTTCACTGTCATGGTCGTGTTCGCGAAAGTGAACCTTCCGCCGAGATTGGTCTGTGTGGTCATCTGGTTGCTCCTATCTGATCAAACGTTGCCTGGTTTGCTTCAAAGTAACTTGGCTGGTCGATATCGGAGATGAGTGAAGCCTGCGTCGGACGCCATCCCAATTGCTCCTGCGTCTGCACGCTGGAGGCAGGGCAGTCGAGCGCCGCGAAATGCGCGAACCAGCCAAAATGATCCGCTGCCTCTTCCGGCGACTTGCTGACGATCGGTATATTTAAGCGCCGGCCGATCACTTCAGCGATCTCGCGGAATGGCACACCCTCATCGGCGACCGCATGGTAGCGCGGCGCCATGGGGCTCTCCTTCAGCACGAGCCGGTAGAGACGAGCAGCATCGAGCCGATGCACCGCGGGCCAGCGGTTGAGCCCTTGCCCTACGTACGCCGACACACCCTTTTCGCGCGCGAGGCGGATGAGGAGCGGGACGAATCCGTGATCGCCGACGCCGTGGACGGACGGAGGGAGCCGCATCACCGAAACGCGCGCGCCTCCCGCCGCCGTCGAAGCTGCAGCCTCTCCCGATTTGCGCGGAAAAGTGGAATTGGCCGAATCCTTTTCCGTTGCGACGCGCCCCGGCGCAGTCAGCGCCGTGCCGGAGGTGACGATAAATGGCCGGTCCGAACCGGCGAGCACAGCGCCAATCGTCTCGATGGCGCGCTTGTCTATTTCCGCAGCCGCCGCGTAGTTCGCGAAATCATGTATGAACCCCGCGTGGATCACAGCGTCGGTGGAGCCCGCGCCCTTCCGCAGACTCTCGAGGTCGTCGAGCGATCCACGCTGCACATCGGCGCCCGCCGCAGCTAGCGACGAGGCGGCAGCATCCGAACGAGCCAGCCCAAGCACCTGATGGCCTGCGCTGATAAGTTCCGGAACGATTGCGGAGCCAACGAAACCTGTAGCCCCAGTGACAAAGACTCGCATATTTTCTCCTCTCGATGACGGCGCATGTTGACGAGCCGTTGCGAATTTGATAAACCGGAGATAGTCTCCGCATTACCAGATTACCGGAGAGTGTCTCCGGTTGCAACTTTTTTTTCTAATGGCCACGAAACGTTCACAATCTGAAGCCCGGAAACCCCGCACCGATGCTCAGCGGAATCGTGAGCGCATTCTGGAAGTAGCAAAGCAGGCGTTCTCTCAGTCAGGTGCAAGCGCCAGCCTCGACGAGATCGCCAAAGAGGCAGGCGTCGGACCTGGAACGTTATATCGCCACTTTCCGAGGCGCGAAGACCTTCTGGAAGCGGTTTATCGGACAGAGGTCGAGAAGCTCGCTGCAGCAGAACGGAGGTTTGCCGAAACCCTGCCTCCGGTTGAAGCCTTGCGCGCCTGGATGCTGTTGTTTGTCGACTACATCGCCGCGAAGCAGATCATCGCACCTGTGCTCAATGCGCTGGTCGGCGATCCGAAAAAGGTGTTCGAAGCGTCTTACAGCCAGATTTGGGAAGCGATTCGCGCCCTCGTGAAGCGGGCGATCAAGAGCGGCGATATACGCAAGGATCTCGATCCAATCGATCTTCTTCGGGCTCTCATCGGCGTCGCCAACGTGTCGACAAGTCCTGACTGGCAGCAAAGCGCGAGGCGATTGGTGGATATCCTCATCAGTGGTTCTCGGCCGATCAGATAACCGCTGATCGCCGCGGCGCACTGTGTTGTTTCCGAATAGCTCCCCCGACCGCCCCACGCCCCGTGTCCTCCTTTTGAACGCTGTGGAGCCGAATGCCTTCTCTGCCGGTCGTTTATTTTTGGTAAGCGTGGGCGATCTGGCCGACAAGCTTGGCCCAACCCATGTCCATGGCCCCGTAAACCTCGCCGGCTTCCGGTCGCGCATTATCCTTGAGAATTTCCACCATCAAGGTCGTGTAGTCCGAGACGATAACGCCAGCCTGTAGCATACGCAGAAGTCCAACTTGCCGCTTGGTCTCACTGAATGTGCCCGAGGCATCGACCGCCACATACGCGTCGAATCCCTTACCTATGGCTGCGATGGCGGGAAACGCCGCGCAGACCTCGAGCGAGATGCCGGCGAAAATCAGCTTTTTGCGGCCCGTCGCCTCGATGGCGCGGGTTACGCGAGCGTCGTCGAAGGCGTTGACCGATGAACGGTCGATGATCTCAATGCCTGGCAGCGCTTCCACGAGCTCGGGGAACGTCGGACCCCACATGCTGTCACGCGCTGTCGTGGTGACGACGATCGGGAGCTTCAGCGCTTTAGCCGATTTGGCCAGGGCGACCACATTGTGTTTCAGCTCGCCGGTAGAATAGTCACGGACGCCCGTCATGAGGCCGACCTGATGATCGACAAGGACAAGCGCCGCGTTTTGGGAGGTCAGGGGTTCGTAAGGGCGGGTTTGATTTGGCATACAATTGAATCTACCAAGGCAACAGTAAGCTCGCTAGATGGCCGAAACACAACAGATTGGTGCGTACAAGCAACAATAACGGGATGGAAGATCTAAACGACATCTACTTCTTTGCCTCGGTGGTCCAGTATGGCGGATTTTCTGCGGCGGCACGCATAATCGGCGTTGAGAAAACGCGCCTAAGCCGACGCATCGCGGCACCCGAGAAACGGCTGGGTGTCCGGTCACTCCAACGCACCACTCGGGCTTTGGCTCTCACAGAAGCCGGACAGCGCTTCTTTGAACGATGTGTAGCGACAGTCGAGGGAGCACAGGCCGCATATGACAGCGTGGCCGAATTGCGTAGGGAGCCTGCGGGACTCGTTCGGCTCAGCAGCCCAGTCCTGCTGACGCAAAGGTGTCTGGCTCATGCACTCCCCGGCTATATGAGGGTGAATCCGAAAGTTTCTGTCTTCGTTGGGGCGACGGACCGGACCGTAAACGTGATTGAGGAACGATTTAACATCGCGATCCGGGCGAAATCTGAAATAGAGGACGTTGCGGGACTGGTCGCGAAAACTCTTGGTAATTCTCAACGCGTTCTGGTCGTCAGTCCTGCCTTTCTTGATCGATATGGGCGACCAGAAAACCCGGCCGACTTGCCGAAGTTCGATACGGTAGCCAGCATCGACGACATATTTGACAGTGGAGCGCGCTAGAACTTAATAAACCTCGACGAACGGACTGCGCATATCGAGTTGAAGCCAAGGCTGGTATCAAGTGACTTGCGCGTAAGACTTCAAGCTGCGGTGCACGGCATCGGCATCGCATTGCTACCGGAACAAGTGATTTCCGTACCGCTAAAAGAGCGGCTCGTTTAACGAGTCTTGCCGGAATGGTCCGGAGCGACGAATATTCTCCATCTGGTTTATCCGACGCCGCGGGGAATGTTGCCGTCGGTAAGAAGTCTCATCGACTATCTGCTGATCCATGTTCCAGTCTGGCTCCGGGAACGAGGCATTTGCGGCATTAAAGACTACTCCACGGAGCCGTTCAACTCCCTTCCATCAGCGCGGCAGCGCGCTTGCCGACTTTTTTGAGTGCCACTTCCAGACCACGAAGCTCCCCCGGGCTCAGTTCAGAGAACACTTTCCTCATCTGCCCGGAATGCTTTCGAAAGGCTGAAGCAATGAGATCCTTGCCGAGCGGGGTGAGGGCAACAATCCGAACGCGCCGGTCTTCAGCGCTCTCGACCCGGTTGACCAAGCCTTTCTCGAAGAGACGGTCGACAGCGATACTGATCGAGCCTGGGGTCAGATCGACGATCGGGCCTATCGTATTGACGGGCAAAGGTCCTTTGTGCAGCAGGACTTCCAACACGCCGAAATCCGAGAGGCCGAGCCCGGTCTCTTCAATGCCAGCTGTCGCGTAGCGCGTTAGCGCACGCATCGCCTTCATCATGACAAGCCAGACGTGCTCTGGCTCTTGAATGCTTCGGGCCATAAAAACCTGAATCCTCTAAAAGTATACACCATCAATTATATTGCAATCAAGATAATTGACGCCATGTTTAATGGTGTCAAACCAAAAGGAGAACCTTTATGAGAACCGTTCGCGCAATCGCCCAATACCTGGCAGGTGTGATCTTTCTTGTTTTCGGCCTGAACGGCTTCCTGAACTTCATTCCCATGCCCCCGCCGGGGGGCATTGCGGGACAGTTCATGGGTGCCCTGTACGCCTCGCATTACCTGTGGGTGATCTTCGCGTTTCAGATCATCGCAGCGGTACTTTTGCTGGTCAACCGTTACGTGCCGTTAGCGGTGGCCCTGCTGGCGCCGGTGATCGTCAACATTCTTTCTTTCCACGCTCTGATGGCCCCGAGCGGGCTTCCGCTGGCCCTCTTCGTGGCTGTGCTGTGGGCGGTGATCTTCGTCGATGTGCGACCGGCCTTTGCCGGGTTGTTCCAGGCGCGATTGCAGCCACGGGCCTGAGGAGGAGGGTTCCGGAACGGAAAGACAGTCCATGTTACAACTAAAATCAATCGAGGATATCAGCGGCGTCAATGCAGGCTGGCTCAAAGCAAAACATCACTTCGCCCTGGGACCTTACGGCAATCCGGCCCACAAGCCGGTCGGGAATCTCATCGTTCTCAATGACGACGAGATCGCTCCGCACACGGGATTTGGCCTCCATCATCACGAAAATGTCGAGATCGTCAGCTACCTTCGCGAAGGCACAGTGACGCACCGCGATGATCAGGGGAACCTCGGAAAAACGCACGCTGGAGATGTGCAGGTAATGAGCGCCGGAACCGGTATCCGTCACTCAGAGCAGAATGACGAAGATGTTCCGATTCGACTATTCCAGATTTGGCTTAAACCCTCCGCTGCAGGTGGAATTCCTCGATGGGGGAACAAGCCGTTCCCAAAGCTGGACCGCGCTGGTGTCTTCGTGCCCCTTGGCAGCGGCCGCAACGCGGAAGGTGCGTTGCCGATTCGCAGCGACGCCGAAGTGTACGGGGTCTTGCTTCGGGCTGGCGGTAAGACAAGCTATTCCTTCCGCAAAGGAGACGCGGGCTATCTAGTACCTGCAACAGGCGAAGTTGAGGTCAGCGGAGCACAGGTGCATGCCCGCGAGGGATTGGTAATCGAGAACGAGGAGATGATTGCGATCAAAGCAGTCACAGACTCCGAACTCGTACTCATCGTCACAGCTAAGTAATTGACGGGCCTACAAGACCGGACAAGGGAAAGGAGTTTAGAAATGCAGGAGACTCTCATCAAAAGGGAACTGAAAGAGAAAGGGCGCGAAATTGTTCTTCGTACGCGCGGCTCTTCGCACGGTCCAATTACAAGGCTTGTCAGCCCCTCCGACCTCGGCCAGGTCATTAAGCCATTCGTATTCCTGGACTACTTTGATATCGACCCGAAACGAATGCCGGCAATTGGCTTCCATCCGCATTCCGGGATCGAGACTGTGACGGTCGTCCTTCAGGGACAGTTTTCGTATCGGGAAACCTCCGGTACCGAAGGACTCATTGATGAGGGAGGCGTCGAATGGATGCACGCAGGTGGTGGTGTATGGCACAGTGGCGCCCCTGTGGGAGTGGCCCGCATCAAGGGATATCAGTTGTGGATCGCACTTCCTCCAGAGGAGGAGAACAGCGATCCCGAGGCCCGATACAACGACGCTTCGCGTTTCCCGAGAAACGGGCCGGCACGCGTGATCCTGGGCAGGTACGGCAATGCCGCCAGCGAAGTGCGCGCGCCGGGGGGCGTCAACTACCTGGACGTTGCACTCAAAAAGGGCGAGAAATGGCGATACGAGCCACCATCGGGACATACCGTCGCATGGGCTGCTGTGCATGAAGGCGAGCTTGCTACACCGGCGATCGCCGTGGGGGAACTGGCTGTGTTTGAAGAATCCGATGCCGCGATCGAATTTGAAGCGATCGAGAACACGGGCTTCATTATCGGTTCAGCGGTCGGGCATCCCTACAATCTTGTACTGGGCGCCTATTCCGTTCATACGAGCAGGCATGCCCTTGAGAAAGGTGAGGCACGAATTGCGGAAATCGGCAAACGATATCCCTTCGTGCGTTCTTGATAATCCGTAATAGGAACTCGAGGGTGCCTCGCGCTGCTCTCATCCTGAGCCGGGACTCACCACTCGCACAGCGGTCAGCGCCAGTATCCGCGAACCCAAGCGTGTGGTTTTACAATGTCGGCGGCCCGCTCGACTACCACCTCCCCGTCAGTCCCTCGCCGCGATTGAACAATCGCGCATTCAACATGGCCCTCGGTCATGTACTTGGCGGCGGCAGCAGCATCAATGCCATGGTATGGACACGCGGCATGCAACGGGACTACGACGGGTGGGCGAAGAACGGAGCCACGGGTTGGGCCTTCGCCGACGTGCTTCCGGTCTTCAAGAGTCAGGAGGACTGGGAGGGCGGCGCTAATGCCTGGCGCGGTGCCGGCGGCCCCATCCACATCCGTCGTCCAAACGATCCTCACCCCACAGCGCCAGCCTTCATCGACGCAGCCCGCGAGATGGGCATGCCCATTCTGGATGACGTGAACGGACCTATGGTCCCCGGCGCCGGCTACATCAACATGAACATCGCCGCGGATGGGACTCGCGTGAGCGCCGTCGGCGCCTTCCTGCGCCCGGCGCTGTCGAGGCCGAACCTCACTCTGCTGCTCAACACGAAGGTGGTGAAACTGAACTTTAAAGGGACGCGATGCGTCGGCGTCAAGATAGTGACAGACGCCGCCGTAACGGATATCGCGGCCGGCAAAGAAGTGATCCTTACTGCTGGTTCCATCAATAGCCCGAAGCTTCTGATGCTCTCAGGCGTCGGGGAAGCGAAGGCGCTTCGCAGCCTTGGAATCGATGTCGTCGAAAACCTGCCCGGCGTTGGCGAGAATCTGCAGGACCATGTGCTCGTGTCCGGCGTTGTATTCAAGTACAAAGGCAAAATGCCGGATCGGCCGGTCGACAGCAACGCCGTCGAGGCAGAGGCTTACTTGTCGAGTGGTCCAACGAGCGATACCGACATTAATCTTGTCCTCGAACAACTGCCCGCTGTTACACCCGAAGCGGCCGCTCGCTTTGGCGCCCCTCCGGCGGACGCGTTCACGATTGCGCCGGCTCTGGTACAGCCAACGAGCCGGGGCTCCGTCCGTCTGGCGAGCAACAACTTTCAGGATGCCGCCGTGATCGATGGCAACTATCTCGGCACGGATCACGATTTTGCGGCCATCGTGCGCGCCATCGAAGCCGCGCGTGAGCTTGGAAATCAGCGTGCCTTTGACAGCGTGCGCGAGATCGAAGTCATGCCCGGCCCCAAGGCGACCGCCGAGGAGATCCGGGAACTCGCCCGGCTTGGCTCGGCGAGCTTCGGACATGCTGTCGGCACGTGCAAAATGGGCGTCGATAGTCTCGCGGTCGTCGACCCACAGCTCCGCGTGCACGGCCTTACGGGCTTGCGCGTGGCTGACGCGTCGGTCATGCCGCGGATCATTACTGGACCGACAAATGCGCCGACTCATATGATTGCGGGTCGCGCCGCCAAGCTGATTCTCGGCTAAAAACAGGGGATCGCATGACCGGCAATCCGGATAGGCCGTTGACGATCGACACGCATCACCACATATTGCCCGACTTCTTCTGGCAGGAGACGGAGAACGCGCATGCTCCCGTCGGAGGACTTGTGCCCCTTCAGTGGTCCAGGGAGGCAAGCATCTCGTTCATGGATGACGCCGGCATCGACGTTGCTGTGGTTTCGCTGAGTACGCCCGGCGTGCACACTGGAGATAGCGCTAAAGCGCGGGCTTTGGCGCGCCGCTGCAACGAATTCTCGGCCGAACTGGTTCGTTCACGACCGGATCGGTTTGGAGGTTTCGCCTGCCTCCCTTTGCCGGATGTCGACGCCTCCTTAGAGGAGCTCTCCTACGCACTCGACGTCCTCGGGCTCGATGGCTTTGTTGTCTTTACGAATTCGAACGGTGTGTACCTCGGAGACCCCGTCTTGGAGCCGGTTTTCGAAGAACTTGAGCGACGCAAAACCGTCGTCTATGTACATCCCAATCCTTCACCGGACGCAGTTGCCCACTCGTTGGGGCTTCCCGATAATCTGCTTGATTTTCCGACGGACACCAATCGAGCGGTCGCTCAGATGCACTACGCGAACAGATTCGCACGCACGCCAAACGTGAAGTACATCTTCTCTCATGCCGGAGGCTCGATTCCCTACCTTGCCGCGCGCTTCGCGATCATCGACGAGATGGGGTTCATCGCGGGCGGCGAGCAGCGAGGCTCTGCTGCCGAGATGTTCCGCCGGATTTATTGGGACACGGCGCTTGCTGCAAGCGATCCTGTACTCCGCATGCTGCGCGACGTGGCGGGAATCAATCAGGTTCTCTATGGAACGGATTTCCCATATCTACGCCGGGACCTGGCCATGAACTCCAAACAACGCATCTTGCAAACCTCCGAGCTGGACGATTTGGAAAGACGCGCCATTCTTGGAGGCAATGCGTCACGCCTTTTTCCGGCGATTCCGTCCTTCGCGAAGGGCGATTTGAAAAGAAAGTAGAATGCGACCTACAGTCCATCCGCTCACTGACAAGGCTCGGTCGCGGCAGCCGCTTTGCGATCGGTTGTCGCACCCCTGAAAGGCAAGTTCGACGGAACCGCTGGCCGCGGTCTGTTTAACGACATCATGGAACGGGTCGCAGTCCCGGAGGGGCGTGACCTTTGAAGCCGCGACCGTCGGAGGGATACCCGGCTGGTGGGCCAAACCGACGCGCGCTCAGAAGGGCGCCGCGATCGTTCACTTTCATGGCGGCTGGTTCACTTGGGGAACCGCCCAGGCGTTCCGAAACTTCGCTGGTCACATCGCGTTGAGCGCCAGTGCCGATGCTTTCATACGAGATTACCGGCTCGCTCCCGAGCATCCGTTACCTGCTGCCGTTCGGGACCTCGAAGCATGCTATCGCGGACTGGTTGACAAGGGAATCACCAGGATCGCCCTTTCGGGCGATTCGGCTGGAGGCAATCTGGCCCTGGTGCTTCTGTCAATCGCATCCGCACAAGCCTCCAAAGATGCCGTCGTCCCGGTGGGTGCCATGGTATTCTCTCCGATAACCGACCTCGCGCTTACAGGCGAGAGCTTTGAAACGCGAGCGGAAGCAGATCTGTACTTCACCAAAATCCAGGCGGAGGGGCTCCATCCGGTCCTATTTGGGTGCAACCGATCCGAAGAATCCCCTAGCCTCGCCTCTCTACGCGGATCTGAGCGGCCTGCCCCCCGTCCGGGTTCACGTTGGCGATGACGAAGTGCTGCTCGACGACTCGCACCGCTATGTAGAGCGCGCTGTCACGGCCGGTGTCGACGCCAGGCTGGACGTTTGGATGGGAATGCCGCATGGGTTCGTCACCAATGTCGGCGGATTCAACGCCGCTACGCAGGCGCTCAAGGCAAGCGGAGCATTTCTAACCGAGCGGCTGGGGAGCACGGTCATATGAACACCTCAATACGAACACACGAGGGGCGCGTGGCGTTGGTCACCGGCGCGGGCCAAGGCATCGGTCAAGCGATCGCATTCGCATTGCAGAGTGAACCTGGGCAGAGGGCACTATTATCAGGATCTTGTGGCTCCGCTATCAACTGTTCCCCGACTATTTTTTGTGCGCTTGTACGGCCATCGTCCCCACGTTTTCCGGTTCGCCCCAATGGGATAGCCTGAGCGTCAGCAAGAGATAAATGACAGCCAGCAGCATCACCATGAGAGCATCGACAAAGAACCAACCATATCCCAAGACCAAAATGTGACTGAGAATTACGGCAGTCATCCACACAACAATCAATCCCGCTCCCAATCTGGCTGTCGTCGGGATTAGTAGAAGAACCGCCACCGCCGTCTCGAACACCCCTGATCCAAGCCGGAATACCGGCTGAGATACGAAACCGTGGGTCGCTTGCGACATCTGCTCGAACAGGGCCACCGAACCTGGCACCGCTGCAAACTTGAGAAAGATGGCGGCATACAGAAGATTCACGGACACCAACACGCGAATTGCCAGTAGTGCGAGTCTTTTACCCATAATCTCTTGCCCCTTTTTCGACCGCGAACCTGCCGATGCTTCGCGAATGGCAGTACTCATTTCTGCGTCTTCATGAACTGACCTACAAGCGCCGCAATTTCATCTGCTTTGGTATCAAGAGCAAAGTGTCCTGCGTCAAGAACGTGAACCTCAGCGTTCGGTACATCCCGGCGATAGGCTTCCGGCTCCGAGAGTTCGAACGAGAGGTCATATTTGCCCCAAATCACCAGCAGCCGCGGTTGCCTCTCGCGCATCCACGCCTGCCACTTGGGGTAGGACTCGACGTTCGTGCGGTAGTCATAGAAGAGGTCGCTTTGAATATCCGCCTGGCCGGGCTGGCTAAGAAAGGCAAATTCATCGGTCCAGAGATCCGGGTCATAGCGTTCCGTGTTGGGATCGCTCCCGACATGGCGCGTTCGCGTAGTCACCAGCGACAGCAGATTTGTGCGAAGCGTACTTTCGTTGGCAGCGCGATCGACCCAGAAGGCCCGGCGCGGCTTCCAATTCGCCCCCAGACCTTCGTTGTGCGAAACAGCGTCCTGAACGATTAGAGCCTCGATCCGGTCCGGATGTTCCAATGCCATGCGAAAACCGACGGGGCCGCCGTAATCCTGCATATAGAGCGCGTAACGCGATAGCCCGAGGACTTCCGTGAAGTGATTCATGATCTCGGCATAGTGATCGAACGTGTACGCGAATGTTTTCGGGTCCGGCCAGTCACTGTGGCCAAAGCCCGGATAGTCGGGCGCTACCAGGTGATAGCGATCGGAGAGCCGAGAGAACAGAGGCTCGAACATCCGGGATGAGGAAGGAAGCCCGTGCAACAGCAAAAGCGTTGGTGCGTCTTTCGGCCCGGCCTCTCTGTAAAAGATGGAGAGTCCATCTACCGGTATCGTGCGATAAAAAGTCGGGTGTTTCACGGGACGTTCCTTTCTTTCGGCTTGGGCCGGCGGTTGAAGTATTGCGAGCATCATAGAAACCATCAGCACCACACGAGAAACCTCCAGGAAAGGGTGCATAGTTTGCCCCCGCGCTAGAAGTCCTGCGCCGTGGGCCGGACGACGACCTCGTCGATTTCAACGTCGGCAGGTTGCTCGATGGCGTAAGCGATGGCGCGCGCGATGGAGCTGGGAGAAATGGCCATTTTCATGAACTCGCGCAGATTCTTTCTGGTCGCCTCGTCCGAGCTGCTCTCCGGAAGCTCCGTGGCAACAGCACCTGGCGAGATCATTGTGCACCGGATATTTTGGGAATGCAGTTCCATCCGGAGCCCCTCAGTCAAGGCGCGGCCCGCGGCCTTGGTCGCGCAATAAACCGTTGCACCCGGAGCGAACACTTTGATCCCGAAAACGGAAGTGATGTTAATGATGTGACCACTCTTTTGCTTCTGCATGTAAGGCAGGGCAGCGGCAACTCCATAGAGGAGTCCTTTGATATTGACGTCAATCTGCCGGTCCCATTCATCTACCTTAAGGGCCTCGATCGGTGCGATGGGCATAATACCAGCGTTATTGAGGAGCACATCGACGCGGCCGAAACCGTCGACGGCCCCTTGGATGAGCGCTTCCACTTCTGCGCGCTTCGTCACATCGGTGGCAAATCCGATGGCCTTGCCGCCGGCGGCCGAGATCTCCCGAACCACTGCGTCGATCCGGTTCGAACGCCGCGCTCCCAGTACAACTTTTGCTCCTTGATTTGCGAGGAACTTCGCGGTGCTTTCTCCAATGCCGCTGCTGGCACCGGTGATTACTACAACCTTGTCGGTGATATTTGACATTTCCCTTTTCTCCTTATTTAACAATTTGCTTTTCACGGCTGGCCACGCTCCACTGAAGGACGGGCCCAGCGATTTCAGAAACCTCCTCGACCAAGGAGCTCAAGAAGGCCAATACGTCGGTGCAGGTAGAAAGATTGACACTTTGCCCAGCCCATAGTGGCAGGAGATCCGATCGGCCCGCCGCCTCTGCCGGGATCGCGAGGTTTCTGACCAGTCTTCGCTGCAAGGGATAAGGTAGAATCGCCGTTCCCTCCTGGTTCAACTCCTCCAGCAAGCGGTTGTGGATTCCCCGCGCGAGTCTGCCGGTGAAGCCCCTCGTCAGCGCGGTGCGCCCGGCATGCTTTCCCAGTAGTGCTTCGCGATGCAGCCGGCTGGCGCCGGACTCCTCGCATGCCAGGAAGACCGTTCCCATTTGGACGGCCTCTGCGCCAAGAGCCAGGGCGGCGATTACGCCGCGTGAATCTGCGATGCCACCGGCGGCGATCACCGGCACATTGACCATGTCGGCAATCTGAGGTACGAGCGAAAAGGTGCCTGTCAGTGAATCCTCCGCAGCGCGGAGGAATGAACCGCGATGGCCCCCTGCTTCGAAGCCGGAAGCGACGATGGCATCCACGCCGGCCTCTTGAAGCGCCGCACCCTCTTCGGGTGCGGTCGCCGTGCCAATCGTCACGATGTGTTTCGCCCGGCACTCGTCCAGGATCTCTTCTGGCGGAATCCCGTAGATGAAGCTGAGTACGGGTACGTTCTCGTGCAGCAAGGCGCGAGCCTGATCCTCAAATCGGGTGGGCGAATACGGCGTGTATGCCGGACGCGGAGCGCCCAACGCAGCGAGATGGACAGCAAGTGGCGCGAGGCTTCTGTTGAACGCGTCTTCATCAGATGTTCGAGCACCTTCGTCTTCCATCGATACCCACAAGTTCATTGCGAACGGCTTCGATGTAAGGGAGCGAATCTGCGCGATGACGTCCTTGATTGCTTCTGGCGCCAAACCGTGCACTCCGAAAGATCCGAGTCCACCAAAGTTGGAGACCGCTGCCGTCAACCTTTGTGACGACAATCCGCCAAGCGGACCTTGAATGATGGGATAGTCGATCCCGAGTTTCGCTGTGAGCCGGTTCTCATTCCAGCGAGGCGGCATTACGCGGATACCTCAAAAATCAACTCAAGCTCGACCGGCACGCCGAGCGGAAGGCTGGCTACGCCGTAGACTAGTCGAGAAGGATTCTTATCTTTTCCAAAGACGTCCTGCAGTAGCTCTGAAGCGCCGTCGGCGATTTTCGGCTGCTCCCGGACATCTCCCGAAGTGGCCACCAACACGCCGAGCCGGACGATCCGCGTAACTCGGTCGAGCGATCCCAAATGTTGCCGCGCGACAGCAAGTGCGTTGAGGGCTGCCAGATAAGCGGCCTGCCGTCCTGTTTCGAGGTCGAGTTCCGCGCCGATGCGCCCGATGAATTTCGCTTCGCGGCCTACCGTGGGAAGCATTCCGGTGAGGAAGAGCAGGTTGCCCGTCTGCACCGCTTCCGCGTAAATGCCGAACGGATCAGGCGGCGTTGGAAGCTTGATGCCAAGTTGTCCTAACCGCTGCTCGGCAGTGGCGGGACGAGAGCTATCGACGCCTAAGAGTTTGTTTTTCGAACCCGTATTCATTGATTTCGCTCCTTGCTCACCGCCCATGCTGTCCGACGAAGTCTCCCAGGCGAGTTTCTGCATCGCCGGGTTTGCAAAAGCCTCGCCCAATTAACTCCTTAATCCGCTCCTGTGTGGCTGGTCGTGCCATCGAAGCAACGCACGCGTTCCACCCGGATTCGATTTCGATATCAGGCGGCAAACCAGCGATGTTGACGAGGCGCCTGGTGTCCATGATTGTCCGTTTGTCGAAGGAGGCGATTCTGGTGGCAAGCCCATCGACAAATCCGTCAAGGTCAGCATCCGGCAACGACCGATTCACATACCCATAGAATTCGGCCAGGTCGCCTGGGATGTCGTTTGCGCTCAAAATCACTTCCAGGGCGCGCCCTCGTCCCATGAGACGCGTCAGTTGCGCCATGGGGCCACCGCCAGGCACCAGACCGGCGCCAACTTCAAACTGCGACAAGATGGCTTTTTCGCGACTGGCAAAACGCATGTCGCAGGCAAGGGCAAGCTCGCTTCCCATACCAGTCGCCCGCCCGCGAATCGACGCTATCGATACGACCGGTGCGCGACTCAGGCGCACCAGCATCTCGGGCCATGGATGCAAGCCTGTGGGTCCAGGAGGAAGATGCGCCAAATTGTCAAGTTTTGCAAGAAAATCCAAATGAATGAGAAAGAAACCTTCAACGGCACTATCAAAAACCACCACCTTAACCTGCTCGTCAGTTTCGAGTGCCGTGATGATCTCGTTCACTTGCGGCAGCATCTCCGGACCGAAGATGTTGAGCGGCGGGTGGTCAAACGTGACTCGCCAATACTCGGGCGAGCGCTTGGTCACACGTATCTGAGTATTCTTTGTTGCTGCAAAATTGTGATCTTTCATGTTGGTTGTCTCCTTATCATTTGGTTTTCATCGGCGCTTTCGTCACGCGGCTTTGGTGAGGTGGCCCCAGATAAGGAAACTCCGGTAACAGATCGCCGTGGGGCCCTACGCTATCCCCCGTGACCCTTCCATTTGTGAGAAGGCGCATGAACCAATCGAACGCATCGTCGGTGAGTGTCCGGCCGTTATCGGGAAATGACGCCGGGCGCGCAGGGTCATAAGGCATAACATCTGGAAGCAATGTCCCCGCCACGCTCTTCGCCTCAGCCGGGTATACCCACCCGTGTGCTCCCGAGCGTGCGCGAAGCCGGCAAGGAAACGCCCATCGTCCGCTGGCTCACCTCCGAGGTAGGCATCTCTTTCTTCGACAAGCACGACAGCCTGGGCAGGCCGCGCTCCGCGCTCCACTTGGATCCAGCCGCCGCCGTCACCTGGCGTAAGCGTGCGCGCCCACAGGCGAACCTCTTTTGCCCCCAGAGCAGACTTTGGTACTTCAAGAACGATGCTGCATACATCTTTGTCAGCGAAGAAATCGTCGCTCGTGAACTGGAAGTTGTTCTTCGCGCCTTCCACGTCGCAGAAGAACGGGTCGCTCCGCCAGCCGGCAAAGAAGCGGGTATCTCCTGCCTCTGTAACCTTCGCCTCGTGCCCTATTGAGACCGGCGCCCCCTCAACGATCACCCGTCCGGCATCGCCGGTACCGGCGGCTTGCGGGCCATCAACGCGGTAGAGAATCGCGGTTTGTGCGCCGCGCTCGAATGCTGAGAAGCGCACCCGGTACGCGATATCGGCAACCCCATCACCATCGGTGTCAATCTTGAGCTCGTACAGTGCTTCGGGTGCGAAAGGCTCGGTCGTAGTAGCACCAGGAGGGTTTTCTCCGGCAGACGGATGCACGTTCATAATCAGGATGGATTTCCCACTTTCTCCCGGTTTTGGAAAGGCATACAGATCAGTGAAGTCCAGTCGGGCGTCCCCTTGGGGAAAGCTGAAGTCAGGGCCAGAATAGTGATGCGACATGGGCTATCGGCTCTCGGCTTTCGCTGCAGCTTGCTCGATTAAGTTTGCGACTTCTTTCGGATGAGAAAGCATTGGCACATGACCGGAGGGGACAGTGATCGAAGTAGCCTTCATTGCCGCAGCTTCGGCCCTCTGAAGCTCCGGAGGAACAGCGCGATCATTGCTAGCAATCACGCACCAAGATGGCTTGGTCCTCCACGCGGCGGTCGTGATTGTGGCTCCAAAGACAGCTGCTGCTGTGGGACCCTGTGTCGCTGTCAACAGCTGCTTCTCCTTGTCTGGCAGATCCTGCGCGAAATCCTCAGCGATTCCCTTTGCGGTCACGGTGAGAAAACCTTCAGTATCCGCCCGGACTTCGCCGCCCAACGGGGCGGGCGGAAACGGTTTGGTGACCGAAGCAACTGACTCACCCTCCGACGGCGCGAGCGCAGCCACATAAATCAACCCGACCACCTTTGGATCGTTTCCTGCCTCCGTGATAACCACTCCTCCATAGGAATGGCCCACTAGCAGTACAGGGCCATCCTGCAATGCGATGGCGCGCCTGGTGGCTGCAACGTCGTCAGCCAGCGAGGTCAATGGGTTCTGCACGGCGACCACATGCAATCCCTTAGCTTGAAGCAGTGGAATCACTTTGGACCAGCTTGATCCATCGGCCCACGCACCGTGAACAATGACAACGTTTCTGACCCCTTGAGGCGAGTTCGCCTGAGCGGCCGCTCCCGGGTGAAACACGGCCGTCAGTAAGAATCCTGCGGTCAAAGCAGTTCGGTATGTTTGCGAGAGTCTCATAAGTTTCTCCTTCGTTGCGCCAAGCGTCCGCTATAGCTCTGGCTTACACCACGTTGAGCGTAACCTCGATGTTGCCCCGTGTAGCGTTGGAATATGCACATGTCTCGCCGTGCGTGGCGTCCACAATGGCCTGGGCGACTTCGCGCTCCAAACCCGGCAGGCTGACGTTAAGCCGTGCTCGGAGGAAGTAAACGTCGCCAGAATGGCACAGGTCTATTTCGGCGTCGATGGCTACATCAGCCGGCAACGCGACCTTCATCCGGTTGGCCACGAGTCCCATCGCGCTAATGAAACAGGCGGACCAACCGGCGGCAAATAACTGCTCCGGATTCGTGCCCGTTCCTGGGACACCGGGAGCTGAGAACTTAACATCTAAGCGGCCATCATCACTATGGGAGACGCCGCCGCGCCGACCGCCCGAAGTATGGGTCTTGGCGGTGTACCGCACCGTGACGCCCCCCTGGGCTGAACCAGGAGCTGTGTTGGTTTTGTGAAAAGTGGTCATTCGTATTTTTCTCCGTGCGCCGTTCCAGTCACCATTTGCCCGCGTGCGCGCCGCCATCCACGTGCAGTATTTCTCCTGAGGTGAAAGTGGCGTCGGTCAGGAACAAAGCTGCGTCGACGACTTCTTTGACCTCACCGATCCTGCCGACCGGGTGCAATTTTTTGAGGAAGTCATGAGTTTCCGGTTTATGCATAGGAGTATTGATCACTCCCGGCGCTATGGTGTTTACACGAATGCCTTCTTTCGCGTATTCAATGGCGAGGGCGCGTGTCACCGCATTCAAGGCGCCCTTCAGCATAATTTGAACGGCCGCTCCAACCCCTGCGATCGGTTGGTCAACCAGGGTAGTGGACACATTGATGATGCTGCCCGATTTCTGCTGCAACATTTGGTTTACCGTCAGCTGTGACACGTAGAGAAAGCCGGCAAGCGTCGTGGACACTAAAGTGTTGAAGTCTTCGGTCGTGTATTCGGTGAAGGGCTTCGGAATAAAAACGCCAGCATTGTTTATCAGTACATCGATCCGGCCAAATCGCGATACGGCGGTATCCACGATCGTGGCCGCCGTGCCTGGGTGGCCGATGTCTCCATCAACCAGTGCAACATTCGTGGCCGCTGCGAATGGATTTGCTTTGGTAATGTTTCGCGAGTTTGCGACGACGTTGTATCCTCGTTTCAGGAACGCTTCGACGAGTCCCGCTCCGATCCCTCGCGAGGCACCAGTAACAATTGCTGTTTTGGTAGTATTTGCCATTTGTAAGCTCCCTTTAACAATCTGCTCGCACGGACCGTAGATCCTCGCACTGAGCCCTTGAATGGCGTGCTTGCAAGGACCTCCACTTTTTGCACCTGCGGAGGAGCCGCAAATAGTTCGCTGGCCCGCGCCCCCAATGCCTTCGCAATGTCGCCACTCAAGTGGGCATTGGGGCCCGCTTCATTTGGAAAGTGTCGAAGATGCCGAACTTCCCCGGCCCGAGCTTGATCGCATACCACTTCAAAGTCCCCTTTTCATCCAGCGCGAGTGGCTGAGCTGACTTTAGAAATGCCTCGGCATCAGCCTCCTTACGTGCGCGTGCTTCGAGCGTGACTAACAATCCAATTGCTTCCATTGACGTTCTCTCCTGTGTTGAATTAGTTCCGGCCGGCAAACAAGAATCAGTTGATTTTGGTTCCTGTCTGTCGACGCTATGCTCCGCTCACAATCTGATTAAACTGCACATAGGTGACGGACTTGTGCGGATTTCTGCTGGATGGTCGGAATCCTGCTAAATTCATGCTCCCCGAGAGAGCTCCAACGGCTTACACATGTGTGTGGGATTTGTCTTAAGCGAACGACGACGAGAGTTCGAATGAGCTACGGCGCAGCCGAGTCAGAATTGTAAACGGAGAAGGCGAGAGTAAGGAGCGTTAAATTACAAATTCCGGATAGGGCTGGACGTTAACAAGGAAGCGAACGGTAACGCGTGAGAGTGAACTTCTGGCTGCGAACCAACAATTACTGCGCGTGGCGTATCTTCGGAGCAGGTTTCCGACGCGCGAGTCGCTTCGTAGCCCAGAAAATCTTGGCGATACCCTGTCGGGCTAATTCCACAGACATCACGAAAGACCTGCGCAAAGTGCTGCTGGGTCTTGAAGCCACAGGCCACGGCGACGTCCAATATTCGCGCATCGGGAGCGCGCAGCATCGCCTTAGCACGTTCAAGCCTGTGTCTCAGAACAAATTGATGCGGGGTCTCGCCCGTTGACTTGCGAAACATCCGCGCGAAATGAGCGGTGCTCAGTCCTACCGATTGCGCCAACTCGTCGAGACCCAACTCGTCTTCCAACCTGGCATGGACCAGGTCTGTTATCCTTCGCAAGCGCGCTGGGCCTAGTCCGCCGCGGGATATCCGCAGAGGACGATGCCTTACTGCCTGACCACTGACCAGGGCTACGGCCATCGCCTGTTCGACAGAATCCAGAAACAGCCGCCCGCTCGGAAACCCAGCCACCATCTCGGCATGAACGGCCGCAACCAGCGCACCCAGGCGGGAGTCTGCAAACTTGCGGTGGGGGTGCAGTTCGACCTCACCGTTCGGCGCGTCAGAGGCAGCCATCAGTGCCGCATCGGAAATACCGAGCTGCAGATGCGGTACGTTCATGAGTCCGACCCATTCTCCCTGATGACGATCGCACAGTGCTAAGTCGCACGCCGAGTAGTCGAACTTTTCCAGCGCGGAACGCGTCGAGCCCCACTCAATCGAGCCGGGCCCCAACATCATTGCGAAAGCCTGATCATGCCGTACCCAATGACGCGGCTCTGTGTCGGAGTCGGGGGGGACGAGTTCAACTTTCATTCTTTTACTCCACGACGTCGTGTTGTGGCTGGCCGAGGGCTCTCCAGAAGCTATTCAAAGTCTTCTGATTTGATGCATCTCTGCGGCAAGGCGATGCATCTGGCGTCTGCCAATTTCACCACGACCGCGAACTGCAACTTTTCTCACCAATTAGCTCGAACATTTACCTCAAGCCAATGCGGCTGCAATCGCTGAACCGCGGATTCCCAAGGCAATGCTCCGAGATCTGTCTGCAGAAAGCTGAATGCCGCTTATGGTCTTGCTTAACGAACCCGGGGACCCGCTATCTCGCCGCTCAGAGGCCTGGCAGACGCGCCAAAATCACTCTTTTTGCTGACAAAAATGCAGACAAATGAGACGAGCGAGACAAGGCCGAGTCGCAAGGCATCGAAAACATGGAGCCACCCGCCGGGATCGAACCGGCGACCTGCTGATTACGAATCAGCCGCTCTACCAACTGAGCTAGGGTGGCTCACTATCGGTTGTTTTCTTTATAACATCCCCTACGAGAACGGCGCTACCGGGTCGCTCGATCCGTAATGACGCTCATTGCAAGTCCATGGGATATCAGCTACTTTGAAAGGACGGT
>JACXTT010002970.1_pt1 | contig 26536 bp, 31 predicted proteins | sample 9270951 | NCBI WGS metagenome assembly JACXTT01 (sample SAMN15532306, study PRJNA645909) | rock metagenome | isolation source: weathered quartz diorite | place: Puerto Rico | collected 2017-06-21
AATACTTTTCTTTTGATATATTTAAAAACACAAAAAGAAAATTAATTGTTAAACCAAAATGATCCAACTATTGCATTGCCAAAAAGAACTAGCCTTAGATTCTGCATATAGTCGTCCTTATCAGACTTTTTAGCAAGCTTGATGGTATTGGCCATGTCTTTCAACATCTGTTTTGGATTTACCATTGGAGGACGTTAATAAAGTGTACTTATAATTCTTATTTTATGCAGTTGCTTGTAGCGTATCAATCTGATCCTGCTGGTTCTAACATGGCCACTTTTATCTCGAAGGACATGACAAAAGAAGGTGATGTTTATCGCGGAAAGAACTTTGATCTTGTGACAATTGAAACTCCCACTATTTCTGCAGATTGGCTTGAGGAAAAATACCAATATGATGGATTTGTCTTTTTATCTAAACACGCTTCGGAGAGTGGTACACTGGCCCTGACCTGTCATAGTACTGGAAACTTTGCGGAAGCTCAGTTTGGTGGAAATCATAGACAAGTATCAATACCACATCCATATCTGCAAAAATCATACATGCAACATCTGTGGAAAAAATCAGACAGCTTTTCAAAATTTGAGATAACGATTGAAGCTACACACCACGGTCCTACTGCTCTAAGCAAGCCAACGTTATTTATCGAAATAGGCACTACACAGAAGGAATGGAATGATAAGAAATTATGTGAAGCGGTGGCTAGAATAGTAATTGATGAAGTCTCAAAAACACCAAAAAAACACGATGTGGCATTGTGTTTTGGAGGGACACATTATCCAAAAAAATTCAATAAAGAGCTTATTGATGGAGATCTTGCCTTGGGAACTATTATGCCAAAACATGCTCTAGATAATTTGGACAATGACCTCTTTTCACATATTATAAAACGAAATAAAGAAGCCAAATTTGCACTAGTTGATTGGACTGGACTTGGAAGAAATAAACAAAAAGTAATTGATATGATAAATGTAACAGGCTTAGAGTTGATAAAAGTTTGAATCTAGAACAAAAAGTTTACAGGAAACTTTTGGAAGTTCCGAAGGGTAAGGTAACAACTTATTCTGCACTTGCAAGATCAGTAGGACTCAAAAATGGTCAAAGAGTAATTGGTAGAATAATGAACAAGAATCCGTATCCAGTTGTTATACCTTGCCATCGAGTAATATTGTCTAGTGGAAAAGTAGGGGGATATGCATGGGGCGAAAAAGTCAAAAGCAACATGCTTGCAAAGGAAGGAGTAAAAATCAAGAAAGGAAAAATTCTTGATCCGAATATAATTTATAGATTCTAGTTTACTTTGCTCGTACTTCATCTATCAAAGTTCGTAGGTGTGCAAGATTTCTTACTTGGTTTCCACTAACTTGTTTGTAAAGCTTCCAGTAACTGTCGTTTGCTAGCTCCTTTCTTGATTTTGAAACCTTGAGCTGATGACGCATGGCTCTTATCTTATTGACATATACCTCTTTTTTACCAATCCTAGCTCCCTTGCTACCTTTTTTTGAACCTTGTTTGGTACCACGTTTACCTCGTTGCAGCTTTTTGAAATAAGCTCTTCCCTTTGAGGTTCCCTTGATTGGTTTTATCTGAATTACATTTGCAGTAATTAAACTTCGGATGTTGTCGCGAGTAATTGCGTCTGCAACATCATCAAGATATTCAGGATCAAACTTCACTCTATCCACACCTATTCCAAGAATTCTTGAAACTAGTTGTCTTTTAGTTCTAAGATTTACTACCACTTATCGACACTCTCGCATTGAAAACCTTGAAGTTCATCTCTTTTGCCTTTGATATGATCTCGGTTCTCTTCTTTTTTCCTACGCTATGGCCAAATCGTATTCCATCGGTCTTTGGATCAAGTTTTTCTAAATCTTTAACATTAAAAACTAAATTATCAGTATATCCGGAAGGGTGTAATCCTCTAGAAGCTTTTGGTCCACCATATCCTATTCGCACCAATGCCGGCCATCCCTTTTTTTGTTTTCGTTGATGATTGTCAATTCCTTTAGGTTTTCGCCAGTTCTTTGTAAGCCTGACATATCTCCAACTCTCTTGTCTGATAAAATCAGGTCTGCGTCTTGCAAGTTTTTTTCTAAGTTCTAGAGCTTCTTTATTGATCTGCATGTAAATGGCTCTTCCTGAATTTTACAATAAATACGTTTCTTGAAGAACGAACGATCCGAAGAGATAATAAGGAAATTGAGGACGAATCGATTTACCCAATGATAGAAGATTTGGATACTACAAACACCAATCAAGTGATGTCTCAGCTGGAACAAATGGGCCTTAAACCTACAAAAATATACCGAAATTTGCAAGTCGAAAAATTAATCGATATTATAATAGAAAAAAATGAAGGAGTATTAGCTGAAAATGGGGCCGTTTCAATCAAGACTGGGAAATATACAGGCAGATCCCCTGATGACCGATTTATAATAGATGACAAGCAAACTCATGACACGGTTGACTGGGGAAAGATAAATCATCCATTCCAAGATGACAAATTCGATAAAATTTACGAGAAAATGAAGAGACATGTTGAGGGCAAAGAAATTTTCATTTTTGATGGCTTTGTTGGGGCAGACTTGGACCATCAATTGTCTATTAGAGTCATAACTGACCATGCATGGCAAAGCCTGTTTGTAAGACAACTTTTCATTAGACCTTCTGATGCTGAACTTCAATCACACAAGCCGGAGTATACACTTGTGGCGCTAAATGATTTTAAGGCAATTCCTGAGGTATACGGTACACGAACCGAGGCATTTATTCTTCTTAATTACTCAAAGAAAATTGTTTTAATTGGTGCAACACCATATGCTGGAGAAATTAAGAAATCGATGTTTTCTGTAATGAATTACATTTTACCTACAAAAAATGTCTTTCCAATGCACTGTTCTGCTAACATAGGAAAGAACGGTGATACAGCTCTATTTTTTGGACTTTCTGGAACGGGAAAAACTACTTTATCCGCAGATCCAAACAGGATGCTAATAGGAGATGATGAGCACGGCTGGTCTGATAAGGGAATTTTTAATTTCGAAGGAGGATGTTATGCAAAATGCATCAATTTGAAAAGAGAAGCTGAACCACAAATCTGGGACGCAATTAGATCTGGTTCTGTACTGGAAAATGTGGTACTAGACAAAACAATGATGCCAGACTTTGATGATGGCAGTCTAACTGAAAACACAAGAGCTGCATATCCACTTGACTATATACCGGGAGCAGTAATTCCAAGCTTGGGTGGACATCCAAAAGTCATAATTTTTCTCACCGCCGATGCCTTTGGAGTAATGCCACCTATAGCCAGATTGACAAAAGAAGGTGCAATGTATCATTTTATGTCAGGATATACAAGCAAGCTTGCGGGTACTGAACGAGGGATCACAGAACCAAGAGCTACTTTTTCAGAATGTTTTGGCGCTCCCTTCATGTCAAGACACGCATCTGTATACGCAAAACTACTTGGAGAAAAGATAACAGAACACAAGACCGTTGTCTATCTCATCAATACCGGTTGGTCGGGTGGACCATACGGAATTGGAAAGAGAATGAATATTCACCACACACGAAGAATGGTTACTGCAACTATAACTGGCGAACTAGGAATCGTAAAGTATAGACATGATAATGTCTTCAACTTGGACGTGCCAATGGCATGTCCTGACGTGCCATCTGAAGTGTTGGATCCACGTAATACGTGGTTTGAAAAGGACGCATATGATAGCTCAGCAAGAAAGCTTGCCCAGATGTTTGTTGAAAATTTTAAGAAATTTGGTAATGTTTCAAAGGAAATTAGAGACGCTGGACCTCAGATCTAAAATCTCGTCTGCGGCTATAGGCAAATCCAATTATAACTGTCAACGCTAAAATCGCACCAATAATCACAACTTGTTTAGAAGGCAGGCCAAATGATCCAAGGTCGATGGTTTTTTGTGTAATTTCACTTACCATCACAGTTTGATATACATTATCGGTTAGATTTCCTGTGCTTATCTGAGATAAAATCCAATATTCTCCCTTTTCGTATACAGGAAGAGAACTTGTCTTTTCCGGTGTGATGGATGTAATCCTAGTATCATGTGTTCCAGCCCTTGTCAAACTAATTTTTGCATATGACCACTTTTCTGGATATTCAATAGAAAACGAAACAATGCCATTTTTTTGAGTTGTCACAAGATTTCCTTTTGTCAAATGTACAACAACAGGAATATGATAAACTGTCTTTGAATCATCTATGATAATGAACCCCTCATAGGTACCAGGCTTTTTTATCTTATCAGAAATTCCTGCGGATATTGTGTTATTTGAAATCGAATAATTAAAGTTCAGAGTTGTTTCGTTTGATATGAAACTCACTTTTAATTGTGGAATGTTTCCATTAATAGCATGTAAATAAAGCGGTCTGGTTTCAGTCAGGTCATCAAAAGAAAGATTATAGACTAAACCGTGTGGCAATATGACTAGATTGGCGTCATATGCTCTTGTCATGTTTAATCTACCACTTCCCACTGCTTTGATTGAAAGAATATCACCATAAGCATCAGTGACAGGATCTGTAGTTGTGGTTAGCAGAGAAACAATAGATGCAGGATCAAGATTTGGATACTTTTGTAATAGTAATGCGGCAGCGCCTGAAACATGCGGAGCAGCCATACTTGTTCCGCTTGTTAAATTATATCCTCCGCCCAACGTTGTAGAATTTACAAAAACGCCCGGAGCTACTAAATCTGGCTTAATATAAAAAGGAGAAATAAATCCGCGCGAGCTAAAAGGAGCAACAAAATCTGGATGATAAAATATGTCAAGACTACCTACAGTATTATTCTCTAATGTTGCTTTTAGCTTAAGACCATCATCTTTTGACATTGATACAACAGGAATTCTTGGAACATACACTGACGTGGAATTTGGTACTCGAAGTTCGCCAAAAAATATTCCACTCTGATTGTTAAATATTATTAGCCCCTTTGCACCCTTATCTGCTGCATTTTTTTCCTTTTGTGCAAAATAAACTCTTTCGCCTGTGGTATCGCTACCTCTTTGTTCAAGTAATAGGGCACCTTTGACATCTAAGTTTTCTAAGTCTTTAGCTCTTCCATAAGCGCCATAAACTATTTTGCCTTCAATCAGTTTTGATAAGGGCTGTGTTCCAAGCATTGGAAGTACTTCGAATTGTTGTTTTTCTACTTTGAAAGTAGCGACAACACTTGATGTAATGTTGTTGTAAGAGGCACCTACTGTAATTGCGTTAATATCTTTTCCTGGACTGCCAATCGTACTTTCATCAGGACCGTTGTTACCTGCAGCGACGACAACTACAACTCCATTTTTTACTGCTTCGTCTACTGCATCATCTAGTTCATCATTGGTTCTGTTGACGCCCAAGCTGATGTTTATGACATTTACCTTGTCTGATATTGCACGTTGTATCGCTTTTATTATATAATCAGATGAGACGGATTCGCCAGTAGAAGAAACCTTGTATGAAAATAGTTTAGATTTAGGTGCTACTCCACTAAAATTTCCGTCCGCTGCAATAATTCCGGCAACTTCGGTTCCATGGCCATTAGTGTCTTTTGGTTTCTCACCAGTATTGACATAATCATATCCACCAGCAACTTTTCCAGTGCCAAAGCCGAAAAGGTCATGGTGGTCATAATCTATGCCTGTGTCTATAATGCCAATTTTGACTCCTTGACCATCTAGTCCGTGCTCTCGCGGGATATTAACACCGATTAGTTCAATGCTTTTTGGAAGATGAGAATTGGTTTTTTGCTCTGTAGATTCAGAAGTAACGAACAAAATGCTAAAAATCAATGGTAAAGAAAAAATGAGCACTCGTTTGAACACAAAGTATTTCCAATTTCACTAGATAAAATGCATTTGCAACCAAAACCATAAATGTCAAGAATTAGATGGAAATCCATGGGAAAATATGAACTTCCAAAGGTGCCATACGCGTATGATGCGTTGGAACCACATATAGACTCCAGAACAATGGAAATTCATCATACCAAGCATCATCAAGCATATACTGACGGGCTGAATAATGCGTTGGCAACTGCAAGTTCTGAAATACAAAATATGGAACTTACCAAGTTACTTACTAGCCTAGATAAAGTTCCTGAAAATATCAGAGGAGCACTGAATTTTCATGGTGGAGGTTATGATAACCATGCACTCTTCTGGAACAACATGAAACCAAGTGGTGGCGGAAAACCGGGAGGCAGTATTGCAGATGCTATTAATTCAGTATTTGGCAACTTCGATAGCTTCAAGGAGAAATTCACAAAGGATACCATCGCCATACAAGGAAGTGGATGGGGCTGGTTAACATACAACCCACAGAGCAAGAAGGTTGAATATACTACAATGCCGAATCAGACAAGTGCCAGAACTAAAGGGCTAATTCCGTTGTTGGGCTTGGACGTTTGGGAACATGCGTATTATCTCAAATATCAAAACAAGAGGGCAGATTATGTTAACGCTTGGTGGAATGTAGTAAACTGGGATGAAGTAGACAAGAGACTTTCTAAAACAAAAGCATAAACCCAATTTTTTCATTTTATTCTGATCTTTTATCTATCTGAGAAGACAAATAGCATATACTTTCAGAATGAATTTATAGGTGGATAAGAGAATTTTTTGCAAATGAGTGAAGAACAAGCTCAAGCTTTGTTACAACAACTACAATCACTTGAGGCTTACATGGCAGATTTGATGCAAAGAGAAGAAACTGTAGTGAGAATTTTACAAGAGGCAACTAATGCAGTGGAATCTATGAAAGCATTGGGAGATGATACAGAATACGAAACTCTTGTGCCAGTGGGCTTAGGCGCTTACATCAAGGCAAAAGTACAACCAAATCAAAAAATGATTGTCAATATTGGTGCTGGTGCTGCCGTGGAACAAGACAAAAACTCAGCAATCAATTACATGGAAGCTAGGATCAAAGAATTTGAAATTGCGCTACAGCAATTAGCAACGCAAAGACAGGAAGTTGGTTTAAGACTTGAACAAGGTCAGCAAGAAATGAACAAACTTATACAATCAAGTCGTGGTTCAACACAGTAAGGCCATATATCATGTTTGATAAACTAAGGAATGCCTTTTCTTCTGCAGTTAAAAGCTTCGGAGAAAAGGAGCTAAAGGAAAAAGATATCGATGAGGTTTTGTTTGAACTTGAGGTAGCTCTGTTAGAGTCAGATGTTGCAATAGAAGTAATTGATATGTTAAAGAGAGACTTAAAAAATCAACTTGTTGGTATAACAGTTGACAAAGATAAGATAGCCGATATTGTAACGCAAAACTTACTACAAAGTATCTCTGGAATGTTTGACTCAGCGGGAAAAATTGAGGTCTTGTCAAATATACAAAAGAAGAAGGAAACAGGGGAACCATATATCATATCATTTATGGGGATAAACGGTACTGGGAAGACTACAACAATAGCAAAATTTGCCAGTCTGTTGCGAGAAAACAAACTCTCCACTGTTATTGCTGCTGCAGATACATACAGGGCAGGAGCTATAGAACAGATAAGCGAACACGCAAAAAGATTAAACATCAAGATAATTGCTCAAAATTATGGTTCCGATCCAGCTGCGGTTGCACGCGATGCAGTACTTTATGCTAAGTCACACAAAATAGACAGTGTATTAATTGATACTGCAGGAAGAATGCAGACTAGTAAGAATCTCATGGACCAAATATCTAAAATCAACAAAGTGGTAAATCCTGATCTGAAGCTATTTGTTGGCGATGCACTGGCAGGAAATGATACCGTAAGTCAAGCCCGAGAATTTTATAACTCCACAAAGTTTGATGGAGCAATTCTCACAAAGAGCGATGCAGATGCACGCGGCGGTGCTGCAATCTCGATCGTTAAAGTAACATCAAGTCCCATTCTTTACCTTGGTGTTGGACAAGAATACAAAGATCTGAAACCTTTCGATAAAGACTTATTCCTTGAAATGCTCTTTGGACCTCAGGAAGTTACTCCTGATATGATAGTCCAACAAAAAGAAAAATCTCAGGAGAAAATAGAACAAAAGAAAACTATGGAAGAGAAAATTGTTACAGCCAAACCTGAGGAAAAAATAACTGAAACAAAACAAGTAAAATCTGAGAGCGTAGCTGAAACCGAGATGATACAAAAAGAAGTACAATCTGCACCAAAACAACTCTCTGAACCGCAAGCGGATCCCTTTGCTGGAATTTCCACAAACGACATCGAAAAATATTCTAACCTATTTGATGTACCTCCTCCCGAAAATGATAATGAAGCTAGAAAATTAGCAGATAAGATAAAGAAGTGGATTTCTGACGGTAGGCCAAAACCAAAAGAAACTAAGGAACATGAAGAAAAAGAAGAAATGACAGTATCGGAAGATGAAAAACCTAAGAAGAAACACTCTCTATTTGGATGGGGTAAAAAATGAAACTAAAAACAAAAGATCTACTAACATTAAATGAACTCAGCAAAAATGAACTCCTTGCAATCATAGATAATGGCATCAAGCTAAAAAAAGATCTTAAGAGGGGAATCTGTAAACCACTTTTAAAAAATAAGACACTTGCAATGGTCTTCCAGAAGCCATCAACTAGAACAAGAGTAAGTTTTGAAGCAGGGATGTATCAGCTTGGCGGGCATGCTTTGAACTTATCTGCAGATGAATTACAACTACGAAGGGGAGAAACCATACAAGATACCTCGAAAACTCTCTCACGATACGTAAATGCAATAATGGCCAGAGTCTATTTGCATGAAGAAATTGAAATACTTGCAAAGAATTCATCTGTGCCTGTAATAAATGGGCTTTCAGACTCTTTTCATCCTTGTCAAACTCTAGCTGATCTTATGACAATAAAAGAGAAAAAGAAAAAGCTAAATCGTCTGAAGCTAGCATGGATAGGAGATGGCAACAATGTGTGCAATTCCATGATATATGGTTGTGCAAAGACATCTACTGATATCAGCATTGCAACTCCCAAAGGATATGAACCGAATCAACAAGTAATAAAAGAATCTCAGAAATTTGTTCATGTAGAATTATTAAATGATCCACTAGCTGCGGTCAAGAACGCTGACATTGTAGCTACAGATACTTTTGTTTCAATCCATCATCAGACTACTGATAGGGCAAAGGACTTTTTGCCGCGTTTTCAAGTGAGTGCCAACCTTATGAAAAAAGCAAATCCTGACGCGATCTTTATGCATTGTCTCCCAGCAAAAAGGGGTCAAGAAGTTACCAACGAGGTAATTGATGGACCTCAATCGGTAGTTTGGGATGAAGCTGAAAATAGACTTCATGCACAAAAAGCCCTTTTGATAGCAATGCTCCAAGTCTAACGTTTATAAGAGCTTCACCAAAATTTTTTGTAAATAAGGTTAACATCAATGGCATATTCACAAATACTGCGCAGATCTCGGGACGAGAAGACAAACTACAAAAAAAGGAGAAATCTTCTCATGGGTAGACGAGACTTTATCACAGTTCAAATATCAAATGAAAATACTCTTGTACAAATTCATAAACCTGAATTGGAAGGAGACAAAGTTCTATCATCGGCTCATTCCAGGTCCCTTTTGAACAAGGGCTGGAAAGGATCACGGAAAAACATTCCTGCTGCATATCTGACCGGATATTTAGCAGGCAAAAAGGCTCTTGCTCAGGGAATCAAAAATGCTGTACTTTATAGTGGTACTAGAAAATATACCCAGAGAATGGCTGCTGCATTAAAAGGGATAGTAGATGCTGGGCTTGAAGTACCTGCAGATGCAGCAACTTTTCCTTCTGATGAAAGGATCGGTGGCAAGCATCTAAAAGTAGCAAGTGATGTAAATAAAGTAAAATCTGCAATAGATAATGAGGTTAAATCAAAATGAGTCATACACAACAGAGACAAAGATCACGAGAAATTGAACAGGAATGGATCCCTAGAACAAAATTAGGTCAACTAGTTGCAACTGCGAAGATTAACTCGATGAAAGAAATCTATGAAAATGGGTATAGAATTCAAGAGGCAGGAATTATAAAAAAACTATTACCTGGAATTAAAACCGAAGTAATTGATGTAGGTATTGTTCAAAAACAGACAACTAATGGAGAATATACTAGATTTAAAGCACTAGTTGCAGCAGGAGATGAAAACGGATGGTTGGGAATAGGGCAAGGAAAATCAAAACAAATGAGAATTGCAATCGAAAAGGCGACGAATCAAGCTTATCTTAATGTTAGCCCAGTCAAACTTGGATGCGGAAGTTGGGAATGCAGGTGTGAGCATCAACACTCTGTACCGTTTAAGGTTAGAGGAAGAGGTGGAAGTGTCACTGTTGAAATCATTCCGGGACCAAGGGGTCTAGGGCTTGTAGCAGGTGGAAACATAAGAAATCTTTTGAAACTTGCAGGTCTAAAAGACGCGTGGACTAAAAGCAAAGGATCCACAAATACAATGACCTCTACATCAAGAGCGGTTTTGAACTGCTTGAGGCAAACATTCAGTCAAGGTTGAGTGAGAATGGGAAAAGCTTTCTTGGTAGTTCGAATGAAGGGAACAATAAATGTTCCACATTGGGCGCGAACAACACTTAATCTTCTTCATTTAGACAAGAGATTTAGAGCCACAATTATTCCAGAACGAGATAATACAAAAGGAGTATTGGACAAGATAAAGCACTATGTGTCTTGGCAAGAAATTGATATTACTACTGCAAAGGAGCTATTGGAGAAGAGAGCTAGAAAGGAAGGTTATAGAAAACTTACTCCGGAAGACCTAACGAAATTAGGATTCAAAAGTACAGACGATCTTGCAAAATCAATAGTAGAAGGTTCAATTGCATTATCTAAATTAAAACCACTCAAGCCGTGGTTTGCTCTATCTCCTCCAAGACATGGATTCAAGCGTAGTACAAAGAAAATGTATGGTGAAGGAGGAATCCTTGGAAGTCACAAAACACTTCTCACACAAGTAAGATTAATGATGTAAAATGGCAACCAGACTTAGAAAGACAAGAAAATTCAGAGGAGGACGAAATCACGGATGGGGACAGATAGGCCAGCACAGGGCAAGTGGTCACAAAGGAGGACTAGGCAGATCTGGTATGCACAAGCACCATTTCATCAAGATGCTTTTGACTGATCCAAGACATTTTGGTCATGATTCTTCTCACCCACCACATCCATACCTCGTCAGAAAGTGGGTAAGCGTAAGAGATCTGGATGACATCTATGCAAAATTCGGAAAACAAGAAGATGGAAAGAAGGTTATTGACCTTACCGAACTAGGTTATGACAAGCTATTAGGTGGAGGACAGACTAGAAATTCTTACGTTGTTAAGGTGGAGAGATTCTCTGCTTCTGCCCAAGAAAAGATCAAACAATCAGGTGGCGAGGTGCTAGCAGTAGCGTGACAGACCAGGAAGAAGGGGCTCCTACTGGTTTTCTAAGGACAATAATGTCAAAGGCTGAGGCCTATATTCCTCAGGTACCTAAACCCAAAAAGAAAATTCCATTACATGTTCGTTTGATGTGGTGTGGTCTTGCACTCTTCATTTACATGATTATGGGTCAGACTCCACTATATGGCGCAACAACTCCACAGTTTGATTTCCTTGCCTTTGCAAGAGTAATTTTTGCATCACAACAAGGAACATTAATTGAACTTGGAATAGGACCAATAGTTACGGCTGGGCTTTTGATGCAGTTATTGAAAGGTTCTGAAATATTTCATTTGGATTTCAAAAAACCAGAGGATAGAGAACTCTATCAAACGGCTACCAAGATTGTAACTTACATCGTAATCATCGCAGAATCTTCTTTGTACGGCATGGCAGTATATGGACCAAGGTTGCCAAATCACGAGGCTGGCTTCATACTCGTAGGTCAGCTTATTGGGGCATCTGTGATTATTATGTTACTAGACGAGTTGGTGCAAAAAGGATGGGGACTTGGAAGTGGCATTAGCATGTTCATTGCAGCTGGTGTGGCCCAACAAGTAGTATGGAGCTTGTTTAGTCCAATTCCAGGAGGAGACGGTGGACCAGTAGGAGTATTTGCAAATATCGTTCACTCTATCATGGTAAATGATTATTCCAACCTATTGTTTAGGACTAATCAACTACCGAGCATATTTGGATTATTCATAACGGCAGGTGTTATGTTGATTCTGGTATACACCCAAGGAATTAAGGTAGAGATTCCTATAGTGTCTACAAAATACAGAGGATTCTCTGCTGTGTATCCAATCAAATTGATGTACGTCTCAAACATTCCTGTCATTTTGGCCTCGGCTCTTACGGCAAACGCAGTATTTATGGGTCAGATATTGTGGGCCAACTTGAATCCAAGAAATGCCAATCAACTTCTAAACTTCCTTGGCATGTTTGACCCTACTTCACCATCGACTCCAACTGGTGGAATTCTTTACTATGTTACTGCTCCTCGTGGTCTTGATATTGTTGCGCTTGATCCTACCAGGGCCGTTCTGTATATCCTATTCATGGTAGGAATTGTAGTACTCTTTGGCAGACTCTGGATTGAACTTGGAGGACTGTCAGCAAAAAGTGCAGCCAAGAACTTACTAGACGCAGACGTTCAGATCCCGGGATTTAGGCGTTCTAACCAACCTGTAGAGGCCTTGCTGCAAAAATACATTCCATCTGTGACTATAATTGGTTCTATCATACTTGGATTACTAGCTGGTACTTCCGATGTGCTTGGTACATTTGGTTCAGGAACTGGAATGCTTCTAACGGTCGACATTCTGATAAACTATTACAACTTGCTTGTAAGGGAAAAGGTAGAAGAGGTAATGCCTTCCTTGGGTGCGTTGCTTGGTAGAAAGTAAGCGCGTAATTATCGTGGGTATTCCCGGTGTTGGGAAAACCACGATTGTCGCAAGGGTGGTCAATCTATTAAAGGAAAAGAAAATTAGCGTAAGTGTTTCAATTTTTGGAAGTGTAATGTTTGAAGAAGCAAAAAAGAATGGAATTCATAGTAGAGATGATCTTAGAAAACTTTCCGTAAAAGAACAAAAACAACTACAATCTACGGCCGCAAAAAAGATAGCTTCAATTGCTGATGACGCAGTAATAGTGGATACACACGCATTCATATCAACAAAGGAGGGTTTCTATCCGGGTTTGCCACATAACGTATTAGAGATATTAAATCCAGACAGCTTTATCATGATAACTGCAAGACCGGAGGAAATCTACAATCGTAGAATGAAAGACAAAACAAGAAACCGAGATATAGTCTCAATCGATGCAATCAAAAAAGAGCTTGATGTTACAAGTGCAATGCTTTCCACGTGCTCTATTCTATGTGGTTCTCCAATAAAGATGGTTCTTAATACTGAAGGTAAAATTGAAGAAGCAGCTAAAGGTATTGTAAGTGCTATGGGGTTTAACAATGGAACATAACATCATCTTTGATTTTCTAAACTCTGTATTACTACAGATTCCAGGTCTCACCAGAGGTCCTCTTGGAAGCGCAAATCCGATGGTAAAAGGAATGATTCCATCTGCCATTGGTATAATGTTTATTGCAATTGGTCTCAACCTGTTCAATTCGCTAATAAAACGTAAGATGGTAGACCATGACAAGCTTCGGAGACTTTTAAAAGAAACCAGAGCTTGGCAGAAAGAAAGAATGGCAGCATTTAGATCAAAAGATCAAGAAAAGATAGATGAACTTAACAAAAAATCTGCGTACATGAACAAAATGAATATGGAGGTCATGCAAATGAACATGAGACCAATGATGATTACTTTTCTGCCATTGATTTTGATATTCTACTTTGTTCTTCCACCACTTTTTTCTTATACGGTAGCGATTTCACCTATCCCACTCAATTTTATTCCGGGAGATTTCTTTCAGCTTACTTGTACCGCTGCAAAAGTCGCTTCAGAACCGCAAATATGTAAGCATGTAAACGACCTCTACTTCTGGGCATGGTACTTTCTCTCGTCTGCTTCATTTAGCGGGATAATAATGCGACTCACCAAAACTACAATGGACTTAGGCTGAGTTGCTTCGCTCAGTCATAATTTCTGGTCCGCCAGCCATTGGGAAAACTACCATAGCAAAGGGCCTTGCAAAGGAGTTTGGCTTGAAATATTTGAGCGGAGGCGACGTCCTAAAAGATATGGCAAGAGAACAAGGATTTGTCACTGACAGGGAAGACTTTTGGGATACTGAAGCAGGAATGAATTTCCTTAACATCCGAAAAGGAAATCCAGAGTTTGATAAAGAAGTTGATGAAAAATTGCAAAAAATATTCCTAGGTGATGATGTAATCATCACAAGCTACACTCTCCCTTGGTTAGTAAAAGAGGGCGTCAAGATCTGGCTTGCTGGTTCTCAGGAAGCTAGTGCAAAAAGAATGACCACAAGAGACAATATATCAATTAAGAGTGCGCTTGAGATTGTCAAGAAAAGATACGAGGAAAATAAGACTTTGTACAAGAAACTTTATGGCTTTAACTTTGGTGACGATCTCTCTGTTTTTTATAAGGTGATAAATACTGATGGGCTTGGCCCCGATCAAGTACTTGAACACGCAAAAAAGGGGGTACGGGATTATTATGACACTAAAACAGTTAGAAGATCTTAGAGTAATAGATGAGGACATCACAAATGATGCTCATGGTGTATATTATGACAAAAGACCAATTGAACAGCTACTAAACTATGGATTTATTCTATTGGACAAGCCTAATGGTCCAACAAGCCATGAAACTGTAGCATGGGTCAAAAAAATATTGAGCATTGAAAAAGCAGGGCATAGTGGAACACTGGATCCACAGGTGTCTGGAATCTTGCCAATAGGTTTTGGCGAGGCAACGAAAGCTTTGATTGTTCTTTTGCTTGGTCCAAAAGAATATCATGCACTTGGAAGACTACATTCACTTACACCGACAGAAAAGATTAATGATGTGTTAAAATTACTGACCGGAAAGATCTACCAAAAACCTCCACAACGATCATCTGTATCCAGACAAACGAGGATAAGACACATATACGAAATCGATGTAGTGGAACAAAAAGAAAGACTCTTGCTTTTGAGAATTTTATGCGAAGCAGGAACTTATGTTAGAAAAATTTTTTATGATATGGGAGAAATCCTAGGACCCGGTGCTACGATGATTGAACTTAGAAGGACACGGGTAGGACAATTCAATGAAGACTCGAATTTGGTTAAAATGCATGACTTGGTTGATGCATATGCTTTATGGAAAGAAAATGGAAATGAATCTAAGCTTAGACACATCCTAATGCCCATTGAATACACCCTAAGTGAGATAAAATCAGTAGTTATCAGAGACACTGCGGTAGACGCTCTATGCCATGGCGCGCAACTTGCCATACCTGGAATTCTTAAAATCTCGCTTGGTATCAAGCAAGGTACTCTGGTTGGAATCTATACCCAAAAAGGAGAGGTTGTAGCCCTTGCAGAGGCAATCATGTCAGAAGAGGAGATAGCTGAAAATACTAAAGGATTTGCCTTTAAGATAAAGCGAATTATTATGGCTCCAAATACATACCCAAAGAACTGGCGCTCAAAAACAGTAGTTAACAATTAAAAAGGAATCAGATCAAATTTAGCAAGTTGATTCCCAGAGGAGCCATATTATTTTTCATAGTGGGTGTAGTTGGTGCTGGAGTAATAGGAGAATATCTTTACCAGATTGCAAACCAAGCACCTGCACTAGCTTATGAAAATGGGCCATCTCTTAGCATCATTCCTGAAAAAATCAACTATCGCCTAGGTGAGCCAGTCCACATTAGAATAATAAACTCGGGAACAGTTCCTCTTACTTTTTCAGACTCGTCATATGGGTTAAAGATAGTAGGTCTTGATGGTACTGTCCTCTTTTTGCCAGTGTCAGCTCAGGTGGTTTCTATTTTAAATCCAAAGGAAGAAAAGACCTTTGTCTGGGATCAGATAAAAACAGATGGTAGCAAAATATTTCAGGGTCGCTACAAGATTATTTCAAGTACTTGGGTAGATTCTGCAAATGTACTAAAAAAATCTGTGACAATCAACATATTCAAGACAAATCAATTAACGTAATATATAGTAGATTTCACAACGAAATTGATTTGGCGAAATTTATGCCGGGATCGCCTAGCCTGGTAGGGCGCGCGCCTGGAAATTAGTAAACCATAAAGCGCGTACTCGCAAGGGTCCGAGAGTTCAAATCTCTCTCCCGGCGCCTTAGTTTATCTTAAAAGCCTACCCAGTCATTAATGGGGCATATTAAAGCAGAACTTGAAAATTCACAATTTACCAATTCTTGTATACAATTTCATCTAGAATAAAAATGACTATCTTAAATATCACAAAGACCAAGATAACTTATTGGGTTACCAGATAGAAAGGACAATGTCAGATGATGTATTAGAGATGTTCAGAAGGAAAAATTTTGCCTTTGTTGCAACACTTTCAAAGGATGGATCACCTCAAATTACCCCAACATGGATTGACATTGATGGTGGCACTATTCTGATAAACACAGCGGAAGGAAGAGTCAAACAGAAGAACATATCAAGGGATCCTCGTGTTGCAATATCTATAGTGGATCAAAACAATCCATATGACATGGTAACAGTTGGTGGAAAGGTTGTTGAACAAACAACCACTGGTGCAGACGAGCATATTGACAGACTCGCAAAAAAATATCTTGGCGTTGACAAGTATCCATTTCGTTCACCAACTGAGAAACGAATCATACTCAAGGTTAAGCCAGAAAAAATCTTTCACATGGCACCACAGGGCTAATTTGAAATGATCCAACGAATAAACACAATTTCGTAGTCTATGCTATGATTATGCAGATCAGCAGCTACACAAGACTAGAAGAAATCTATACCAATTTCTTAAGGCCAGAATAAAAAAATAAAAATATAAAGTCTAGTTATTTCGTCTAGACCAAGTGGATATCCATGAGTTAACTATGTTATGGTTTAACTCCGCAAGTGAACTGAAAGTAGCATTAACTGCTCTTACGTTCTGTCTTGTAGCATCCAGAAAGGTCGTTACTACCTTGTTCTGAACATCTATTGCTTTCACAATCTCATCAGTCATGTCGCGAATGATTTTGATTGTTGCCTCTGGTGCTTTGGTTTCTATACCAATTTTTTGGACAAATTCTTGCTGGCTAGCAATAGTATTGCTAACAAAGGTTGTACACGCTGCAATGTATTCTTGCTGTAAATTAGCAAATGACTGCAGATACTGAGGAGTTACTTTCTCCATATTGCCATGGATTTTTTCGAAGCTATGTCTTGCTTCTGTGAAGATATCACGTGTGGTATCTTTTGTATTGCTCATAGGTCATTAAATTACCATACTGTATATAAATCATTGGTAATCAGTGGTAATAGACGGTAATGAAAACCAAAACTCGTTAATCCGTTTTTTAAACGGTGCCGTGAAAATCATCAAACCTGACACAAAGAATGTTAAATTAATTCACAAGGCCTTCTTGGAATCTTCAGATCCATTAAATGATGGACACGTGATTTTGAAATCATTGGAAAAATGCGATATTGCAATCATAGGTGGAGGATTGCTTGGCACTTCGATCTCTTACTGGCTTTCAACTCTATATGATATCAATTTAGTAGTAATTGAAAAGGAACCAGAGGTCGCAATGCATACTAGTTCTCGCAACACTGGAGTAATTCATTCCCCTTTTTATCTTAATCCTGAAAAAAAGTCCAAGATAGCAAAAGCCGCATTTGAGTCCCATGTTATGTGGAAAAAATTTGCAGAACAAAAAAAACTACCATGGAAAATGGTCGGAACTTTAGAAGTCGCGCTAGATGATGCCCAGCATAAGATTTTAGAAGAGAATCTAAAATGGGGTCCAAAAAATGGCATGTTAGAAAGTGATATGAAATTATTAGATGGTAATGAAGTAAAAAAGCAAGAGCCAAATGTGCAGTGTCATTCTGCTCTATACTGTAAAACTGATAGTATAGTGGATTATGGCGCCTTGACGCGTGGCATAAAAGAGGAATCTCAACGAAACGGAACTAAGTTTCTAGTAAATACCAAGGTAGATTCTGTACGAGATATCTCAGAAGAATCTGTCTTAGTATTTGGCACAAAAGAACTCAAAACAAAATTTATCATAAATTGCGCTGGTGGATATTCTTTAGATATTGCAAAAAAGTTTGGGCTTGTAGAGGATTATTCCAGTTTACATTTTAGGGGAGAGTACTGGATTGCACAAGAGCAATACACTGGTGTGGTAAAGACCAACATCTATTCGGTTCCAAACTATCCAGATTTTCCATTTTTAGACCCACACTGGATTTTACGAATAGATGGTAGGGCTGAAGTAGGACCAAATGCTGTGCCTGTTCCAAGTCCTGAGACCTATTCTGGATATGTGGGAGATATAGAGACTTTTATATCAAAACTGGCTGATATCGTAACTAGCAGCACAAGAAAACTACTACTAAATCCTGATTTTGTAAATCTCGTAGCAAAGGAGTGGCTCAGTTCGGTATCAAAAAGTGTTATGATAGAGCGGGTACAGAAATTCATTCCCAAAATAAGACCCGAGTTTTTCTCCGAGCGCGGAACAGCTGGTATACGTACCCCTGTGATATCACCCGAAGGAAAGTTTGTTCCTGATGTGATGGAGTTAGAAAGTGAAAACTCGTACCATGTTGTAAATTATAACTCGCCTGGTGCTACAGGTGCGCCTGCCTATTCTGCAAATATAGTGAAGGCTTTGGAGGAAAAAGGATTGTTAAACTATACAATACGTAAAAAAGATTCCATCTGGAACTCAGATATGCTTTAACTGCGGATGAGTTTATTGACACTGAGTAAAAAAAGGAATCCCCCTCTCCTTCGTAAAAACTGAACACAACTTCGTTAGAACTTGCGTTATGATTTGTTGGAGAATGGTTATAACTAAAAATCATATTTTATGAATGATGAAAAAATACGTCAGAATTTTTTTCGCAACTCCATTGATTATTCTCTGGATTACTTATGGTCCTAGTCTTTTCCAAGGTTTTTTCAATTTAGATAAAGAGTGGCGAATTTTTATCCCAATTTTAGGATTATCCATACTAGGTGTTGGGTTGTATTTTTTACGAAGACATCATAAATCAAATCCTCATTGGATAGATTCCATGAGCATGTTGATAATTGGAATAGGTCCTTCCACTGCCTCATTTAACTTACTACCTAAAGACGACATAGGCAGAATTTTAATGCCAGTTTTTGTAATTTTAGTATCGGTAATTTGGTTTGTATATTTTGGAATATTAATAAAACCTCAAACATACAAAAATGATTCTGAAAAAATTAAAAGAGAAGAATTTCACATAAAGCAAACAAAATATTCTGCTTTAGTATTCTTCCTTTTCTTACTTATACTGTCGATAACTATGTTTTGGAGTATCAACATACTGAATCAATTCTTACCTTGACCCTTAAAAGAAAACAAAATCATTATAACGTGAAATTGCTTTCTGGCTATGGCTTATCAGTGTCACTCAAGGGCAACAAAATTGTGTTAAAGAACGGAACTTATCCTTATTTAGAAAAAGCAGAGCAAGAATAATGGTTTATCAATTGCTCGGTTTAAGCCCTATCCTTCTATCAATCCAGCTTATCACGCAGTTAAAGCAAATTCCCTTAAATCCCTTATACCTTGGTTCCCACTGTAAGTTTGCCTCACGCTTACATAATGGGCAGCGAGTTTTTCTTAAAAGCTGAGATCGCTGTTGCATTACTAGTATCAGCAATTCATGAACCCTATTATTGCTCGTGTGTAATAATACCAGACAAACTGGCACTTTATTTTACCTCATTCAAGCTTAATATTCTCAAACAATACAGCAAGCTTTGTGCTGCCTGAACGCTGCTCTATTAGAGAAAAAGGAAAAGACTGTGAGATGCCTCCAGAGTTTGTTATATCTGTAAAAGCAAAAGATACAGAATACATGGTTGGAGTAACCTGTGAGAAACACAAAAATGCATTTGCAGGAAAACTTGAGATGCTGCAAAAGGAAGGCAAAGTACCAAAAGGCGCGATCAGCTTTGATACCCTAAAACCGGTCGGAACAAATTGTATCAGAATAGATCCTAATGATTTGATTGAACTCTGACTTGATAAATCGGTTTTTTACCAGACAAGGCTAAAATCAAGTTCTTTACTGTTATTTCAGCCATTTCTGCTCTGGTTTCCACAGTTGAACTACCACTGTGCGGCATGAGAACAACATTTTTCATCTTTGCAAAAGGATGGTTTCCAGAAATAGGTTCATTCCAGAACACATCAAGGCCAACTCCTGCTATGATTCCTTTTTTAAGAGCATAGATAAGGTCTTTTTCATTTACTATTTTTCCACGCGCAGTATTAATCAAGAACGCAGTTTTTTTCATTTTTTTCAATAATTTTAAATTTACAATACCATGCGTCTGCAAAGTATACGGAGAATGGATGCTTATGACATCACTTGTCCTGAATAGTTTATCTAATGAAACATACTTTACATCAAGCTTTTGTTCCTCCGATACCTCAATTCGACTACGGTTGTGATACAGTATCTTCATCTCAAAACCGGATCCCCTTTTTGCAACGGCCTTGCCAATTCTTCCCATCCCAAAGATTCCTAATGTTTTATCATATAGGTCGGTTCCAAGAAATTCGTATGGGCCAAAGATTACCTTCCACATGTTTTTTCGAATGATACCATTTCCTTCAGGTATTCGACGAAACAAAGCAAGCATCAAGGCCATGGTCAAGTCAGCTGTAGCCCGAGTCAGCACTTCAGGTGTATATCCTATAACAATGCCACGTTTTGTGGCAGTTTTTACATCAATGTGGTCATACCCTACTGAAAAAGTAGAAATTGCACGAAGCTTTTTGCTAGCGTGGATCACTTCAGCATCTACAGAATCATATGGATAGCAAATCAGACCATCTTTGTCACTAATCTTGGATAAAAGTAACTTTCTAGGCATTGGTATTTTGCCAGTATATATCTCAACATCGTATCTTTTTTTGAGTTGTTTTATCGCAAAATCATGTAATCTACGAGTAAGTAAAATCTTCAACTGTTTTTGTTCCATAACTGACGATTTTAAGCATGATCTTGCTCAAAACTCATTTATAATAAAACAATGTTATCCATACAGAATTGAAACGCAAAGAACAGTTTGCCGTTTGTGTTCAATGTGGAAATGCAATTGAAAAATGTGTTTGTGTGTGTCCTTTCTGTGGAGAACGTGACAAGTGTGAATGTGCTCTATTTGATGCCGCAACCGGTGGATGATTAAGAAACCAAGAATCATAGCATTATTAATATTTGATTAAAAACAAGGTTTAGTGTGGCTTCTATTGATTTAACATGGGTTATTGGTGGCCCTCAAGGTGGAGGAGTTGAAACAGCAGCAAATATCTTCGCGGGAGCTTGTGCAGGTTGTGGCCTTAAGATATTTGGCAAAAGAGAGTACTATTCTAATATAAAAGGAGAGCATAGCTATTTTGGAGTAAGAGTATCAGACAAACAAATTCACTCAAATGTAAGTGGCATCACGATGCTTGCTGCGTTTGACGCAGAAACATTATTTCGTCATGCGGAAGACGTATCAAATGACGGTGCCATAGTATACGAGTCTGACCTTGTATCAATAAAGGCAGATGAAGTTCCAACACTTGACCCCGAATTCAAAGATAGACTTGAAAAATATCTTGGTTCAAAAAACAAACCTGTAACAATCCAAGGTATGCTTGATTCTGCAAAAGAGCGAGGCATTACACTATATCCAATTTCGTTTAAAACTATACTAGCTAATCTGGCACAGGAAACAGGAAACCCCAAACTTAGTGGCATGTTCCGTATGCAAAACGTGCTTGCAGTCTCGGTCTCACTTGGGTTATTGGGTCTTCCACCTGAGACTCTTCTAAGTTCGGTACAGAGTGTCTTTGTAAGGAAAAAAGAAATAGCTGAAATGAACAAGAATGCAGCAAACTATGCGTATAATTTTGCTTCAGCCAAATTTCAAAAATTCAAGCATCAACTGGTTCCAATTCCAAAAGAACCTGGTACCATTCTAGTTCAGGGATTCCAATCAACTGGATTGGCAAAAATTGCATGCGGATGTAGATTTCAATCATATTATCCTATTACACCAGCATCAGACGAAAGTGTATTTCTTGAATCAAACGAAACTTTTGACGTAGAAAACAACAGGCCTGGTTCTACGGTGGTAGTACAAACAGAAGATGAGATATCTGCAATAGGAATGGTAGTAGGAGCTGCAGTTACTGGAACAAGGGCAGCTACTAGCACATCAGGTCCAGGCTTTTCGTTAATGGCAGAGACTCTAGGTTGGGCTGGAATAAACGAAGTACCAATTGTAGTAACATTATACCAACGAAGTGGTCCGTCTACAGGTCTTCCAACAAGGCATGGACAAGATGACCTGCAATTTGCAATACATGCAGGTCATGGCGACTTTCCAAGAATTGTTTATGCATCAGGTGATATTGAGGAAGGATTCTATGACACTGCAAAATGTTTCAACTTTGCAGAAATGTTTCAGTTGCCTGTTATACATATGATGGACAAGTTCATCGCAAGTACCGTTCAAACTGTAAAAAGATTTGATCCAAGTAAAATTACAATAGAGAGAGGTAAGCTGCTACAAAAGGCAACTGCAGATTATCGAAGATTTGCACCATCAGCAGATGGTATATCTCCAAGGTCAAAACTTGGACTTGAAAATGGTATCTTTTGGAATACAGGTGATGAGAGCGATGAGTTTGGCCACATCTCTGAAGACCCAGTGAACCGTGTATTCAAGATGGACAAGCGTGCACGTAAACTAGAGACCGCACTTAGAACCATGCCAAAAGAAGACCAAGCTGTAAGCTATAGCACATCAGAGTTTTGCATAGTAAGCTGGGGTTCAACAAAGGGACCTATACTTGATGCAATTGAGATGCTAAAAAAAGAAGGTTACAATGTTGGCTTTATTCAGATAAAACTTCTCCATCCATTTCCAACAGAATACATCAAGTCATTACTTAAGGATGTAAAAACAATAATCGATATCGAAGCAAATCACTCAGGTCAAATGGGTTCTTTAATCAACGAATATTTAGATCACAAAGTTGACTATTATATTCTCAAGTATACAGGAAGACCAATAACCTGTACAGAAGCGTATGAATCAATAAAAAAAATTCTTGACAGAAAAGCAGACAAAAAACAGGTGTTAACATATGGTGTCTAATATTTCAGATTACACCACAGAGGTTCATAATGACTGGTGTCCTGGCTGTGGAGACTTTGGAATTGTAAATGCCATACAAATGGCACTTGCAGATATGAGCATCCCAAGACACAAAGCAGCCATATTTTCAGGAATTGGTTGTTCTGGCAAGACCTCGCACTTTGTAAACGTCTATGGAGTTCACACATTACATGGAAGAGTCTTGACATTTGCACAAGGAGCCAAGCTAGCAAATCCAGAAATGACAATTATAGCAGCAGGTGGAGATGGCGATGGTCTTGGTATTGGTGCAGGACACTTTGTTGCAGCTGGTAGAAGAAACGTGGATATGACATATATTATATTTAACAATGCAGTTTATGGTCTAACTAAGGGTCAGGCTTCACCAACATTAAAACTTGGACTTAAGACAAAATCACTTCCAGAGCCTAACGTTAACCAAGCTGTAAATCCAATAGCACTAGCTATTGCTAGTGGCTTCACGTTTGTTGCAAGAGGATACGCCTACGACGTGAGACAGCTAAAAGATCTCATAATTGCTGCTGTAAAACACAAAGGTCTTGCATTCCTAGATGTCTTACAACCTTGCCCTACATACAATGATATCAATACAAGAGACTGGTTTGCAGGAACTGATCACATTGATGAAATGACAAAAAAACCACGACCTAGGATCTACAAGTTAGATGATATTGGCTTTGATCCTATTGTGCATATAGACTCACCAGAGGAAGAAAACGAAAAACTTACACAAGCGCTAATAAAATCAAACGAATGGGATGCTAAAATCCCAACAGGAATATTTTACAAAAACGAGATAGTTGCACCATATCACGAAAGAATATCTGACAGAATTCCAAATTATCTTGAAAACCCGCCAGCAAAACAAGAAATTTCTGCCGGTACAAGACCAACCACAGATATTTCAAAAATATTGGATTCCTTAGAGGTTTAAGACTCTCCACACGGATTTGTTTATCAACCTCATAGGTATAATGATATAAGTTATCGTATGGGGCAAGGAGAGCGCAGTATTGAACCTAGATGAGGTAAATAGGATATTTCGAAAATCCATAATCAAGGGATACTTTGAACCAAGTCTTTTGAACTTGGATTTTAAAAAATCAAGCATAAAACATCCAACCATACGAGACGATGGTCTTATGCAAACGAATCTACTGCATCTCTTTTTTGACATCGAGACAGGCTCCGATTATCCAGATGGCGACGAATGGTTTATGGCTGAATTTCTTTTTCCTTATAATGTAAAACTGCCCGACAACCTCAAAGGCCCTGATTACTTTAGTACGATGTCGGTAGGAGAAGGAAAGAATTTCTGGAGACACAGGGAACTTATCAGATACAAATACGGCAAATCAAAGAAACTCGGAGAATCATTAGATTTTATTGAAAAAAAGTATCGTGAACTGCATTCTCTTTTAGAACCACTAGAAAAAGACATCAAGTAATCTTCCATTCATTTTGTGAGAACAAATAAGTTTCATTTTCTGACGTGGCGGAATTAATTATCCACCTAGATGTTTTTTCATCAAAATAATAAGTTATTTCATTGATATCCTTTGGCAATTTTTTTGGATCAAGATGATATGGTATTAATTCCAGTACAAAATCAATCTTTTCAACAGCCGCATCAAAATGAATTCTCTGATCAAGATCGATTCTAAATGTAATCTCTGGCTTTCCAATAAATTTCATATATGCTCGTAATGTCTTTCCATTGCCACGTCTTCTTTTCATCTCTTTTAAGATGCCTTTTGTCTTATCCCATCTTGCACTTCCAAACCATTTGAAAAATGCATCGTTGAACGCAAGTGGAAATGTAATATTTACTATAGTGGTATATTCTTCTTCTTGTTCTAAATCTGGGTGTTCCTTTACTGCAAATAAACTATTGAGTAAACTGTAGATAACTTCGAGTTCCCACGGAGATACTCCATAGAATTTTAATGATAATGGAGGTTTTGATGTGTTCACTGACACAAGTAATGGTGAAAAATTGTAATTAAAGATTACATTTGACTCCACCACTTTGGGATTTATTGACTTATGGCTTGTAAGAATCTTTGAATCTGTTTTTGTAAGAAAATTCTTCTAACACTGTCTTTTGATCGATTTAACAATAACCTCATAAGAATTACCGTATAATTCCATGAGAATGCTGGAGAGATATTCGGGATGTTCGTAACAATCTGTCAGATAACAATGATATTTTTCAAATAGTTCATGAACCACTTTGTCGTAGATTGGTTTTCCAATTTCAATTAATGCCGATTCTACCGCCAGGCTGACGAGGGCTTTTTGCACTAAATCGTTATTCGTGTTCAGTGTTAACAGAAACGAATACTAATTGAGTGCTTAGCTGAAATGGTAAATAGTTAGCTGATTTTTCAATTGTAAAGGATTTGTACATGGCTCTTCTTTTGGTTCTTCATAAATTGGCGTTATCTAACAGAAATTTTTATGAATTAAATCTTCTAAATCGTTAGAAGGTATTTGAAAAGATAGAGTCCGCCTATCGTTGCTATTACAAAAACCATAGGCTTCCAAGCTAAAACAGGGAAATTTGGAGTCTTGAGCTGGATCTTGTAATTGTCAACGACTGCTTTAACATATCTTCTTATTCTTTCATTCCAAATCCTGTATTCAATTTGGTGCTTTCTAAGTAATTCCTCAATTTCATAAAACACAGGTGTCCTTTGACAAAAAAGATGTTGTAGATAGTCTCGCGATACTTCAACTTCGGCTTGAATTGCAACTAGTCCCTTTTTCATCTCTAGAAGTCTTACATGCATCTCCCAAGGCTTTTTGAGCCTAAGGGATAATCCATGACCAATTTGTAATGTTTGTTTGTGCTCAAACTTGACATGTGTAAATCCTTCTTTAGAGAAGATCCTTTGGAGTTCTTCAACGCTTTTCTTTACAACTATGGTTAGCTGTTCTACACCGTTTATCTTGTCTACCTTAACCTTGCCTCTAACTCCATCCAGAAAGGACACGGTTTTGGGGTATTTGGTAAAGAACTCTACCATAGCTTGGCGTCAAATTTCGCTCTATTAAAACTATGGTTATCTTAGATTCTTAATCCGCGAACATAGACACATTGCTCGTAAGAAATGGCCATCTCGCTCTCTCGTATCTTTCTATCTGTAATCTTGGTTTCAGAGCCTCTAATTATGGCAACAGGTGTGATATCAGAACCTTCACCCATCTTGAGATTTGCAATCGA
>JACXTT010002971.1_pt1 | contig 26536 bp, 21 predicted proteins | sample 9270951 | NCBI WGS metagenome assembly JACXTT01 (sample SAMN15532306, study PRJNA645909) | rock metagenome | isolation source: weathered quartz diorite | place: Puerto Rico | collected 2017-06-21
GCTCTCCAGAGCCCCGCCGCGCGCGTGGATTTCGGCACGGACCGTCAGACACGTCAATGGCTCAAGCAGCCTTTCGGTAAGGTGTCCTCACCCCTCACCCAACTCGCTCATCAGCACGCGGGCACCACCATCGCCGCCACGCCCATCAAGGAGCTGCTGGCCACCGGGCTTGAACGCATCCGAGTGGATGTGGAGAAGGGCATGGCCAGCGAAGTCAGCCTGCGGGACATGGGCCTGGCGACGACTTCCGTCCGAGTCTCGGCGGTGAAGCCCAATCCTGATCTCGAGAAGGCCATCGAGGCGCCTGTTCGTGAGCACATCAAGCAGGAGGCCGACGAAGCCGCCTTCCAGCGCCGGGCCCTGGCGGTGGAGAAGGAGCTGGCCATTCAGGAGAACGAGCTGCAGAACCGCATCGAACTGGCCAAACGAGAAGAACTTCTCATCCAGCAGCAGGGCCAGAACGCCCAGCGTCAGGCCCAAGAAGATGTGGCCGCCAAGCGGATCCAGGCCGAGTCGGCCGCGGCCCGGCAGCGCCTGGAAGCCGAGACGAAGGCAGGGAACCTCAAGCTCGAAGCGGAGGCCGAGAGCACTGGCATCCGCCTCCGGGCCGAAGCCGAGGCCGAGAGCGTGAAGCAAGTGGAAGGCGCCCGGGCCGATCTGGAACGGGCCACCCTCGAGGCCTACAAGACCATGCCTCCCATGGTGCTCATGGGTCTGGCCGCCAAGGAACTCGGCAGCAAGCTCCAGCGTATCGACCACTTGAACCTGAGCCCCGACCTCCTCGGCCCTGCGCTCACCAACTTCCTCGAAGCGGGTACTGCCCGTGCGGAGAAGCGGAGCTGAGATGACCACTGCCAAGCTTCCCCGGGTGGTGCTGGTGACCCGGACGACGGACTACCAGAACCTCCTCGTTCACCACGGCACCCGGGAGGCCGCCCGGTTCTTCCTGGAGACCCGGGGGCAGGGGATCGAGGACGCCGAGGACCGACATCAGCGCTTCGAAGCGGCCCTTAGGAAAGTGTTGGATGCCATTCCTCTGCGGTGGCGCCGGAGTCGGATCGATCGCCGGGATCTCGCCGCTTTCGTCTTCGAACCTGAGGATGTGGTCGTGGCCTTGGGACAAGATGGCCTCGTCGCCAACCTCGCGAAATATCTGGAGGGCCAGCTCGTGCTGGGCATCAACTCCGACCCTGGAGCCTTCGAAGGCGTTCTGGTCCCCCACGCGCCCGAGGCGGTGCCCGACCTGCTCCAGGATGCAGTCCAAGGGCGAAGCAAAGTGGAGGCCCGTGCCCTTGTGGAAGCCCGCCTCGATGATGGCCAGAAGCTGCTTGCCCTGAACGAAGTGTTCATCGGCCACCACAGTCACCAAAGCGCCAAGTACCGCATCCGCTATGGTGGCAAAGAGGAACGGCAATCCTCCTCAGGTCTCATCGTGGCAACCGGCACCGGCGTCACCGGATGGGCCCGCTCCATCGCCCGTGACCGCAAGACCGTGCCCGCCCTTCCCAAGGCCACCGATCCCCAACTCGCCTTCTTCGTCCGCGAAGCCTGGCCCAGTCGAGCTACTGGTGCCGAACTCACTCAAGGCAATGTGGACTCAAGGCACTCCTTGGAACTGATCTCGGAGATGAATGATGGTGGTGTGCTCTTCGGGGACGGCATCGAGGAAGACCGACTAGCCTTCGAGTGGGGCATGAAGGCCACGCTCACCACCGCCCCTCAATGCCTCAGACTGATTCGCTAAGAGGAACCCATGCTCGACCTTGCCATTTGCATCGGCCGATTCCAGCCCCCGCACCGGGCCCACCTGGAAGCCATCCGCACCGCTCTGAGCCAGGCTGAACGAGTAGCCGTGGTGCTCGGCTCAGCCCAGCGTCCCCGCACTCCCAAGAATCCTTGGACGCCCTCTGAACGCGAGGCCATGATCTCGGCCTGCCTCACCAAAGCCGAGCTGGATCGGATGACCTTCCTCGCCATCCCGGATCGTCTCTACGACGATGCCCTTTGGGCGGCCAGCCTTCGCCGAGAAGTGCAAGCGATCGTTCCCGACGATGCGCAGGTCGGCTTGGTGGGGCACCTGAAGGACCACAGCTCCTACTATCTGGGCCTCTTCCCGGAGTGGACCTTCATCGAAGCGAAGCCGCATCCCGGGCTACACGCCACGGATCTACGCAAACAGTTTTTCGACGGCGCCACGACCCTGGCCGAGGCATTGCCCGAACCCGTGAGGGCCTGGCTGGAGGCTTGGTCCCAGACCTCCGAACATGCGCGCGTGGCCGAAGAGCATCGATTCATCCAGAACTACCGTGCCCAATGGGCGGTCGCGCCCTATCCCGTTAACTTCGTCACTGCCGACGCCTTGGTCATCAAATCGGGGCATGTACTTCTCATCGAACGGAAGCAGGCTCCAGGACAGGGGTTGTGGGCCATTCCCGGTGGCTTCGTGAACACCGACGAATCCCTCCTTCGAGCAGCTCTCCGCGAACTCGACGAGGAGACCGCCCTGGACGTAAGCGAAGCGGAACTCCTGGCGAGCCTCCGCGAACGCGAAGTGTTCGATGATCCGGATCGCTCGCAGCGGGGCCGCACCATCACTCACCTCTGCTGCTTCCGCCTCGGGTCAGGGCCTCTGCCTAAAGTGAAGCCTCAGGACGACGCGGCACGGGCCTTCTGGCTGCCCGTCTCTGAAGTCCACGGGAACGGCGACCGCTTCTTCGACGATCACCAGGACATGATCATCCATCTCACCCAGCGGGCCTGATCCGGCCCACTTCATCGAATCTACTTTCATCGCATCCACTGACGCGCCCATCGAGGCGAGGAGGCATCGCCATGCTCCCCAATGCAGAAACCAATCTCATCCTGGATACCGATTCCTATAAGGCCAGCCACTGGCTTCAGTTCCCTCCCAACACCACTGGGATGTTCTCCTACCTGGAATCCCGCGGCGGGCGCGACTCGGAGGTGGTGTTCTTCGGGCTGCAGTACCTGCTCAAGAAGTACCTGACCCAGCGCATCACACCGGACATGGTGAAGGAGGCGGATGACTTCTTTGCTCATCACGGTGTTCCCTTCAACCGCACAGGCTGGATGCGCATCGCTCAGGAGCTCGAAGGTCGACTGCCTATCCGCATTCGTGCAGTCCCTGAAGGCAGCGTGGTGCCCACCCACAACGTCCTCATGACGGTGGAAAGCACGGACCCTGAAACCTTCTGGATCGTCTCGTGGTTGGAAACCCTGCTGATGCGCGTCTGGTACCCCTGCACCGTGGTCACCAACTCCCGCCACTTGAAGCAGGTGATCCACCGCTACCTCACGGAGACCTCGGATGATCCGGAAGCCGAATTGCCTTTCAAGCTTCACGACTTCGGATCCCGCGGCGTCTCCAGTCAGGAATCCGCCGCCATTGGTGGCGCGGCTCACCTGGTGAACTTCCAGGGCTCCGACACCCTTGCAGGCGTGTTCTGCGCCAACACCTACTACAACCACCCCATGAGCGGCTTCTCCATTCCCGCCGCCGAACACAGCACCATTACCGCCTGGGGGCGGTGGCGTGAGTGCGAGGCCTACGCGAACATGCTCGATCACTTTGCGACGCCCGGCGCCATCCTCGCCGTCGTCTCCGATTCTTACGACCTATGGAATGCTTTAGAAAACCTTTGGGGCGGTGCGCTCAAACAGAAGGTGATCGAATCCGGAGCCACTGTGGTGTTGCGTCCGGACTCCGGACATCCCGCCACAGTGGTACTTCGCGCACTGGAAGTGCTCGAATCTCGTTTTGGGGTGGCAGTGAATCGGAAGGGCTTCAAAGTGTTGAACCACGTTCGGATCATCCAAGGGGATGGCATCAACCGGGATTCCTTGTTGGAGATTCTGGAGGTTGTGACTCAGCACGGATACAGTGCGACAAATATCGCCTTTGGCATGGGCGGTGGGTTGCTTCAGCAACTAGATCGCGACACCCAGAAATTTGCATACAAGTGCAGCGCTGTCGAAATTGATGGCAAATGGCGTGATGTCTACAAGGACCCCATCACAGACCCGGGGAAGACGAGCAAGCGCGGTCGCTTAGATCTAATTTCCACTGGCAGTCATTTCAAAACCGCTCCGCTCACGCTTGCTCCCCATCCAGATTCCGCGCTCCATCTTGTCTATGAAAACGGCGAATTGCTCCAAAAGTGGACCTTTGAGCAAGTGAGAGGGCGAGCAACGCTCGATTCCTATACGCATCCCTTCATCCAAACTGAGGTTTCATGAAACTCCCTATCGAATTACATACCCTTCAATGCTCCCTCTGGCCTAAGGTGGGACAGCATATCCTTGCGTGCCAGGACGCTGATACGGTTTGGGTGTACCAAGCCTATGCCCATCCCATTGCGGACTACGCCGTGGAACACCAACGATTTGGTGGGCCCTTCAGTTTCAATCGCATGAGTTGGATCAAGCCCAACTTCCTTTGGATGATGTACCGGAGTGGTTGGGCTTCCAAAGTCGGACAGGAGCGAGTCCTGGCCGTTCAACTTCCCAGGCCCTTTTTTGATGAGATCCTCGCGGCAGCGGTGCCATCCGCCTTCGACTCAAGTCGCTTCGCTGACCACGAGGCCTGGAAGGTCGCAGGGGAATCCGGCAGTGTCCGGCTCCAATGGGACCCGGACCATGCGCCGAACGGAACGCCACTTGAGCGACGAGCCATTCAGCTCGGGCTTCGAGGAGAGGTTCTGGCCCGGTATGCCACCACAGAGCTACGAGCGATCGAGGACATCACGCTTTTCGTCCACGAACAGGCCCGCATCCTCGCCGAAGTTCCTTCGGAACTGCGCGTCCCTAAGGAATCCATTTATCTCCCCAAGGAATCCCGTGTCTCCGAATGGATTGGGCTGAGCGCAGGCCAGCCACGAAAGTTCAGCCCACAATGAACACTGCCGACCTCCGATTGGATCGAGTCCGTTTTGTTTTGGGCATCAAAGCAATCGGGGAGTTTCTAGCTCTCATTGTTCTGGGAGACCTGAAAATCCTCCCCTGCCTGTATCTTGGAGTTGAATCGTCGGACTAAATAAGGGTGCATTTAATATGAATCCTAGTTAGGTCCACGGTCGAAGGAGACCTGGACAATGGGTGATTTCTCTTTGGCTACCTTTTTAGCTCTCGCTGGGGCATTTGATGGGGAGGCTCCAGAGCCCGACCTGGTCGATCAATCCAACACCTTTTTGGCCGAGTTCCATCAACAAGCGCTCCATCGGTCCGAGTTGCACACTGCACTTACTCATTTGCCCTACAGAGCCCTCGCGTGGGTTGCCGGGTTACTTGGGCATTGGGTTGAAGCAGGAGGGGATGCTTCATACGCTTTCCCGATCCTCTGGCGGCGTTTCATGGAGATGACTTCGCTCTGTGATCCGAGTGCTCCCCGGTCGGTGGACCCCAACGATCTGGAGATTGGACTCACGGGAGTGAGTCGGGCTCTGGTCTCTCATCTTGCGGCTCTCCCCCGGGAACGTGAGCATTTGGCTTTGGAGGAAGGTCTGCTTGAGCGACTTCAGAGCCTGGAAGGAGAACATATCGGCGTTTGTTGGGTTGCTGAGGCCATTCGAAGGTGCAGCGGCGACCTTCTGCTGATCCATCCGGGAAGCAAGAAAGCCTTTCGTGCGCGGTATGAGAATGTGGGTAACTGCTTTCACCTTTTTTCACTGTTACAGACCAGCATCGGGAAACGCCTACCTGGAGGGCGAGAGTCGAACCCAAGCGTCTCGGCCGCGATCAAAGGAGAGGCAAACACTGTGGTGGAGGACTCGGCCTGGTGGCACTACGGAAACCCCAACTCACCCAACCCATCGATTCTCGCGTCGATCTGGGGTGAGGCTAGCGTCCGTTCCATTCCTAAGATCGAGGGATACCAGGTCGTGCTCTTATGGGACTCCATCCTTGGGGGAAGGAGTTGGGACAGTGGATTTTTCGGGCCTCATCTTATGGCCTTGCCAGCAACAGTCCGGCTCGAAGGACCACTCCCATACGAAGAATGCGTTCCCTGGTTTGAAAGGCTGGGCCTGTTAGGCAAAGAGCGCGTTTCCATGCCGGATCAAGGGGCGCCAAAGGATCGCCCATGGTGGCGCTTCTGGTAATGGGCACGATCATAGGAACAGGCTGACAGAGGGTTACCAATGCTTGTGGCTTGGTAACGGTGCACATTTCTTCCAGGATCAAAGCATATGGTCCTCTCCACCTTTCGATCTTTCTTGCGAACCCTCTTGGGCGTGGGCTCGCCGCGTCCGACATCGTCCTCATCCCGTCTTGACGTCAATCCATCACCTGGTCCCCAGCCCAGGGAAAGCCTGCTTGAACGCCCTACATGGTTGGACTTGGAGCAGCTGGAGATGCTGCCCTACGAGCTCGGGCGATTCATTAAGATGCGGGCCTCTTTGCAAAGAGAATGGGCCACACGTTTCGAGGGGCGCATCTCCGAGTGCAGTTCACGAGACCTTCTGAAGTTGGATGAGACTGCTCGACAGTGGAACAACTCCCACAGCGGCCAAACCATCTGGTGGCAGCTCAGCAAGCAGGACCTTGCGGCGGTGGAGCGCTTGTCCTCAGATGGACAACCCCACCTGCTCGGCCTGGCCAGTTTTCATCGCAACGGCCATGTTCGGGAGGAGGCCCTTCGGCGCATGCCCCTCGTGTCGGAGGCGCTTCCCTTTCTACTGCTTCGCCTTAACGACTGGGTTGGGCCGGTCCAGACCCTGGCGAGAGCCAGGCTGGAAGCGCTCCTGGCGAGGGGTTTGGCGCCTGAGACCGTGGCTCGCCACCTCTCCTTGATCCTCCGCCTGCCTCATGTCGAGCGCAGGGACCTTCGGGACACGTATCAACAGCTGATGGCAGTGCTCACCTCACCAGAGAACCCATCGTTGCTCGAAAGCTGTCTCGTATCCTCCGACCTGGCGGTTCGCCGTGCGTGTTGGCAGGTCGCGCTCAACACGCCGTGGGTACCCATGGAGCGCTTCCAGGAGCAGGTGCACAGGGATCCGGATCCAGTGATCAGGATGTGGATCTATGCCGCCTTGGTCCGAAAGGTCCCTGGGTCCTCATTGGACGGCGTTCTTAAAGCAGCTTTCTCGGATCCCTTCCCCCCAGTGCGCCGAGAAGCGCTCAGCCTTCTCCGGGAGCAGTCATCCCAAGATGGGCTCACCTGGTTGAAACTCGCGTGCCTTGATCGCAACAGGAGTGTTCGAGACCTCGCGCGTTGGCACCTGAAGCAAGCGCAGCCCCAGGCCGCTGCTCAGCTCTACCTTGATCGGCTCGACGATGCCAAACCTGCGACCCGCGCCATTGCCATCATGGGGGTCGCCGAACTGAACCTCCGAGAGGCGATGGAGAGGATCCTCCCCTATGTGGATGCACCCGAAGTCCGGGTTGCAAAGGCCGCTCTCGAAGCGCTTGACCGCCTCCAGCCCTCCTTGGATACCGACTTGTTTCTGCACGCCCTTCGATCAGCGGAACCCGGGGTCTCGCGAATGGCTGCGGATATCTTGATCCGCCGACCAGGAAGCGTCAGCCGAGATCAGGTCCTGGAGATTTACCACCAAGCCACTGCACCTCACATAAAGAGGCAGGCGCTTCGACTTCTGCCCCAGCTTCCCAAATGGCAAGCGATGGAGGTCATTCTCCAGATCTTGCAGGCGGAACCGAAAATGGAAGCTGAATTGGCGAAGCCCATAGAGCGTTGGCTCATCGGTATGAATCGAATGGCTCCACCTCGGGGGGCGGAACTGGAGCGGGCGAGAGCGGTGCTATTGCAGGCCCGCGAGGCTCTCGGGCGGCCCATCTGGCCGGAATTGAATCCTCTCCTCGACTTGCCCTGGCATTGAACCCAAATTTGAAACGAGGTGATGCTTCTCAATGGTGGTCGCCGCAAAAGGGACAGTGTAGGCTCATCTCCGGGAGGCTTAGCTCAGGCTTCCTTCTACCCATTCGAAATAGCCTGGGCGATTTCCTCCCTTTTTTTATCTGCGGTGCCTATGGCGAGCGATGAGCATAAGACGATTCGTGATCTCCTCCTGACTCGTCGAGGATTGATTTTCCCTGGAGTGGAATCACCTCGGCCGGCCCCAGAGGGATACGCAAAGGCAGTAGAAACTGAGCTGGCGACCATCGGCTATGCCTTGTCTCACCGCCTACGAAGTCGACTAGTTAAGAAGTCCATTGAGGATCTTGGGAACTTCTATCAATGGTCCTTGGAAACCCTGCTTGCTCACGTGGGTGGAACGCAACAACACGAACCTCTATTCCGGCATTTTCCGGATGGAGTACCGCTCGACACTTCAGAGCTCTGGTGGAAGCGGCTGCTCTGTCATTTCCTCCAAGCGGAAGGACAGCCCTGTCTCCATTGTCGTCGAACTGGAACCACGCATGTCCTGAACCCCTGCAGTCATGTGGTGTGCGATCAGTGCTTCGACGGCTCTAACCTCAGCGGATGTCCCATCTGTGGAGGTCACGTGGATCAGACCTCCCCATTCTTCAAGCCCACTCCAGAACGTGGAATCCCCAAGGAGCGGGTGACCTTCAAGCTCTTGGATCTCGGCAGTGATCTAGATGAGGAGGCTAGATTTTTCTTTCTGGCTCTTTGCGCCCGACCCCAGGCCCTTTCGCCAACGGATCGCGAAGCTTTAGTCATTCTTCTTCAGGCATACAAGGCCCGAGTGCTGGATTGGCTCCCAACCACCATCCCGCTGCGGGAGAATATCGCCATCATCTTTGGCACCCTCTTCAAGGAATGTGACTCTTCAGAGGTGCTGCCTCATGCCCGTCGCTTCATGACGACGGCCACGGATGTTCTTCGCTTCATCGCAGTTCTGTCGGGCACTGATGGTTCGCTTCAGAGGGAAACTGTCTTCCGTACTCTTGAGATGCTTGATCAGCCATCCAGGTTTTGGGGGCGGATTGCGGAACTGCTTGGGACGACTCCTGAACCTAGGCGGCGCCTTGTCCAGGTGCCGATCCGAATTAATCGCTTCAAGGTGGCCAAATTACCCAGGTCCCTCCGTAGAGCTCTCCTCGCGTTGCTGGAGGGATTGAATCCAGTGAGCCTCACAGAGGACATGCTTCGTCACCGATCTCTGTGGGTGTGGGTTGGGGAGTTCCTGCACCCGCATGAGTACGCCAAGCGGTACCCCCAGGTCGCGCGAGCATTCCAAGTGGTCCGGGAGAAGGCCCCGGACGGGACTCCGGCACCACCCTTTCACACTTGGTATTCCCGCCTAGAGGCTTCGGTTCGAAATCAAAATTCTGAGGCGTTGCTGATCGTCCTCTCCGAACGTCCAGGCGAGTTCGCCCGTCGACTCGATCTTGCGCTGCGTTTGGCGGGGGAGAGCCCCGTCCGGAACCAGATGATCGAGGCCTTCACTCACAGCATTCCGAAGCTCGCAACTCCTATGCTTCTTATGCTCCGCAGCCACCTCCCAGCTCGAGCCCGCCGAGCTGTAGTTCGGGTGTACTGGCCCAAGGGACGAGTTGCCCGTGGCGTGTCAGCTCCCGACATGCGGCCTACGCTCCCTCTTGAAGTCACGACCTCCTTGGTCCAGATCATCGAAGCGGAACTCCTAGCGCGCTTCGAGGCTAAGGCTCCATTTACCGTAGGCATCGTCGACGCGTCGCTTAAAGATGTGATGGTCCCGTTCAACGAACGCACCGCCAGTCGCTCGGCGGTGTCCATTCCTCGTGGCTCTACTCTTCCGGTTCCAGACGGGAAAGTCGTCAGACTCTTCCTCCACTGGTGTCAGCCTGCCCAGAATGGCCGACGTACAGACTTGGACCTTTCAATTGGTTTCTACGACTCCGACTGGAAGCACGTTGGGGTCTGTTCCTATTACCAGCTTCGGCAAACAGGGAAGGACGGTGCCGTCATCGCCCAAAGCTCAGGCGACTTTACTAACGGGCCTTGGCCCGATGGTGCCTCTGAGTTCGTAGATCTGCATCGAGACCGAGCTCTTGCTGCTGGGTTCCGCTATGCGGTCATGGTGGTGAATGCCTACTCAGGGATGCCCTTCAGCCAACTGGAACGCGCGTTTGCCGGAATGATGCTTCGTGAGGATCTTGGGGGGCAGATCTTCGATCCACGAACTGTGGAGCTTAAGTTCGCGCTTGAAGGAGAGCATGGAATCTTCATGCCTCTAATTTTTGACTTATTGGAGAACAGACTTCATTGGCTCGATGTGCATAGCCCCGGCCAGATTGCATTGAACAACGTCGCGAACTCCGACACCTCCATCACCAAAACCTGCCCGGAATACTTGGCCTATTTCGCCAGTGGGACTCGCCCCTCCATGTATGACCTCGCCATCCTCCAAGCGGCCGCTCGCTGCAACCAGGTCTTTGTTCGAGGTGAACGAACAAAACGATTCGACCGAGCCCAAGATGAAAGCATTCAAGCCTTCCACAGCCGGATTCGCGGGAACCAGGCCGATGTGATGGATGCGAACGTGCCGGGACCCGAAGCTAGGCCCTTACTTGCGGTGCTTCAGCGCGGTGATTTGGATCTGCCAGACGGAAGCGCTGCCTATGCACTCTTCCGAGAGAGAGTCGCCCCGACGCTGTCAGCGGCGGATCTGCTTTCTTAATCACATACGCGCGAGAAGAATCATCAGAAAGATCAAGCCCAGGATTGATCTGAGGAGCCGAAGCGCCTGACTGAGGCACCAACCCCATTCATTCAAAGACTCTGGGGCCTCTTCAAGGCCCATCTTTCTTGAATCGTCCTAAAAGGTGGAGCTCCCAATGGAGTTGAAGCTTCGACGCGTTCAGTTCGTTTTTCGCGGCACGCCAGTTCATCCACGAACGAAGTCGTCCAGAGCAGGTGCTCACCGACAATGGCCCTGAGTGTCCAGTCGGGGAAGCTCATGCAGAACGGCACCTGTAAGCGTTTCAACTGGCGGTTCAGGGACGAATGTCTCAACGAACATTGGTTTTCTAGCCTCCGAGAGGCCCTAGCCATTACTGAGGCTGGGTGGATGACTAAAATCACCGAAGACCCCACAGCGCCTTTGGCGGGCTTCCCCGGTCGTCGCAGCGCGCCGATGGGATTCGTTCTGTCGCCTAGGGATCCCTCTGCGAATTCCATTGAGATCCTTTTCAACCTGGCAGGCTCACCCTGATTGGACCCAATTTTGGGGCACGTTAATTTGGCTCACAGGGGCTTTTTTAAAGCCACGCGGCATGATGTCATTGGGTCTGCGTTGATGGTTTTAGCGACGGCGTATCTATCCTGGTGGCTCCGCGAATCCAGTTGGGTGCCTTGGTATTGACCTAATCCTTTGGGCGGGCCCCCCTTCAAGCCTGTCGCCTAGCTAGTTGTTTAAGCTGACTCAATCGTTTTTCAGTAGAGCTCTTGTTGTCTAGGGTTTGCGGATCATCACTAGACAACCTCAAATCGTAATTGGGTTAGGCAGGGCGCCGTCAGAAGACGCTCGGGTCGCATCAGCGAGGGGGCGGCAGATGTTTTGCGGGGATCAGCGCCTTGGTCATTTGCACGAGATGGCAGGGTTTCAGCAGCTTTTCTGGATCGGGGAAAGCCACCGTGTCGTAGGCCGCAAATCCCAACCGTTGATAGAAGGGAAATAGCTCTGTCCGCAGGTTCACGACCGAGAGATCCAAAAATGCGCGTCCTGCGTTGATGCTGCTCTGCTCTACTGCGTCCACCAATTGCCGTGCAAACCCACGACCTTGGGCTGCGGGGTCGACGGCGAGGATGCCGAGATAGGCCCGCATCGCGGAGGGATAGGAGAGGAAAACGCTCCCCAATAGGCGGCCAGGCTGGCCTGGGTTCTCGATGACGAGAAAGATGCCGGAGCTCATCCGTTGCTGCACTTCTGTGGCGCTTGTACGGTCGCCACGAATGCAAAAGGCCTCAACTTGATAGGCCGCATTTGTGATGCGGACGATCTCTGGCACGTCTTCGAGTGTCGCCGTCCGAATCGGAAGCGGGGTCATCGGGCCTAGGCTCCGCCGTGGGTTTTCGACCAGGCGGCGGGATCCATCTGCCATACCCCGAGAGCGCTGCGTCCGGCACCATCCAAGGTACCGCGTGCCTGGGCTTCGGCTGCCAGAGCATCAAAGGTGCCGAGCACCTGGAGCGCGATACGGGCATCACCGAAAGCCTCGCTGGCCTCGTGCAACCCGTAGCTGAAGAGCGCGAGTACGGCGGCGACGGTGCCGCCTTCGGCTTGAACAGCCTTGGCGCATTTGAGGCTGCTGCCTCCCGTGCTGATGAGATCTTCGATGAGCACCACGCGATGATCTTTGGCGCTCGGGCCTTCCACTTGGCGGCCCATGCCGTGCTTCTTTGGCTCGGGACGAACGTAGGCGAAGGGCAGGTTGAGCCGCTCTGCCACCAATGCGCCCCAAGGAATGCCTGCCGTGCTGGTGCCCGCGATCAACGTGGGGTGCAGCTTTTCGGCTGCTTCCGCAAGTGCGTCCGCGATGCGCGTGCGCAGCTCGGGCGTGCCGAGGAGCTGACGATTATCGCAGTAGATTGGCGCCTTCATGCCGCTGGACCAGGTGAAGGGATCCTGCGGGCGCAGCTTTACTGCGCCTGCATCCAGCAATCCGGCCACCAGCGCTTCGGGCGTCAAGGTCACTCGGGAATCTCCAGAGCGGCCACAGGGAACTTGCTCATGTAGCGCTCGGCACCATCGGGGAAGAGGGTGACGATGCGCTTGCCCGCGCCCAATTCCTTCGCCAATTCGCGCGCGGCCCAGGCGTTGGCGCCGCTGCTACCGCCGACGAGGCAGCCTTCGGTGGCGATGAGCTCGCGGGCCGTGGCGAGCGAATCCTCATCCTTCACGTCCATGATGCGATCGGCGATGGCCAGATCCAGGCTGCCGGGGATGAAGCCGTTGCCGATGCCTTCGACCTTCCACTCGACGAGCGGAGCGCCACTGAAGACGCTGCCTGCGGGCTGCACGCAAACGGCGAGGAGGTTGGGATTTTTCTCTTTGAGGAAGCGCACGATGCCGGTGAAAGTGCCGCCGGATCCCGCGCCGAAAACCACCGCGTCCACCTTGCCGCCGGTCTGCTCCCAGATTTCAGGAGCCGTGGTGCGGTAGTGGCTATCGGGGTTCGAAGGATTTTCAAACTGCTGAGGCACGAACGCGTTGGGAATCTCGGCAGCCAGCTCCGCGCACTTGGCGATGGCGCCCTTCATGCCGAGCTCCTTGGGAATGAGCACCAGCTCTGCGCCGAGGGCCTTCATGAGCTGCATCTTTTCGCGGGAGTACTTGGTGGGCACGCAGAGGATGCAGCGGTAGCCCATAGCCTTGGCGGCGATGGCGAGACCCACTCCGGTGTTGCCTGCCGTGGGTTCGATGATGGTGGAGACGCCGGGCTTGATCTCGCCGCGGGCTTCCGCCGCCTGGATCATGCCCACGCCGATGCGATCCTTCACGCTGCCGCCGGGATTGAGGTATTCGAGCTTGGCCCACACATCGCTTCCAGGAGCGAAGCGGTTCAAGTGGAGCAGCGGGGTGTTTCCCACCAACTCCAATACGGATTCAACAACGGGCGCAGAACGCTTCACGGCAACCTCAGGCATGACCACTCCAAGCCTTTGATTCTAACGGCCCGAGGAGGTTTTCTGGAGCACAGATCCTGGGAGGAGGCTCCCTGTTGAGACAGCTGCTTCACGCTTTGGAAAGGTCGACCTTGACGGAGGCCTTATAAAAGCAATACCTACGCTTATATACGAAGCTCCAACCCCTGAAGGAAGGCGCCCGCCAAGAAGGCCGCCATGCGGGCGCTGCGGCCGGTGGGGTCTTGAGGCGGTGCGAGCTCCATCAGATCCAAGACCGCCACGGACGGTGAACGTCCAAAGGCGCGGGCCAATTGAAGGCCTAGATCGGCGGAGAGCCCCCAAGGGTTGGGTGCGCTGACACCCGGAATGGCTGCGGCGGTGAAGGCATCTAGATCGATGGTGGCCAGGACGCGGCGTCCGCGGCCCTCGAATCGCGTTAGCGCGGATTGGGCGCTGCGCAGCGCGTCGCCCTCGCCGCCCGGTTCGAGCCACTGCAGCGCGGCGCCCCGTTCGCGGGCATAGGCGTGATGGGTTTCGGCGTTGACCCATGGAATGAGGCCCACCATGGCGAGATCTTCTCCGGGTAGTCCGTGCTCAATCATCCGGAAAAAAGGATTGCCGCTATTAGGGCCGTGGTCCGGGCGCAAATCCAGATGTGCGTCTACCGATAGGACCGCCGGAGGGCGCATGGGACTTAGATCTTTTAGTGCAGCGAGACCCAGATAATTGCCATAGCTGCAGTCGTGTCCGCCACCGATGACGATGGGAAGGGCACCGCACTTCACCAAAGAGGCGATCACTTCGCCCTGAAGCTCGAAGCGCGAAGCGTAGGGGAGATCCTCCGGAAGATCCCCCGCATCGAAGCATCGACGGCCCAGCAGCGTAGGCGCCGTGAGCTTGAAGAAGGCTTGCCGAAATCCCGTAGGGCCCTGGGCCGCACCGGGGCGCCCGTGATTGGCGAGCACGCCCTTTTCATTGCAGATTCCGAGCAAAACGAGATCGCCCGGTCGAAGCGCTTCCAATGTCTCCAGGGGCAGGACGCAATCTCCCACGCGCGGATCCGTGGCGTCATTGCGAGAGCGGAAGACGTGGGCCGAGGGCACGAGGGCAGAGTGAATCACAGGACCTCCAGACCACGTACGCTCATGAGGGTTCTTCACAGAAGTCGGGCTCGGGCGGAAGGGGCGCCCAGCGCCGACGCAAAGCGCGTTCGCAGGGCAGTGAAAGATAGCGTGCTACCAACCAGCCTAAACCCCAAGAAAGGGCCAAGGCTGGCGGATACCAGAGGATGCCCCACCTCAAGTCGCCACCCACGGCTCTGAAGCCGCGAACAATAGGCCACACGATGAACATGTGCGTGAGGTAGATCTCGTAACTCAACAGACCAAAGGAGCGGAGCCAGCCCGTACCTGGAAGGGGGCGCGAGGCCTTCACCTTCGCAAGCCCGTCGCAGGCCAATAGAAGCGCAGCGGTGGATCCCGTGAGCACGAGCATCACCCCGTTCCCCATCCACGGCCATAGCTTGCCCTCGAAGCAGAAGACTCCGATGAGCCCAGCGATTCCCAGCGCACCTAGAGCCCGAAGGGCGCGGAGTGAGAAGCGGCGCGTGTGCGCCGCAAGCAGGGCTGCCACCACGCCCATGGCGATACCTCCCATGCCGGGCCAATAGGCCTTCTCCTGCCAGATCTCATTGCCCGCCAACATCGCGCGCGTCCAAGGGAGGGAAAGCGCGAGCAGGCCGAGCACAGGCAACAGGTACCGGTCCTTGCGCAAACTGAAGCACACGATCGGAAAAGCCAAGTAGAACACTTCCTCAATGGACAGGGACCACAGCACATCCCAACTTCCGGGGAGGTAGCCGAAATGGCCTTCGAACCAATTCAGATGAAGGCCCAGCGCGGAGAAGATGGCTCGCGGGAGGGACTGGTTCACCTTGGCGATGACGTAGTCTCTCGCACCTGCAAGATGAAGCGCGCTCAGGAGGGCCACAAGGGCGAGGAGGCAGGGCAGGATGCGCGAAGCTCGGCGCGCGTAGAAGGCGCGGAAGTCGATATCGCTGAGGTTGCCCCAGCGCGTCATTGCATTGGAAGCGATGAGAAAGCCTGAGATTACAAAGAAGACGAAGACCGCTTCGTAGCCGTTGTAGATCAATGCATTGAGAAACCACTTCGGGAGAAAGGCCCCCAGCACGCCCTGCCGCAGTGGGATGCGGAGGCCCACGTGATGCATCACCACGAGAGCGATCGATAGGCCGCGAAGCAGGTCGATACCGGGATTTCGCTCGGGGCCCGTGGGAAGAGATTCGGCCTGAGCGGCGGCTTCAGTCATTACTTTCGCTTTGCCGCAATCATGGCACTGAGCTGAGCGTCGCCTTCGGAGGCGACTGCGGCCATAAGGGCCTCGCCAGCCTTCAACAACTCGGAGCACTTGGATTCCATAGCATCGATGAAGGCGCCATCCTTGATGTCCTTCAAATTGATGCGCACGTTCCAGAGGCCGCCGCGCAATCCGGCAAAAGCGGAGGCACATCCGACGAGTGCATCCGTCAGCGACGCGGGATTGCCTACCTTTGCGGCACGCTGCGCCAGCCGCATCGCTTCGAGACTCAGCTCCGCGGTGGCCATGGGCACAGCGACGGCCTCCTTCAGGCCCGCCTGCATGGCGGCGCTGCGTCGCGCCTTTTCTTCGTCATTGCCCTTGGGCATGCGCAGGGCGTCCATGTAGCCATTGAAGGCCATCGTGTCCTCGTCGATGGCGAGCACGAGGGCATCCTTCACGCGCTGCGTGCCTTCAGCGACGGCCAGTAACTCCTCGGCGACGCTTCCGGTGGCCTTGGGGTGCGTGAGGTTTGCCACCATGCTGCCGAGCGCGGCGCCCAAGGCGCCCGCCAGCGCCGCGATGGAGCCACCTCCTGGCGCTGGCGTATCGCGGCTCACTTCCTCGGTGAAGGCCTTCACCGTCATGCCGCCGAGGCCCTGGCCGTAAGCCTTAGGCAACCCAAGCACCTTCTTGTCGATCTCGAAAGGCGATACGTCGGCGAGCCCCATGGAGAAGATGGCGGTTTTCAAGACATCTTCCGCGGGAACGAAGGGAGAACGGCCCATGCGGCGCAGGTAGAACTCGCCTGCGCGCTTCAACGCTTGATAGGGGACCAGACCTACGATTTCGCTGCCCGTGACGACGAGGCCGCGTTCTACTGCCATGCGCCGCGTGGCTTCGAGCACGTCCACTGTGGAGGTGACGTTGTAATCCGTGAGGTTGATGGAGAGCTGGGCGCGTCCGTATTCCTCCACGATCCAGCCGATGGCCTTGCAGTGGGTGAAGAGACCTGCGCGGTAGGCCTTTTGGCCCACTACGCCTTTGCTGGCGTCGATGTCATTGAGGCTTAGCAGGTGGCGCAGGTCGTAGCCGTGGGTCGCCTTGCAATGCCCTACGAGCGCCTCGAAGGTGGTGGCGTCGTGGTCGCAGTTGCCGCAGGGGAACTTCCCCTCGGCGTAGAAAAGGACTTCACCGCTGAGGTAGAAGGCATTCGTCTGGCCCCGACGCGCGACGCGGCCTTTTTCGCGCAGCTCGAAGGCGAGGTCCGTGGCATGGTCCTTCACTTTGGAGGCCAGCGTGATGTTGTAGGCGATGAGGAATTCCCGAGCGCCTGTGATCAGAGCGCCGGCCTTGGCATGGAAGACCGCTGGGCCGAAATCAGGGGTCCATTGGGAATCCTTCAGCTTCGTCGCGAGGCCTTCGTATTCGCCCTTCCGCACCACTGCGAGGTTTTTCCGCTCGGGACGACTGGCGGCGGCTTCGTAGAGATAGACAGGGATCGATAGTTCGCGGCCCACGCGCTCGCCCAGGCGTCGCGCCAGCTCTGCGCAATCGGCCATGGTGACGCCTTCCACGGGAATGAAGGGACAGACATCCGTTGCGCCCATGCGAGGGTGGGCCCCGCTGTGGGTCGTCATGTCGAGAATCTCAGAGGCCTTCTTCACGGCCTGGAATGCGGCCTCCACGGCCGCATCCGGATCGCCGACGAAGGTGACGACGGTGCGGTTGGTATCCGCGCCCGGATCCACATCCAGCAGTGTCACTCCGGCCACGGCTTCAATGGCATCGGTGATCTGCCTGATTTTGGCTTTATCGCGCCCTTCGCTGAAATTCGGGACGCATTCGACGATCTTCTGGCTCATGACGGCTCCAGCCTTCCATCTTAGCGGCGGAAGGCCGGAGCCTTGCGGGTACTGATGTTTGAGGTCGGAAACAGCGCCAGATCAGTGGTGGCCGCCATCCACCATGGTGCCTACCACCGCGAAGGTGTAGTCGGTACCTGCACCTTCCACACGCACTGTCGCCACGTTGTCCCCCAGCGTGGCGTTCGGGAAGGGTCGCCAGGAGACTTGGATGGTCATTGACGCGTTGGGCTGGAGCGGGTCGCTGCCGGGCGCTTGAGTGAGCGAGAACTGGTTCGCGGCCTTTCCCTCCAAGTGAACGCTGATCTGCACCGGGGCGTTGCCGATGTTCACGATGCGGTAGCTCCGATCCTCTTGCTTATTGACCACATCGCCGAGCTGGTCGCCCACCACGCCGAAATCGGTGGCGAGAAGACTGTGGCCGTCGGTCGATCCCGAGGGAATGACCTTGGCGGGATCTGTTGCGGAGGCCTCCGTCACCCGAAGGGAGGCTTCAGTGGTTGGCGTCGGAGTTGGCGCGGGTGCAGGTGTGGGTGAAGGCGCCGCAGCATTGGAGCCGCCGCCTCCGCAGGCGAGAAGGCCGAAGGCGAGGATCCCCAGGCCAAGGATCAGGGCGACGCCCTTTGAGCGATTAATAGGTTTCAACATAGGGGCTCCAAAAGGGCCACTCTACGTTGGGCATGGAGACGAGGGAGGATCCGGTTCCGAAATCCCGAGGGATCCGGCTTAGGGCTTCATCCCTTGACCACCACGCTTACGAGTTTCCCTCCGGGAGGCAGCACTACCTTCACCACCTCCTTGCCGGCGATGTAGGGCTGGGCTTCGGCGCAGGCGAGAGCGGCCTCGCGGCGATGATCTTCCGTCGAAGTGGCAGGCACGGTGATGCGGCCGCGCACCTTGCCGTTCACCTGCACGACGACGGTCACTTCATCCGCCTGGAGGAAAGCAGAGTCGGGCACCGGCCAGGTGGCGTGCATGGCGAAGCCGGTGTGGCCCAGCTGAGCCCAAAGTTGCTCGGCCAGGTGGGGAGCCACCGGGGAAATCATCAGCACGAAGCGCTCCAGGGCGTGCTGGATCACGACCGCGCGGTTGGGTGCATCCGTCGGCACATCGCCGAAGGCGTTACAGAGCTCCATGAGGGAACTGACGACGGTATTGAAGCTGTAGCGGGTCTCCAGATCATCAGTGACGCGCTGGATGGTCTGATGCAGCTTGGTGAGGAAGGTCTTCTCTTCCTTCGATAGCTGGTCCTTCGCGGGAAGGGCATCCTTCGTCATTCCGTGCTCATCCACGAGCTTGGCGACGCGCTTGAGGAAGCGAGTGCTGCCCTCGATGCCCTCGAAGCCGGTCCAGTCGATCTCCTTCTCGATGGGGGCGGCGAAGGTCATGAAGAGGCGCAGGGCGTCGGAGCCGTACTGGGCGATGACCTCGTCGGGATCGACGATGTTCCCCTTGGACTTCGACATCTTGAAGCCGTCCTTCAGCACCATGCCTTGGCAGATGAGCTTCTTGAAGGGTTCGTCGCCGCTCACCATGCCGAGGTCGCGCAGCACCTTGTGGAAGTAGCGCGCGTAGATGAGGTGCATCGTCGCGTGCTCGATGCCGCCGATGTAGAGGTCCACGGGGCAGTAGGCGTCCGCTTCGGATTTCGCGAAGGGCAATTCCGTGTTCTTCGGATCCAGGTAGCGCATCCAGTACCAGGAGCTGTCCACGAATGTATCCATCGTGTCCGTTTCGCGACGCGCGGGCTTGCCGCAGGCGGGGCAGGCGCACTCGAGGAAGGACTTCGACGTCATGAGGGGCGAGGGGCCCTGACCCGCGAAGGCCACGTCCTCGGGCAAACGCACGGGAAGGTTCTCGGCCTTCTCGGGCACGACGCCGCAGGCTTCACAGTGGACCGTGGGAATGGGCGTACCCCAGTAGCGCTGGCGGCTGAGGCCCCAATCCTTCAGCTTGAAGGTGACGGCCTTCTCCGCCTTGGCGCCGAGCTTCGCCACCATGGCGTCCACGGCGGCCGCGCTTTCGAGGCCCGTGAACTCGCCGCTGTTGATGAGGGTGCCCTCATCGAAGGCATGCTCGGCTTCGATGACTTTGGGGATGGGCAGGCCATACTTCGTTGCGAACTCACCATCGCGTTCGTCATGGGCGGGCACGCCCATGACGGCGCCGGTGCCGTAGTCCATAAGCACGTAGTTGGCGGCGTAGACGGGCACCTTCTCACCCGTGAAGGGGTGGATGGCTTCGAGTTTGGAGCGATGGCCCAGCTTGATATCGCTCATGAGGCGGTCTTCACGGCTCATGCCAGCCACCTGGTCGCAGAAGGCCTTGAGAGCGGGATCGCTTTCGGCGGCTTTCTCGATGAGGGGATGCTCGGTGCTCAGCGCGAGGAATGTGACGCCGAAGAGCGTGTCGAGGCGGGTCGTGAAGACCTGCACCTTGTCGCCATCTGCAAAATCAAACCAGAGGCGCGCGCCCGTGGACTTGCCGATCCAGTGGCGCTGCATGGCCTTTACGTTCTCAGGCCAATCCAGCTGATCGTGGCCGCTGAGCAGCTCATCGGCGTACTTGGTGATGGCGAAGAAGTACTGCTCCAAGGGCTTCTGTACGACGGGATGGCCCGTGCGCTCATCCTTGCCGTCCACCACCTGCTCATTGGCGAGCACGGTGCCCAGCGCCTCGCACCAGTTCACCATGCGGTTGGCGCGGAACACATCGCCGCGCTTCCACATCTGGAGGAAGAACCACTGGTTCCACTTGTAGTACTCGGGGAGGTAGCTCGCGATCTCCCGCTCCCAGTCGTAGCTGATGCCCATCTTCTGGATCTGGGCCTTCATATCGGCAATGTTCTGGCGGGTCCAGATGGCGGGGTGGATGCCGTGCTTGATGGCGGCGTTCTCCGCAGGAAGGCCGAAGGAGTCCCAACCCAAGGGATGGAGGACTTCCTCGCCGCGCATACGGCGGAAGCGCGCGACGACATCGCCCAAGGTGTAGTTGCGCACGTGGCCCATGTGGATGCGGCCCGAAGGATAGGGCAGCATCACGAGCATGTAGAAAGTGCGTGAGCCGGCCTTCAGCTCGCCCGAGCGCTTGGCGCGGAAGGCGCCCGCATCCAGCCAGCGCTGCTGGATGGCGGCTTCTTGGGTGAGGGGTTCAAAGGGCATGCGGCACTCCGGCTGGAACCTTCCAGCTTAGCGGAGGGGGCCCGAGGCCGGTTTCTACCCTTTGAGGGAAGGCCTTCACACTTTTTAACAGATCTTTACCTGGACCGCATCAAAGGCCCGGTAGATTCTGGATTCTCATCATAAAAAACCGGCTCGATTTTCAAAGCCGCGCTTTGCACTCACTCCCTTAGGGGCCTTTTTTTGGAGAACGCATGTCTCAACGTACCCTTTCACCTCTTTGGTTCGGTCTCTCAGCCCTGGCGCTCAGCCTGGCCTGTGGCGGTGGGTCCTCTCCCAAGGCTGCGAGCACATCTACGACGACGACCGCTACGCCAGCGACCCCGAACCCTCTGAGGGCCACGCCCACGGAGCCTTTCTGGTCTAGCGATAGCCCGGAGCGGCCCCATCGCGCGACCCCCCTGTACGCGACGCCCTCTTCTCCCAACGTTGTTCGTTTGAACGACACCGAAATGCACCTCCTGGAGCAGGGCCTCACTGCCTCTGCACCGAGCACGATGATTGCTCGCGAAGCCGCCACGATCGCCACGCCCCTGCGCATCGTGACTGGCCTTCAGAGTGTTACCTATCACCAGGAAACCAAGACCACCCTGCAGCCTGCGGATCTCACCACCGCGACCATCCAGGCCTACGTTCCCAATAGCGCGGGCGGATTCGACCTGGTCACCGGCGTGGGGCACAGCGACGGCACCTTCAGCATCCTCAACGTGCCTGTGGGGAACTATTGGCTGCGCTTTGGAACCCAATACCTCTGGACCAGTGCGGACCACGTGGAGTGGGTGACGGATACCTATGGGCGCGCGGATGCGGAATATCCAGGGAATCCCACGCCGCTGGTCATGAATGCCGGCAACCTCAACGCCTGGCAGACCACCGACGAGTTCCTTTTCAATGTCCCCAATCAGGGCTTCTACCTCTCCATGCCGCCGAGCACGCCTGGCGTCACCAATCCGCCTGCGTTGGGCGCGACGTCGCTTGCAGCCTATACCTACGATTTCTCCCAGATCGGATTCGGCCTGCTGAACAGCGCCAGCGGCGACCAGGCCTATTTGAATCAGCTGACGACGCGCACGGTCGGCTCAAACATCTATCGCGCCCTGGGACGCTCCTGGAATCTCCCGGCCCTCACCATGACGGATGGCGCCACCGCCAACGCCAACGGCGCCTTTTTGGATCTGCCTCAAACATCTTCCATCCGCCTGAATTGGCGCCGCAGCGCCTGGGCGAGCATGACGACCCAGGTCAATCCCAACGCCGTGGCCGTTTCCGCCGAGTTCGGCCTTTGGGCCTCGCCGCTTGGCGTGAATATGGGCATCCCGGGCAACGCCTTCCAGCTGCTCACCTTCGATTCCGGCGCTCTCGGCACCACTGATATCGACCTCGGCGATCTGCCCTACGGCAACCCCTATCCCATTCAGTGGAACCTCATCACCGAGTCTTATTTCAATTGGAGTCTGAGCTACCTTGCCCCCGGCGCTACCACGCCCTTCGTCGCAAAGCGCTCCACCTACACTGCCACGACGACGCTTCCGACCGCTGCGGCGCCCCTGTCTCCCTACGTCAGCCCTGTGCTGAATCCGAAGATCAACGGGAAGGATCTCTTCCAAAATCAGTTGGCCGTCGGCACCAATCCTGTCATCAGCTGGGATCTCCCCTCGGCCGGCGCTCCCACCGGCTATCTGGTGCGCGTCATGGAGCTGCAGAACAACGCAGGCACCACCCGCATGCTCACGCGAGGGCTCCTGAGGACCGCCACCCGCAGCATCACGGTGCCCTCGGGCATCATGGTCCCCGGCACCACCTACGCCGTCTTCATCTCCGCCATTCGCACCCCGGGCGTGAACTTCAATCAGTACCCCTTCCAGACCACCTTCCCCTACGCCAGCGCGCCTTGCATGAGCGCCATCGTGGCTCCCTGAACTCACTGCACCTGAAAAGAGGGGCCCATACGGCCCCTCTTTTGTTTTCACCACGATATCTTCCGCATCGAGGCCGTAAGGCTGGCATGCTGTCACGTCATTCCCGCGATCCTCGTACGCCCATCCCCTCAATTGGAAGGAAGGTGTTCGCATGACTTCCGCACGTTCTCGCTGGTTCCCTTGCGTGATGGGACTCCTGCTCGGATGGTCCTCCACATCGGGTCGAGCCCAATCCTCCAAAGCTGTGATTCCCGAAGATCAAGTGCAGACGGATCACATCGGATCGGGCTTCGGAAGTTCGGGGGCTTTCGATGCGCATAGCTCCGACTCATCCGTCCAAAGCTTCAGCGTCACCTGGGATGGCGACAAAATTCGGGGAATCCGCTGGGTCTACTTCGATGGCAAGGCCGAGCAAATCGGTGGCTACGACGCGAAGCATCAAAAGACGCTCCTCTTCAAAAAGGGTGAGGTGCTCGATACTTTCACCATTCGTGACTCCGGCTATGGCTACGGGAGTTTGCGGTCTTTGGAGTTCACGACTTCCAAAGGGCGGCATTTCGCCGTGGGGCCGGGTGGCTTTGATTCTCAGAAAAATTTGGAGGTGAAGGGCGCCGCGCTGAAGGGGTTTTATGGCGTGAAGAACCCCGACAATTTCATCAATGGGCTGGGGCTCTGGGTCTCCACGCCGGCCAAGGAGATCCTTGTTACCCATGTCACCTATGACAAGGACAAGGTCAAGCGCTCCAAGCCCACCATGGTGCAGCTGGATAGCGGCATCCTCGATAATTCCCACGGCACCGTGAGCGCCAATCTCTCGCTGAGCAAATCGCTCACCTACACTCAAGAAGGCAGCTGGACGAACAGTTGGGGGATCTCGAATTCCATCACCGTCTCCGTGGAAGCGGGTGTTCCCGGTATCGCCAGCGGATCCCTCAGTGTTTCCGCGACGAAAACCCAAGACACGAGCCGTAGTGGCAGCCTCTCCACCTCTCAATCCACGACGGTCACCACCGCTCAAGATGTGCCTGCGGGCCAGATCATGCGCGTGGATTTCTTTTCTTCGCAGGAGACCATCACCATCCCCTTTACCTGCGACATGGTCGTAAAGTACGCCAACGGTACGACAAAGACGCTGAAGGAATTCAAAGGCGTCTACAGCGGCAGCACGAGCACGGAGATCACCGCCACGCCCTCGGTTGAAAAGGGTAAACACACGAAGTCGAAGCGCGCGAAATAGCCACGCAAGCCCTCCAAGGAGCCTCCGATGCCTACGCTTTCCCTTCTCCTCATCGCGCTCGGCGCATTCACACCGCAGGAGCCTCCCGCCAAACCTCAGGACACACCTGCCCCGGTGCAGTCCGGTGCCGTTCACACTCCGGGGCATGGAGCCACCCCGCCTAAGTCGCCCGCCAAGAAAACCACGAAGAAGACGCCTCGTGTCGATAGCCAGGAAGAGGCGAAGAAGTACCTCAAAGAACGAGAGGCGCCAAAGCCTGCAACTCCCAAGAAGCCCTACCTCAAAAAACACACCGGGCATGGTGGCGCGCCGGCGCCCAAAGCACCCTCCAAAGAGGCGCCTCATTCGGAAGCACCCAAGAAGTAGTGATCTTCAACGCGCTTACGAAAAAGGCCCCGATCGGGGCCCTTTTCATTTTCACTGCTCTGGAAAATCCTCGCTCCAGGCTTCCCCTAGCTCTTCTTCGGGCTTGGCTTCGAGTGCGTAGGACTCCGAGGCCCAGGCCCCCAGATCCTGGGTCTGGCAGCGCTCCGAGCAGAAGGGTTTGTAGGAATTGCCCTCCCAGGCAGTGGGTTTTCGGCAGATGGGGCAGGGGCGCAAGGTCATGAATTAAGGATGGATGTTTTGAAGGCCACTTACAAATGACTAATAAAATATGAGTCATTTAATGTAGATTGACTTGACTCTTGTCCACTCCATTCCTAACCTTGGGATTGCGGGGCTCCCACCCCACCCCAACCCGTTTCAGGAGGACCCTATGGGCAAAATCATTGGCATCGACCTTGGCACCACCAACAGCTGTGTCGCCGTCATGGAGGGCGGGCAGCCCAAAGTGATCCCCAATCCCGAGGGCTCGGATACGACGCCTTCCGTCGTCGGTTTCAACCCGAAGACCCACGAGCGCCTCGTCGGCGCCTCGGCCAAGCGCCAGGCCGTGGCCCAGCCGAAGGCCACCGTTTATTCCATTAAGCGCTTCATGGGCCTGCCCTTCGCGGACTCGGATAAGGAGCAGAAGCTCGTGCCCTATACCGTCGAGCGCAACGCCAAGGGCGGCTGCGCCGTCGTGATCGATGAGAAACACCTCTCTCCCGAAGAGATCTCCGCCGTCATCCTCACCAAGATGAAGGAGGCCGCCGAGGCCTATCTGGGCGAGAAGGTCACGGAGGCCGTCATCACTGTGCCCGCCTACTTCAACGATGCCCAGCGCCAGGCCACCAAGGATGCCGGCGCCATCGCGGGCCTCGACGTGAAGCGCATCATCAACGAGCCCACCGCCGCGGCCCTCGCTTACGGCATGGATAAGAAGAAGGACGGCACCATCGCCGTCTTCGACTTCGGCGGCGGCACCTTCGATATCTCCGTCCTCGAAGTGAGCGAAGGCGTCGTGGAAGTGAAGTCCACCAACGGCGACACCCACCTCGGTGGCGATAACGTCGACCAGCTCATCATCGATTGGCTCGCCGACGAGTTCCAGAAGGCCGAAGGCATCGATCTGCGTAAGCAGGCCGACGCGATGCAGCGCCTGAAGGAAGCCGCCGAGAAGGCGAAGGTGGAGCTCTCCAGCACCACCCAGACCGATATCAGCCTGCCCTACATCACCGCCGATGCCTCGGGCCCCAAGCACATCAACCAGAACCTCACCCGCGCCCGCTTTGAAGCGATGCTCGAGCCCATCCTCGCCAAGCTCAAGGTGCCCTGCGAAAACGCCATGCGCGATGCCAAGGTGAGCGCCTCTCAGATCGACGAAGTCATCCTCGTCGGCGGCTCCACCCGCACCCCAAAGGTGCAGGAGCTGGTGAAGAGCCTCTTCGGTCGTGAACCCAACAAGAGCGTGAACCCCGATGAGGTCGTCGCCGTCGGCGCCGCCGTGCAAGGCGGCGTGCTCTCCGGCGATGTGAAGGGCGTGCTGCTCCTCGACGTGACCCCGCTTAGCTTGGGCATCAACGCCAACGGCGGGCAGATGAGCGTCATCATCCCCCGCAACACGACGATCCCCACCCGCAAATCCGAGATCTATACCACCGCCGTGGATAACCAGCCCGGCGTGGACATCGAGGTCTTCCAGGGCGAGCGCCCCGTCGTCGACGGCAACAAGCTCCTCGGCAAGTTCCACCTCGGCGATATCGCGCCTGCACCTCGCGGCATGCCTCAGATCGAAGTGATCTTCGATATCGACGCCAACGGCATCGTGCACGTCACCGCCAAGGACAAGGGCACCGGCAAGGACGCGAGCATTACCCTCACCGGCAGCACGGGCCTCTCCAAGGAGGAGATCGACGCCAAGGTGAAGGATGCCGAATCCCACAAGGCTGAGGACGAGAACCGCAAGGCCCTGCTGGAAGATAAGAACCACCTCGACCAGCTCGTACACCAGGTGGAAGAGCTTCTAAAGGAGCACGGCACCAAGCGGCCGAGAGCCGATAAAACGCCAGTGAATAAGGCCCACGTCGAAACCAAGGCCACGCCCC
>JACXTT010002972.1_pt1 | contig 26532 bp, 21 predicted proteins | sample 9270951 | NCBI WGS metagenome assembly JACXTT01 (sample SAMN15532306, study PRJNA645909) | rock metagenome | isolation source: weathered quartz diorite | place: Puerto Rico | collected 2017-06-21
AGTTTAGCGATCACGTCACGTTAACGGCGACGTCGGTGCTGCTTGACACTACACATTTCGACATCGCTATCGCTCCTCAGGCTACGTTTTTCCTCCGCGACGCTTCCGGGGCCCGCTTTGGAGCTACAGTCCTCGCCCGTGAAGACCTCGGTCTGAACAGTATCGGAGGCATCGTGAGTTGGACAGGAGCAACGACGTCTTCGTCGTCGAATCCCGCTGGGACCTGGGACTTCGGCGCTGGGTTGGGACACCATCTGGCAGGAAAGGGAATACTCGCGCGCTTCACGCCGCATATAAACACTGTTTGGGAAAGATCGACAGGATTCGACTATAGCTTTGGTGCATACGCCGGTGTCGAATACCAGATCACACCGCGTGTGGCGTTCGACGCTTCAGGTCAGCGTATCGGTCTGAATAATACCGTCGATCGGCAGATTCTTTTCAGCATGACGATCAACTTGGGCAAGCCGCACTAATCCCTAACGCGAGGAACAAATCGTCCGTAGACATCGTATCGGTGCGATATAACCTCAGTGATGCGAAGAATTATTGCCGCATATGTCTTTACGATCTTCACAATAGGTTACCTACATGCCCAGGAGCGCGCGGAGTTTCCCGTGATGCGCGCCACAGAGCCACCGAAGATTGACGGCATTTTGGACGACGAGGTGTGGAAGCAGTCACCGCTGCCTCTCGGCGATTGGATTTCCTACAACCCGCTTCGAGGTGGCAAAGCGGAGATGCGAACCGACGTGCGAATCGCATACGATGATCGCAATATCTATTTTGCATTTCACTGTTTCGACACTGAGCCAGACAAGATTCGCACCACCATCAGCCGGCGTGATACGGCCTTCAACGATGATTGGATTGCGATGAGTTTGGATTCGGCGGGTACCGGCCAGACCGCATATCACCTATTTGTGAACCCGAGTGGTATTCAGATGGACGCGCTGAATACGTCGGCTTCAGGGGAACAGTTCGAAGCCGATCTGTTGTGGGACAGCGCAGGGAAGATCACTGACGATGGTTATATCGTCGAGATCCGCCTTCCGTTGCAGACCATTCGGTTCAAGGGTGGTGATCAGGTCCGAATGGGCATTCTCTTCTTTCGAAAGATCAGCAGGACCGGTGTCTCGTACTCGTGGCCTGAAATGGCTCCCGGGCAATGGGTCTTCGACAGGCCCGCGCATCTCATCTTCAGTAACCTGAAGCAACCGAGGCTGCTCGAATTGTTGCCAAGCGTCACCTACGGGATCAGTCAGACGCGCGCCGCCCAAGACCGGTGGAATCCTGCGATCAACAAGGCGGATGTCGGACTCAGCGGAAAGTACGGAATTACTTCGAATGTGACGCTCGACGCCACCATCAATCCCGATTTCAGCCAAGTGGAAAGCGACGCATTTCAGGTCGAAGTGAACCAACGGTTTCCGATTTTTTATTCCGAGAAGCGTCCATTCTTTATGGAAGGCATGGGCCTGTTCAACATTGCGGGCACCGGCGGCGACAGCAACATGCGTACGGCCGTGCATACTCGGCACATCGTCGACCCAATCTGGGGAAGCAAAGTGACCGGTACCGCGGGCAAAACGACCTTCGGATTGCTGAACGCATCGGATGAGAGCCCCGAGGACATTGGAAATCGAGGAGCCGCCATTAACGGCAAGAACAAACTTTTCACTATTGGCCGCGCCACATATTCGCTCGGTGGGTCGGACTATGTGGGCGTCATCATGACCGACACCGAACACGCGGGACGGCACAATCGCGTCGAAGGCGGTGACGTGCTGATCAAGTTCTCGCCGCCGCAACAATTCAATGCAACGGTTCTCTCTTCGCAAACGGGAGGTCTTGCTTCCACGGGCAATACGCATGCCGTCGGCTCACAAGTGTCGTATAGCTACAACACGCACAGATTCGGATGGGTGAATCAAATTGAGCATTACGGACGCGACTTCCAAATGGATACGGCCTTCTTCAACCGCACCGGCTTTACTTCGGGATGGTCATACGGCGAGCTGAATTTCTATCCCAAGCAAGAGCGGAATTTTTGGCTGAAACGTGTTTACCCGTTTTACTGGGAAAAACGAGGCCATGACCAGGTGCAAAACGGAAGCGAAGATTTCCTGAACAGCGGCATTCGATTCAACTTCACAAGGCAAAGTTTCTTCAACGTTAGTCATGGTCAAGGGCATGAAGCCTGGGTTGGCCGGCGATTCAGGACGGGGGCTGAGATCGAGCTGTTCGGCGGGAGTCAGATCTTCCGCTGGTTGAGCATCAGCGGCAACTTCCATAAGTCCCGAGACATTTATTACGATCCGGTAAATCCGTTCGCAGGGAAATCAAAATACGGATACTTTGGTTTTTCCTTTCAACCGAACCGCCACTTTCAACAGAACGTGGATTACAACACCGTTCGATTCAACCGCGCATCGGATGGCGTTCGAATCTATACCGTACACATTGTCAACACACAGACCACGTATCAATTCGACAAACATTTCCGCCTGCGGCTTCTGGAACAATTCGAGACAGCTCGACATCGCCTGCTGACAGACCTCCTGGCACTGTACGAAGTCGTGCCCGGTACCGTTTTCCACGCGGGTTACGGATCGCTTTACGAAAAACAGATTCCTCAGCCGGGTGCGCTCGTGCCCAACAATCTGGGGAATGGTTACCTTACCGTCAGCCGCGGCCTTTTCTTCAAGGCGTCCTATTTGCGGCGCTTTTGACACAATTAGAAGCGTGTCCTTCTCCCTTCGGGAGAAGGTGGCCCGAAGGGCCGGATGAGGGCTCATTAGCCCTCACCCGCCGCTTCGCGGCACCCTCTCCCGGAGGGAGAGGAAACTATTGGTACGCCTTGGCGCGTTTGAAGTCGCCGCCTTTGACAATCGAGACTTGCGATGCATTCACGTTCCGGCGGAACGCGGCGTTCACTTGATCGAGAGTTAACGCCTGGAGCTTTGCTTCCAGTTGTTCGTCCCAAGTGAGTGTGCGGCCCCACTGCTCGCGCGAGGAAATGAGATTGAGCACGCCGCCGTCGCTGGGGCGCGCACCGATACGTTCATCGCGATACGCCTTCTTGGCCGCAGCGAGTTCGGCCGCGGTAAACCCATCTCGAAGCGTTTTCGTCGACTCGTCCACGAAGCTGGCTTCAACCTTTGGCGTATTGACAGGGTTTGAAATAGCGGAAGCTGAAAACGCAGCGGCGTCGCCTTCGACGGGCACATTTAGACTCGAAGACACGCTGTAGCTGTATCCTTCGCGATTGCGGACACGGTCCGGCAGCCGCGCCGTGATACCACCTCCGAACATGTAATTCGCCATCACCATTGCGGGATAATCCGGATCGGTGTCGCGCATCCGAAGCCGCAGGCCGGCAGAGAACTGTGCGTTCTCTTTATCCGGCGTTTCGATTCTAGTGTTGATGCGCTGGACTTCTTTGTAGCTGTTGACTATTCGTCGATAGGGGCTTGCGCTTTTCCATGAGCCTAATAGTGCTGCCGCCTCCTGTTCGAGCGCGGCGGTCTCCAACCTTCCGACCACAATCAGTTCACCATTCGACGCGCCGTAGAAGCGTTGATGGAACTTCCTGACGTCGTCGAGTGTGACCTTATTGAGATCTTCAATTTCTTCATCGATCGTTCTCACATGCCGCACGTCCGCCCGTGGATATGGACTGAGGTTGCCTTGAAGTGTCTGCGACACCAGCGTCCCCGGTTCCGTTCTGCCGCGGTCAATCTGCGCGATCCGTTGTTTACGAATCTGCTCGAAATCGGATTCAGGGAAAGCCGGCTCGCGAAGGATTTCGACCGCGAGACGCAGCACAGGAATCAAGTTTTCAGCGGTCGTGGAAATATTTGCGCTGACGCTCGCCAATCCTCCTCCTCCGATATTGATCGTGGCATTCAACTTCTGCATTTCATCCTGGAGTTGCTGTCGCGATTTGCTCTTCGTGCCGCGCAGGAGAAGCCCGTCTGTCAATTGGGCGACTGCGTTCTGACCAGCGAGTGAATTCTCATCGCCGAATCGAAGCGTCAGCGATGCCTGCACGCGATTGCCGCGGGTGTTCTTTGGAAGCAAAGCCAAACGGAAACCGGTCGGCAATGTCGAGCGCTTGATTCTTTTCTCCAGGTTGGCGGGAGATGGGTCCAAAGCTTCGCCGGCCTCTACTTTGATGTCCGGTGTATACGTCTTCAGCAGGGCTTCAATTGTGGGCGCAGCCGGAACGTTTGTTCGCTCAGGCGCGGCGGATTCTGGAATGAACAGGCCAACCGTGCGGTTGGAGTCTTTGAAATAAGTCTTCGCGACTTGCGTCACATCTTCTGCTGTCGTGCGTTTGATCTCTTCGTAGTTGGCGAAAAGAAGCCGCCAGTCGCCGTCGGCCACAACATCGGTCATCTGCATCGCCAGTTGCTGTGAACTGGCAAACGTCCGGTCCATTCCTTGAATAATGCGTGTTCGCGCGCGGTCTACCTCTTCATTCGTTGGAGCTTCGCGAGCGAGGCCGGCAAGAGCATCCGAGATAATTTTCTTTGCTTCATCGAGCGACTGATCGTCACTCAACGTCGCGGAAATCAAGACGACGCCGGGATCGTGCAGCTCATACACGTTGACGCGGACGGACAATGATTTCTTCGTATCGACAAGGGCCTTGTCCAGCCGGCCAGTTCCGCCGCGCCCTGCGAGTATATCCGCCAGAACTTCAAGGGTTCCCGCGTCCGGATGCGCCATCGCAGGCGAGTGGTAGGCCATGATGAGATTCTTGCCCTTGCCGACGCGACGGAGTTCTACAGTGCGTTCCCCGTCCTGCGGCGGTTCGACGGTGTACGTCTCATCCAATTTGCGCGTGGGTCGTGGGATAACTCCGAGCGTGGACGCAACGATGGCGAGAGTCTTTGATGGATCGATTTGTCCTCCAATCGTGAGGACGGCGTTGTCCGGCTGGTAGTACTTCTTGTAAAAGGCTGCGAGCCGGTCGATGGGGACGCGTTCGATATCGGCGCGCGAGCCGATCACGGATTTGCCGTAGTTGTGCCACAGATATGCAGATGAGAGGACTCGCTCTTCCAGCACTCTGGTTACGCTGTTTTCACCTCGTTCAAATTCGTTGCGCACGACGGTCATCTCCGTGTCGAGCAGCGCCTTTTCGATTCGCATGTTGACCATGCGTTCGGCTTCGAGTCCCAAAGCCCATCGAAGGTTTTCTTCCGATGCATTCACAGTCTCAAAGTAGTTCGTTCGATCGTAGTCTGTCGTTCCGTTCCATCGCGCGCCGTGGTCTTCCAACTCTTTTTTGATGTTGCGGTCGTGAGTGCTCTTGATGAAATTCAAATGTTCGAGCAAGTGCGCCATGCCTGATTCGCCATAACCTTCATGCCGCGAACCGACGAGATACACGATGTTCACGGTGATCGTGCTGCTGCCGGAATCGGGCAGAAGGAGAACCTGCAATCCATTCGGATAGGTGTACTCCGTGATACCGGCCATGGATGGCCCCTTCCGGACTCCCGCCGGCAATGTTTGAGCTGGAAGTTGCGGGCCGAGAAATGCGATCAAAATAAAAGTGAAAAGAATCCGCCGGAACGACATCGGTTTGCTCCTTGTGCCAAATAGATCGCCAATTATATGCAAAACGTCGCAGATCTAGGCGCCGCAGTATAATCATGCATTCCTGGAGTTGGAATGCAGGAAGAAGTGCGTCAATTGTTTCACGAGCTCATTGGGCTGTCGCGAGCCGGCCGCGGGCGTTGAGGAATGCTCTTCACGCTGGCGTCCTTCTTATTGCCACCCTTGTTTGTCTTCGGCGTGTATCACCTTTTGACTTGGTTCAACATTCTCCGAATCAATAAGCGAGTGTTCTGGAAGCGCGTAGCGATTACATCGGGGGTGTGTCATGTACTCCTCGCTTCTGGGTTTTTCGCTTTCGCCTATATGGATGCGGGCGATGCGGCCTCGTTCGGTGCGTATCTTTTCAACCGTTCGAATTTCTGGAAGCTGATGACGATCTTCGATACGGCTCCGATGTTGATCCTCATCGGTTTGTTTTCGGCGCTCGATCGTGCGGGGCTGAATCCTCCCGGTCTCGTCGTGGTGACGATGGCAATCACCTACATCATTGGGACGCTGCAATGGTTCTTCGTCGGCGGGGGAATTGGCGCGCTACTGGAACGATTTTTCGAAGGATTGAAAACACCGGACCCTGAAGACGAAGAATGGTTTGGGTAAATTTCGGGCTGTTGCCCAACCAGCTCGCGCAGCGAGCGCCACAATTCTAGCCACGGGCGGAGCCCGTGGAACACGATTGCGGGAGGAATCCAGTCCTGTTAGGGACGACACAAATTGATTGTGCCGCCCCTTCGGGGCTTGGTTCTTCCCGCCAAACAATCCACGGGCTGCGCCCGTGGCTAAGATTGTTTCGCCGCCACGCGGCTTCTTTGGTCAACAGCCTCTTCAAAAGCAGGGAAATAATGGCAAATTGACCAGAGCCCGTGCACCGTCTATGATTCCAACCATTCTTTCTTGAACTGAAAGGATTGTCATGAGCCCAGCCCGACGACGGATACCGATTGTTATGGCGTTAGTGTTAACCGCAGCCCCCGCGGTGATGGCGCATCATTCGTTCGCAATGTTCGATCAGACGAAGCAACTCACATTGACAGGCAGTGTCACGGTATTTGAATGGACGAATCCTCACGCGTATATCGAGATTGACGTTCCCGACGAGAAGGGAACCGTGAAGCATTGGAGTGTGGAGCTTGGCAGCCCCAGCATCCTCATGCAGAGTGGGTGGAAATACAAGGATCTGAAGCACGGAGATAGAGTCACCGTGAAGATCAGCCCGCTCAAGGACGGCAAACCCGGCGGTCTGCTGGTTCAAGCGACGTTGCCCGACGGCCGTGTTCTTGGCAACGGGCCTGGCAGAGGACCAGCTCAGCCTGCTGCTGGAGCTCAGAACCAATGATCGGGCGTCGTACGATTCTGCTTATTTTCGCAGCGGGCTGGCTCATTATCCTCTCCTCCAGCGTGATGCCGGCTCAGACGAAAGCCAATCCTCCCGAGTTCGGCGGCGCGTGGGGGCCTTATCGCGGAGGCCGCGGTGCCGATCCAAAACTGGCGCCGCCTGCCGCAACGCCCCTAGCGCTGAAACCGGAATACGCCAAGCCTTATGAAGCACGGCGCGCGGCCGAGGCCGCGGCGAATAGCCGAGGGGAGCCGCTGCCGAATCCAAGCTCCAGCTGCGTTCCATATGGAATGCCCTCGATGATGTCAGTTGCGGTGTATCCGATCGAAATCATTCAAACGCCCAAGCAGGTGACGATTGTCGCTGAAGCCTTCAGCGAGGTGCGCCGGGTTTACCTGGATAAGCCGCAGCTCAAGATCGACGAGGTGCCTCCTGGTTATTACGGCCGTTCCGTTGGCCGCTGGGAGGGAGATACGTTGGTTATTGACACGGTCGGCATTAAAGAATCCGTACAATATCAGCGAATGCCTCACAGTGATCAAATGCATATCGTCGAGCGCATGCGCCTCGTGGCGCCCGACATCCTGCACGATCAAATCACCATCGAAGATCCAGTCGTGTTGGAGAAACCGTACATATATACGCTTGCCTATCGCCGCATGCCGGATTACGAGATGGTCGAATTCGTTTGCGATAACAATCGTGAATACGTCGATGAGCAGGGCATCGTCCGGCTTAGAGTCCGTGAGAAATAGGAACGGAGAAAAATGATGAGTCATTTGAAGATCGGTCAACTCTTCATCGTTTCCGTGGTCATCGTCGGTGTAGCCACTGCTGCACCGGACTTATCGGCGCAGTTTCAACCGCCAGGCACGTTAGGCGCATTGGCCCCCTCGAATCTTGCGAAGCCGCGCCCGAAACCGCCGTTCGATCTGACGGGAACTTGGTTGCATGGTGGCGGCCCGGACAACAACTTCAGGTTTGCACCTCCCGTCGGCTTCAAATTAACGCCGCAAGCCCAAGCCATATACGACGAAGCGCGGAAAGCCCAGGCTGAAGGAAAGGTCTATCACGATGACATCGGCCAATGCTGGCCGTCCGGACTACCTATCAATATGACTCGCGTCTGGCCGATAGCCATGATCCAGCTGCCGACGATGGTCCTTATAATCCAGGAATTGATGAACACGATGCGATTCATCTACCTCGATGGACGTCCTCACACCGATCCGGACATCGCGGTGCCCAGCTTCAACGGCGAGTCGATCGGTCATTGGGAAAATGACACGCTAGTTGTCGACACCAAGTACTTCGTTGCGGAACATCACTGGATTGATTCCGGGATTCGGGCGAGCGATGCGCTGCATATCGTCGAACGGTTGCGGTTGACGAATGCAGGAAAAACGCTGGAGATCGAATACACGCTGACCGACCCGAAAACCTGGGAAGGCGATTGGAAAATGACGAAGCGATGGCAGCGGGTTGACGAGCGAGACATTGCGGAAGTCGAGTGCTTGCCCGATCTGAACGACCACATGCCGACGACGCACTCGAATGCGAACGTCCGTTAGCGAAGGAGACAGACATGAAGAGCTTGTTGGTTTCGACGCCCGTGCTGATCGCACTTTTTACTGCAGGATCTGTTTACGCGCATCATTCCGCAGCCGGGATCGACCGCACGAAGAGTGTTACCGTTGAAGGCACAGTGAAATCGTTCAAGTGGGGAAATCCTCATTCGTGGCTGGAAGTTGAAGTGCCGAATAACAAAGGCGGCAGCGACCTGTGGAATTTTGAAATGAATCCGCCTGCTTATTTGGTTCGCAGTGGGTGGAAGTCCACTTCGGTAAAGGCGGGCGACAAAGTAAAGGTTATGGGGCGGCCGTTCATCAGCGGCGATCCGGGTGGGATTTTTGTTTCGTTGACATTATCAAACGGGCAAGTACTTGGTGCCGGGGCTCAGCCGTCGACGTTGCCGCCTGCGCAGTAGCAGTGGTCCATATGGGGACAGTCCCCAATTTCTTGCACTTCAGATGCTGAGAAGATCATTCATCTGCGGCTTCGTGACGACTTTACTCTTCTTTGGTGTGTTTGCGGAAAGCCGTGTCAGGGCTCAATCTCAGCCGGATTCGCCTCATATCTTGGTGATTGCGACGGGCGGTACCATTGCAGGCGAACAAGTCGAGCCGGGGACACTGGGCGGCTACGAGATTCGAAAGCCAATTGCGGAAATCGTGGCACAAGTGCCGGAACTCAAGCGCTACGCGCAAGTCGAAACCGAGCAGTTCTCTAATATTCCAAGCGCCATGATGGCGCCCGAGCAGTGGCTGCTGCTCTCGCGACGGATTAATACACTCTTCGAGAAGAGATCCGACCTTGCCGGTATTGTTGTGACTCACGGCACGGATCGATTGGAAGAGACCGCATTCTTTCTTCATCTAACCGTGCGGTCGGATAAACCGGTTGTGCTTGTTGGAGCACAGCGGCCCCCGACGGGCATCAGTCCTGATGGCCCCATCAATCTTCTGGCGGGGGTACGTGTCGCAGCCGCACATGACTCGCGAGGAAAAGGAACCCTGGTGGTTATGGACGACCGGATCATCAGCGCGCGCGATGCTCAGAAGTTTTTTGCGCGGACGGGAGGATTTTCAGCGCAGGAAATGGGAGTTGTGGGTGTCGTTGCACGACACGGTGTCGAGTATTTTTATGCTCCGACTAGACGGCATTCCGCGAACTCGGAGTTCGATGTGCGAGACGTGATGAGTCTGCCACGAGTCGATATCCAATACTCTTACGCCGGCGCTGAAGGAAGCGGAAAAACGGAAGCCAAAGCCGTCATCGTTGTAACGACAGGCTTGAGTGGTGTCGAACGCGCCTACTATGACGGTTTGCAGCGGCGCGGCGTCGTCATCGCCAGCACATTTCCATCCGGGGACCAAGTCGCATCGCCGATTCCCGCACGTGACTCCATTCCGGTGATTGCCGTGAAGCGAATGCTTCCGACGCACGCCCGAATTCTGATGATGCTCGCTCTCACAAAGACCCAGGATTTGCGCGAGATTCAACGCATCTTCGATCAGTACTAAGAAAGGAGAAAGCGCATGACACCCGAACAGGGCAAATTACTGTGCAAGGTTTTCTTGGATACGATTACGAACGAAACCGAAATAACGAAGAAAATGATTCGTGCGATTCCAGAAGACAAGAAGAGCTACAAGCCCGATCCGAAGGCAAGATCGGCGCACGAACTCGCGTGGCACCTCGCCACATCGGAAGTGTGGTTTTTAGATTTCGTCTTGAATGGGAAGGCGGAATTTAGTGGGGAGCCCGCGGCTCCGCCAACAATCAGTGCCATCCTCGATTGGTACCAAACCAACCATCGCGATCGTGTTCACAAGATCGAAGCGCTCTCGGCAGATAAACTCAGTGCGAGCCTGCAACTCGTTCCCGGAATGGAAATGCCTGCGGTCACCTATCTGAATTTCTTGAATCTGCATAGCGCACACCATCGCGGCCAACTCTCGTCGTATTTAAGGCCGATGGGTTCCAAGGTTCCAAGTATTTACGGCGGCAGCGCCGACGAACCGTGGCAAGGGTCAATGTGAGAAGGCGACGGCGCCTACTCCCATCGCCCGATCGTTTTTCCGTCAGCGAATTTTGCGGCCACAAATCCTCCCGCCGGAGAACCATTTTTCATGGGGTGCAGACGCATCGTCACTTTCGCGCCCGGCGGGAAAGTGGATGGCCGATAGCCCTGACGTCCTAACTGATTCGGGGCGCCCCATTCCAGGCTCCACTCGACGGGCTGGCCTTTGCCGTTATCGACCATAACTTGAATCCACGTGTGCGGGTTCTTGAATTGAAACTCCTTGACCGTTCCCGTGATTTCGACAGTCTTTTCATTGTCGAATTCAGCTCCCGAATGATGCGCGATAGCAGGCGGGATGGATACAAGCAATCCTGCAACAGCCACAATTGCGAGCACGATTTTATAGGCCGCTTTCATGTTGAAACGTCCTCCTTAATTGAGCGGTTTGCCGCCCGGACCTAATATGAGGGTCTTACCGGTTTTTTCGTCGACGGGATTGCGATTATTCTCCGCGCACCCATAATCATAGAGCCGGGTTCCGGCCGGCATTTTCCTGAATTGCTTTGTGACCACCCAGGGTTTTGTCAGCGCCTTCGAGTCCTCGATCGTCATCTGCACTTCCATTGTAGTCGCGTCGACTTTTCGCATGCGTGTTGTGGCGCGCGCTTTGTCGCTGAGAATGAGACCGGTTCGATCGAGAATGGAATCGCCATCGCGAGAACCTTTCAGCCCAATCGTAGTGAACACCAAGGTGTCGCCTTCCCAATGCCCGACGGAGTCGCCAGTGTAGGTTTCCCACTGGTCCTCGAGATGCTTGCGCCCATCGGTATAGATCCTCATGACGTTCGGTCCGTTTTCGGCCAGAATCCAGACCTCCTCCGGCCGAAGGGCGAACTCGTATGGGTCGGGCAAGTTGAACACTCGCGGAAATCCCACTGGAACTCCGCAATTGGTGATCACGTCCGGCAATCGATCTTTATCCCTGAGATCCAGATTCTTTTTGTATTTCGCTTCCCACTCGGCGTTGTATGGAGGATGCTCACGAACTCCGATGTTGATCGCACCGCCCTGTCCGGTCTGCGTCGCGCGATCAAAGACCGTACCGCCCTGCATCGCCCAGGCGCCGCTCCAATCCGGAAGCTTGTCGTAAGGAAGATTGGTACCCTGCGCGCTTTGCAGTAGGAAAACGAGGCTGAGTCCCAGTATGGCTTGCATGCTCACCGTCCTTATCGTCGTTCGAACAGACGTTATAGTACCAATGAGAATTGGGAATCCGCAATGAACCGCGTCAGTGGCGGCTCACTCAGGAACGTCGTCCGCCCGAGATTGCGGGCACAATAGCGACCTCGGCCCCGTCCGTTACTGGAGTGGCAAGATTTTCCAGAAACCGAACATCCTCGCCATCCACATAGATATTGATGAAACGGCGGAGCGATCCGGACTCGTCACACAGGCTCGCGCGAAGGCCGGGATATTTCGCTTCAAGGGTATCGATAACTTCCTTGATGGTCGCAGCCTCGACTTCAACCATTTCCGCGCCGGACGTGAATTTTCGAAGCGGCGTCGGAATGACGACCTTAAGCGACATGATAAGCACCCCCCAAGACCTCTTCGAACGCGGCGAGCTTTGGCTCGATCACTTGCGGCGGTGCTAGATTCAGGGCATCAAGCGTCTTCAAGCCGTTACCTGTGATGGCGAGCACCGTCAAATCCGACTCTTTGATCCGTCCTTGCTGGACCAGTTTTTGTGCAACAGCCACAGTCACGCCACCAGCGGTTTCCGTGAAAACGCCCTCGGTTTCGGCGAGCAGTTGAATACCGGCAACAATCTCTTGGTCCGTGCAGTCGTCCGCCCAGCCACCCGATTCCGGGATTATTCGAGCAGCGAAGTAACCATCTGCTGGATTGCCAATGGCGAGTGATTTTGCAATCGTATTCGGTTTTACCGGACGAATATCCGAGCTGCCCCGCTTGACGGCATCGATGATCGGATTACAGCCCGCTGCCTGTGCTCCATAAAAGCGAGTGCGTTCACCCTCGCTGATCCAGCCCAGCCGTTGAAGCTCCTTAAAGCCCTTGTGAATTTTGCTGATCATCGCACCTCCCGCCATCGGTGCCACGATGGCGTCGGGCGCGTGCCAGCCCAGCTGTTCGGCTACTTCATAACCGATCGTCTTTGAGCCTTCAGCATAGAATGGGCGGAGGTTGACGTTCACAAAGCCCCAGGGGTATCGATCCACAATCTGACTGCACAGCCGATTGACGACGTCGTAGTTGCCTTTCACTGCGATCAGCCGGGTCCCGTAAATCTGCGTTGCGATAACCTTCGTCTGCTCGAGATTATCCGGAATCAGAATGAACGACGGTAGGCCTGCCGCTGCCGCATTGGCCGCAACGGAATTGGCGAGATTGCCGGTCGAGGCACAACCGACGGCCTCCAATTTGAATTCGAGGGCCTTGTTGATAGCCACCGCGGTGACACGGTCCTTGAATGAGAGAGTCGGCGCATTTACGGCGTCATTCTTCAAGTAAAGGTTATCGATTCCGAGTTTCCGGCCCAGACGTTCTGCGCGAAGTAACGGCGTGCAGCCTGTCCCTTGACCGACTCGCGGTTCGGCCTCGATCGGCAGTAGTTCGCGATATTTCCAAATCGATTTGGGGCGGGAGGCGAGGACATCGCGCTTAAGAGTCTTCGCGATTTGCTCGTAGTGGTAGTCGACTTCGAGCGGACCGAAACATTCCTCGCAGCCGGAGAGGAGTTTGACCGGATATTCCCGGCCGCATTCGCGGCACTTGAGACCCTTGACGAAGCTCATGGAGGTTCACCTTTCTGTTACAGCCTCGACAAGGGGCAAAAATGAAAAAGCCCCGTGCCAAACTAGCACGGGGCCTTTCAAACCCTTTCGGAGCTGTTTAGCAGTTTTTTACGTGGAGCAAGTTGCCTTAAATCGCCACGTACCTAGTCCAAAAACCCAAAGAGCATCAAAGAACGAAGCCACAAAGTATATCGGCGCTCGTACACGCGTCAAGTAGAACTTTTCCAAGTCGTCAACGGCGGCATTTCGCGTTTCGAGAAGGATGGCTCCGACGTGCTTGAAGAATCATGGTGTTCCCAGCGGTTGTTCCGATCGGCTACAAAAACATCGTCAAAAATCATGGTGCATAGCCGGAGCATGATGACCTTTCGGACGTTCCGGACGTATAGCGTGGCGAAGAAGCCGTCGGCTTCCAGCACTTTCCAGCGCAGGCGATCTTCATCGCTGAATGCTGAAACGTGCTCACCCAAAATGTCGCGCAAGAATCGGAGTTTGAATCCCTCGTGGAGCGCGTTCGTCGCAATCACGATTTCGTCGTCGTTTTGGAAGAGCAGAATCTGGCTTCGTTTGGGATAAACGTAGAGCTGCAGCAGAGAAAGGACTATCGCAAGAAGTGCCAGCAGTCCGAGCACGACAAGAAATATTCGCGTGGCATCCGAGGCTCCGGAAAAACTGATGCCGATTCCTGCCAAGGTCAGGACTGAAAGGATCAGAGTGAGAAAGAAAATTATCCGGCTACGGCTAACCTCGTTCCGCTGCAGTACAACCATGGCAGACCTCCGTATACGAACCCGACATTATACTCGCAGAATTTCGGGCGGAGGGAAAACTCATAGCTCGCGCTAGCGAGCGCGACAATTCTAGCCACGGACGCAGCCCGTGGAACACGATTGCGGGAGGAATCCAGTCCCATTAGGGACGAAACAAATCGATTGTGCCGCCCCTACGGGGCTTGGTTCTTCGCGCCGAACAATCCACGGGCTCCGCCCGTGGCTAAGATTGTTTCGCCGCTACGCGGCTTCTTTGGAATATGGCTCACTTGATCAGTTTCAATTCTGCTCCTGTTTGAATTGCGTCATATTCCCCTCCTTCAAGGGACTGTTGCCCAACATAGCTTGCGCTAGCGAGACAATTCCAGCCACGGGCGCGCAGCCCGTGGAACACGATTGGGGGAGGAATCCAGTCCCGTTAGGGACGAAACAAATCGATTGTGCCGCCCCCATGGGGCTTGGTTCTTCGCGCCGAACAATCCACGGGCTCCGCCCGTGGTTAAGATTGTTTCGCCGCGACGCGGCTTCTTTGGAATATGGCTCACTTGATCAGTTTCAATTCTGCTCCTGTTTGAATTGCGTCATATTCCCCTCCTTCAAGGGACTGTTGCCCAACATAGCTCGCGCTAGCGAGCGCAACAATTCTAGCCACGGGCGCAGCCCGTGGAACACGATTGGGGGAGGAATCCAGTCCCGTTAGGGACGAAACAAATCGATTGTGCCGCCCCGACGGGGCTTGGTTCTTCCGGCCGAACAATCCACGGGCTGCGCCCGTGGCTAAGATTGTTTCGCCGCTACGCGGCAGTCACTTGATCAGGCACACGGCTTCAGGCGTTAGCACCTGCGCGGCAATTGTTTCGACGCAGAAAAGGTGAACAGCCGTGTCGTCATGCGAGCGGTAGCCCACCGTGAAGTCGCCACCGACTGTAAACAGGAAATCTCCGCCACGAGTGGAAAACAAGACAGCGCCGTCAATTGCCGGTGAGTTATGAACCTTGGCGATCACAATGCCGAGTTGCTTTGCTGCGGGGTAAACGCCGCCTTCGCCCGTCTGCCGCAAATAGGAATAGTAATGATGGGGCGAAAGCACGGCTTCATAAGGTCCCTTGACGCCTAGCGTGTCGAGTTTCTCCACGGCCGTCAGCAGGTCGGCGACGAGGCGGCCCGGCTGGGACCAGTCCGAAAGTGCGACGCGTGGAGTATCGTGCAAGGACAGAACGCCGGGACTCGTCGAACTGCCATAGAAGACCAGCGTGTCTTCAGCCAACGCCATCTCACGACTTGCATCTTCAATGGACTTTGTTTCGAGGGTTGGTCCGACGCGTTCAAATATGTCGATGTCGGCCCAGGGAATTGCAAAGTCTGCGCGCAACTCGACCAGCAACATCACGTCCGGAATCGAAAATCGGATTTTGCCGGAATGTTGCTTGACTTGAGCCGGCTTAAACGTGCCCAACTGGGTTGCGACATGGTTCCAGCCGCGCGGGCCGTCAAAATCTAAAATGCGCCGTGCGACCACCGTTTGCTTGAACATCGATCCGGCATTGTCATCGACTTCCTTCCAGACCTTTTCGGATACAGGTGCGGCGGCCCGTCTTAACCATTCCATCGTTTGCTCCCTACAGGTTGAGTTTCCGCGTCTTCAGCCCGTTCGGTTATGGGCAAAGTGGTAAACAGATACTTCTTCAGGTGGGCGTCGAATGCCGGATCGTGCCGTCGAATCCATTCCAGCACCATGGACGCATGTTCCTTTTCTTCGTCTCGATTGTGACTGAGGATAGTTCGCAGCGCTTCATCGGTTGTGGCATCGACGCGCTGCTGGTACCAATCGATCGCCTCGAGCTCCTCCATCAGGCTTGTAATTGCGCGGTGCATATCTCGTGTCTGGGGTTTTAGATCTTGAGGAGATTCGTGAAAACCTTCAGATGCCATCGATTCCTCCAGTGCAGGTGGTTAAAGGAACGCGGTTTGCATTCGAAGTTCCAGTGTACCAACGGAGGTAGGGTATGTCTCGATACTTCAAGGCGATCTTGACAATTCTAATCATCGGCTTTCTTGTTGCAGGTCTGCGGAGTAGTGAGGCACTGCCTCTTGAAAAAATCAAGCTCCCACCCGGATTCAGCATCAGCGTCTACGCGACGGGTTTGCGTAACGCGCGTGAGATGGCTCTCGGCTCCAACGGCACGCTGTTCGTGGGCTCAATGAACGCTGGAAATGTGTACGCCGTCGTTGATCGTGATAAAGACAATCGTGCAGATGAGGTGATCAAAATTGCAACGGGTCTAAACATGCCCTCGGGCATCGCGTTCCACAGTGGTTCGTTATATGTGGCGGAAATTTCACGAGCCACACGATACGACAACATTGAGTCGCAGTTGAAGAATCCGCCGAGACCTGTTGTCGTGAACGACAAATTTCCAACCGAACGGCATCATGGTTGGAAGTTCATTGCCTTTAGTCCCGACGGAATGCTTTACGTTCCTGTAGGCGCCCCTTGTAACGTCTGCCGCCCGGACGACCGCCATGGCGTGATCGACCGCATGGACGCGGATGGATCGGGGCTCGAAGTATTTGCTAGCGGCATTCGCAACTCCGTGGGGTTCGATTGGCATCCCGTCACGAAGGAATTGTGGTTCACGGATAATGGCCGCGATGAGATGGGAGACAACATCCCGCCCGATGAACTCAACTATGCTCCGCGAAAGGGTCTGAACTTCGGCTTTCCCGATTGTCACGCGGGAACGATCTCCGATCCGGAATTCGGCAAAGAGCCTTGCAGCAAGTTCGCGCCTCCTGCGATGAACCTCACTCCGCATGGCGCCGCGATTGGAATGCGTTTTTATACGGGCACGATGTTTCCCCCAGAGTACCGCAATCAAATCTTCATTGCAGAACATGGATCCTGGAATCGCAGCATACCTATCGGGTATCGCGTCATGGTCGCGAGGCTGGAAGGAAACAAGGTCGTCAAATACGAACCTTTCGCCGAGGGTTGGCTCCAAGGTTCGCGTGCTTGGGGCCGGCCGGCAGATGTTCTTGTGATGCCGGATGGGGCGCTGCTGGTTACTGACGATCAGGCGGATACGATTTACCGGATTACTTACCGGAAGTAACTGCCAAGAAGGACGGTCCGGCGCGGCAACTTGCGGGTCCCGCGCCGGTCTCTGCGAGAGACTCCGTGTCCGGAAGGTAGAGATCCAGTCCCGGCGGAATCGCGAACAGAGCCATTAGCTTCGAGGCAATTCGAGTGGCTCAACGACAATTGATTTTGGAACGGCGTCAATTGATGGTGAACCGGAGTCAATTGACGATGGCTCGCCGGCGATTGATTTCATCAACGCATCAATGCATGGTGTCTCTTCGTCAATTGACAACGCTTCAAAATCAATTGATTGCTTTCCGTCGTGGATTGACTTAGTGACGGAGTCAATTGACTTTGGATCGTCGTTGATTCGATCCCGATCATCTTCAATTGACGACAGCAACCCACGATTTGATCCGGGACGGAGTCAATTGATTTTTCAACGGATCGAATTCGTTTTGACGCTGGCCGAATTGATGATGATCCATCGTCAATTGACTTTGTCTCGTCGTCAATTGACTCTGATTCATCGTCAATTGACTGCGACGCATTTCAAGTGATGTAATTTCAATGACTTGTGGTGATACCCGATTTCGTCAATTGACTTCGTCTCATCGTCAATTGACGATGAAGCATCTTGAATTGACGATGGAAACGGACGAATTGATGAAGGCCCGTCGTCAATTGACGATGATTTCCCGCTGATCAACGACGAGCCGTCGTCAATTGAAGATGAATGCGGGCGGGTTGATGATGAAACGTCTTCAATTGACAGCGTGTACTTTTCAATGAACTCCGGCTCCGGATCAATTGATCCTGAAACGTCGTCAATCGATTTTCCCCCGTCTTCAATTGACGCGCGGAGGGTGTCAATTGACTCTCAAACAAAGACAATTGGTCGCAAGTCCGGGGCTTTGCCCAACGGGAAAAGAATAACCAATTGCGCGGGTTATGCGAATTGACAGACCAAGTCTTCCGAGAATTACGAAATTTTGTAGACCAACCAATTGTCCGACAAAGCCGGCTCCATGCGTTCCCGGGGGCAAGGTCAAACTCGCTAAATCCAATTTCGTCCCAGTCGAACTGAGGGATTAAACGTAATGACCGCGGGTTGAGTAGAAGGATGATTCGCTAACGTCACAAATTTCGTCGATGGAACCGTAACGGCGCTCACTCCGGCTTCGGCGACAGCGATGCCCTGCTGGTAAGCGCCTACTGTTGTGCATTTCCCTCACGGATCATTAGGTATTGGCGAGCATTCACATTCGTGAGCGTTTCGATCTTGCCGCTGGGCCACTGAACGCGAACCTTGTCTACTCGATCTGCCGACCCGAGACCAAAGTGCACCCGCATGTCGCTGTGCGACAGATAACTGCCTCCACTTCGCACTTCGTCGACCTGCTTTCGCCCTCCGGCTTCGATCTCCACACGGGCACCGATTGCGTCGCGATTGCTGGAGGTGCCGACCAGACGGAAGCCGATCCACGAATTGCGATTGCCGCCGTCATTCCGATAGAGATTTGGCGGCAGATTCATGTTAATCACAAGAACATCGATATCGCCGTCGTTGTCATAGTCGCCGAAAGCGGCGCCGCGGGCGGGTCGAGGTATCGAGAGATCGCCGCCTGTGGTTGCAGAGACCTCGGCGAAGCGTCCATTGCCTAGATTGCGATAAAGCTCCTTGGGCTGCAGATAGCGGCTGGTCTCGTTGAGCTGATCCACGTCGGGGTACACATGTCCATTTGCGACGAACAGATCCGGCCAGCCGTCGTTGTCGAAGTCTGCGAAAGCCGTTCCCCAACCGAGATTGGCGCGGGATGCGCGTGCGGCGCCGGACTCGGCGGTCACATCCAAAAAGGACATCCGTCCTAAGTTGCGAAACAACGTATTGGTGTCTTCGGCAAACGTCGTTATGTAAATGTCGAAATTCCCATCGCCGTCGTAATCGCCAACGGCGACGCCCATGCCCGCCTGTGCTTTGCCAAATAGATTGAGAGATGCGCCGGAAATCAATCCGATTTCTTCAAAGGTTCCATCGCGCTTGTTATGAAAGAGCAGATTCGGGACCGAATCGTTAGCCACAAAGATGTCCGGCCAGCCATCGTTGTCGAAATCGCTGAACACAACTCCGAAGCCGTAGTAGCCGGGATCCTTGATTCCCGCCTTAACCGTCACGTCGGTGAATGTGCCATCGCCGTTGTTTCTGTAGAGGACGTCGGGTTCTCCCTTCAAGCCCTTGGGTCCGCAAAAGACTTTGAGCTTTCCCATGTAGACACAGACATCGCTTCCACGGCGTGCAACAGCCTTTTCGTCAAATGTTAGATAGTTCGCGACGTAGAGATCGACATAGCCGTCGCGGTCGTAGTCTCCGAACGCACAGTTGGTTCCCCAACGACGATCCGCTGTCCCAGCTAATGCTGCGCGTTCTTCGAATGTGCCGTCGCCTTTGTTATGAAACAGGAAACTGCCACCGTACGCAGTAACGTAGAAGTCCTGGTAGCCGTCGTTGTCGTAATCCGCGACACATACACCAGAGGCCCATCCTCTCTTATCAAGGTGCGCTTGCGCGGTTACATCCCGAAAACGGCCACCAACATTCTCGTACAGAGTGACGATGGGGTCGCCGCCATTAGCAAAGTGTTTGAGTGTGGATCCGTTGGTGATAAGCACGTCCAGATCACCATCGTTGTCGTAGTCGAAGAAGGCGGCGCCATTACCATTGGCTTCGATAATGTAGTCATTCTTGCCCTCGCCGCTGATGTTCATGAGCGTCAGGCCGAGACTCGCGGCAACATCTTTGAAGATGGGAAACTGATTCGCCGTCGTTTGTGCGAGAGCCATCGCACAGACGAGCAAAGTAAGCAGACCGGTCGATCTGAAAATCCCGCTCATCATTTTTGCGTGTCCACGAGGAGTTCGGCATCACGCGTATCCAAATAGATCTTGCGATGTCGCCGGCTGGCTTCGACGTTGCCGAGAATTTCATACTCGTCGGCGAGGTTCTTGTGAAGCAGGAACGCCCTGCCTATCCGATGTTCGAGCATAGACTCCAGAGTCTCGATAGCCATCTGATGCCGACCCAGCCGGCTCTGGATGATTGCAAAGTTCATTTGAAGCCAGTCGTCATCTGGATATCGCTTGATAGCTTCAGTCAGATGCTGAATGGCCGCGGCTCCGTTTCCGTCGCGCAGCGCCTCGATTGCGGCGGCGTTGATCGCGTCAATCTCACGGCTCCTCGACTTGGCGTTTTCGAATTCGGCTTCCACTCGCACGAACTCTCGCAGGCGCTCTTGTCCCTCCTCGCGCCTGCCCATTCGCATCAGGGCGGTTCCCAGTAAATACAGAGCACGCGAATCCGATGCGCCAAGTTTGATCGCGCGCTCGGCGGCGGCTGCGGCCGGTTCCCAATGGCCCCCGGCGAGGTGCACTTCCGACAGGCTGAGCTGCGCTTCACTGTTGTTGGGGGCTTGTGCAATGACCCGATCGAACTCGGCCAGAGCTTCGTCAAGCCGGCTGTTGGAGAAGTAGGCCTTGCCTAATTTCAACCGGCTTGCGGATGCTGCGGGATCAAGTTCGAGTGCACGATGATAGGCGGCCAAGGCGGCGTCGACATTAGTCAGCGCCAACTGCAAGTCTCCGATGCGTTCTTGGATTATGGCCAGCTGTTGCCGGTCTGTTGAAGCATCCAGTCCGGCCGGCCGTGAAAGGTGGTTCGCCTCTTCGAGTACGTCCACCGCGATTCTGGTCCGACCTGTCCCCGCCAGCAGGTCGGCGAGATAGATGCGCAGCATGCGCGAGTTGGGGAACTTGTTCAGGCCGGCACGAAGCACGTCCTCGGTCTCGGCCGTCAATCCAGCCTCCATCAGAATTCTTTTCATCTGGACAAAGGAGTATTCGCTCAAAGGCGCGAGCGGCAGCAGTTCGTGGATTTCTGATATGGTCCGCGCAAACTGCTCGTCACGGATTTCTGAAAGCGCAATCACATTCGAAAAACGTTCAAGCAATTCGGGCATCAACGAGCGGCGAAACGCCTGCAGGTTTTCCGCACTCGCCAGAGTGGCCGGATGACTGGAGCCCAGCGCTCGCTCGAGCAGCGCTTGCGATTGCTCGTACAACTTCGCGGCGTCGACGAAGCGCCCGAGTCCCGCGAACAACTCCGCGATGTTGTGCAACGTCGCGGCAACCTCAGGATGATCGGGCCCAAGGCGGTTTTCGCGGATGGATCGGGCGCGAGCATAGACCGGCTCGGCTTCGCTGAAGCGACGCTGCTTGGCGAGGGTCATACCCAAGCCGTTGAGAACCTGCGCAATCTCCAGGTCCGGCGCTCCCATCCGCTCCAGCACACTCAACGCGCGGCGATATAGTCTTTCGGCTTCCGCATTGCGGCTGTCGAGACGATACACATCCGCCAACGTGCCGAGACTGCGCGCAAGCCGCGCATCACCGAGCGCGGACGCTTCCGCTTGGGTCAGAGCCTGTTCGAATAGCGGAATCGCCTCGGCCGGCCGGCCGTCGGCCAGCGCTTTCGCTCCCGCTTCGTCGAGATCGATCCAGCGGCTTTCCGTTTCCGAAACAACCTGGAGCAGAACGAACGTGTTCCCGACGCGGACCGGATTGGAAATCTCTCCGGGCGCAAGTGACTCGACGGCCTCTCGAACTTCGATTCGGAGATCCGACGGCCGCATGTGACCTAGGTAATCGGCGCGGGCGCCGGCGACGGTTTCGAAGGACTCGCCAGCCACCACGCGAGCCCGCACTTGTTTGGCTTCCTGCTCGGATGCGACGACGATCTGGCGGAGGGCCACTTCGCCAGTTTGCGGAAGACCCCGCACAACGAGACGGGGAAGGACCACAAAAAGCACAAAACAGAACGCAAAAGGCACAACAAACCTAGGCAGTCCAGGTTTCTTGCGTCTCCCGAGTCCTTTTTTGTGGTTCTTGTGGCTCGTTTCTTCCGTCCGTTTCGCGGGATAACTCTACCATGCGACGCGCATACGCGCCTGGAAGACGCGCCCGTACTGCGAAAACTGGACGAACGTGCCGCCTTTGCGCTCGATGGTCCCGAACGGCGTGACCGGAGTTCCTCCCTGGATATTCAGATTGGGGTTGGCCGGCGTTGGATGGTTCAGGATATTCGTCCCGTCGACTCGAATTTCCATGTTCGCCCGCTCGTTGATCCGGACACGTTTGGAAACCGCCATGTCGAGCGTCCAGTTTCCGGGTCCAAAGATCTGGTCGCGGAAGTTGCTGAACTCCCCAGGCCGCGGTGTCCGGAAGATCTGGTTGTTCGATTTGTCAAATACCGCGTTCAGCGTGCACAGCGACTGAAGCGAAGCTGCAATGCTCGAACACTGCGGATCCTTCGCCGTGACGTAGGTGCCATAGCTACCGAAGTAGCTGCCGAACTGCGCGTTCTTGTCCCACTGGACCTTGCCCGACGTCGCATCGAACAACTTGGGATCGACCAGAATCGGCTCGCTGTTGTTGTACCAGCCGGCACGCTGGCTAGACGCATTCAACGGATTGCCGCTGCCCCAGTTATAGATCCAGCTGATCTGCCAACCTTCGGCCGCCCGCGCAAGAATGCCTGTGCTGTTGCGGAGCAGCAATTGGCTTGGTCCGATCGGTAGATTATAAGTTCCATACGCTCGGATGGTGTGCTTCCGCATTTGCGGGTCGAGCCTGTAATCCTGCGCCCGATCCCAAGGAACGGTAAAACTGCCGGTGTTGCCGAGATCCCTCGCCCAGGTATACGAGATCGAGTTCTGGATCCCGAATGTCGGGCGAACAGTAAACTCACTCTGCATGGAGTGATAGTTGCGAGACCCCATATTCGCACGCAGGTTAGCCGCGCCGAATTGCGGGTTCGTAACAATAAAGTTCTCGGGGAACCCGTTCACACGCAGGACATTTCCTCTGTTACTCGCATCCGTGATGGGCGGCAGGCTGGGGTTCAGCGCGGTGACATAGTTCAGCGTGTTGAGTGTAGTGGCCAAACCACCAGCTCCGAGATAATTCCCGTTCGCCAGATTTGTGTTGAAACGTGTATCTGTGCGGAGGAACTCGGCGCCAGTTAATCCGTTTTGCCCGACAATCCGAGGCGTGCCGGTGGCCGTGGTCCGCATGTCGATACCTTTGAATATGCGATCGAGGAGCTCGGACTCGCCACCCGCGCGCGCCGCTTCGAAGGCCTGGAACAGCCCATTCTGAAAGATATCGAGTTGGTTGAGATTGAACGTATTGGGGAGCTTGCGGCTCAGCGTCCCGATGTATCGCACATCCAGCGAGAGCTTAGGAGTGAAAGTGTGTGTTACTGATGCCGTCAAATTCTGGATATACGGTGTCGTGTAGTTCGGATCGAATACTGTCAGGTTGACTGTGCGATCGGTAACGGGAACCGGCAGCACTGGGAGGGCGCTGGGTTCAGTGGGAACGCCGACTCCGTTCAGAGCGTCCTTAAAATTAAAGTACTGTCCGCCGTTGGGTCCAGTGAATGTGGCTCCCACTGCGCTGCCCGGCGCATTCTGAATGATCGGACCGATGATGTCGGCTTGCTGGATGAGATAGCTGAGCTGGTAGCCGCCGCGCAAGATTGTCCGGTCTTTTCCCAACCATGGAAGGTTGTAAGAAAATCCCACAGCGGGGCCGAAGTTATTGAGGTCGCGTTTGTACACGCTCAAATCGGGATTGGGGGAACCCGGACCGACGAAAATGAATTCGGCATCCGTTCCGCGTTCGCCAGGGCGCATCCAGTTTGCGAAACCCGGACCCGAGCGCCCGAACAGATTGGCTCCGCCGCCTTTGATGGTCAGGGCCATGCCATTCTTGTCCCATGGAACTCCGTAGTAGTCCCACCGCAGACCGAGATTGAACGTGAGTCTGTTGGTGAACTTCCAATCATCTTTCACAAAAAAGTTGATTTCGTGTTGCTGCAGATCCCGAATTTGGTGAAGTTCTCCTTTAAGAGGATCGTTCCAGCTCTTTCCGACCTGGCTTGGGCTGTTGATGAACCGGCCTTGTTGAATGCTTCCGAGTGATCCGCTCAGAAACAATAGAAGGTCCTTCATCCGATCGCTATTGCCGGTGACCAGGCCGGCGTCAAGCTGCGGATTCAGCGCGCGGAAACCTGTCGCATTGCCGCGGTCGAAGGCGGTATTCGGCGCGAGCGCCGCAGCGCCAAGAGTGACGACGGGGTACGCATTGCCCACAATGCTGCTTCCGGTCACTTCCTGTTTGCTCGTCGCCTTCACAAAGGACGCTCCGAATTTGTAAGCGTGTTTGCCCGCAGTCCAGCTTAACGTGTCGGCCAGAGTCCAACGGGGACTGGTGTCGATCGTGTCCGCCGCGGATGGACCATTGCCTCGGGCACCAATCAGTCCGCCGTTCTCACCGCACCAGCTCATCGTTACGACGCCTGCCACGGCTGGTGTGCACCACTGTGGCAAGACACTCAGGCCGTTGCTTTTCGGCAGGAGCGCGAGCAGTTTGTCGCCCCTTCCGGGAACAGATGTCGCGTGGTGAACATTGGTGCCCATCCGCGACATGCCAAAGCGTCCCTCGTTTACGATATTTGTACTCAGCGTCGAAGTCATGTTCGCAGATAAAACCTGAGGTTGGCGCGCGACTCGTCCTTCAAAGCTGTCGGGCCAACCCATGTAGGTATCCGCCGCGCTAACTCTTTCGTAGCTGTAGGAGGTTGCCACGTGGTGGCGTTGCGAGAAGATGTGGTCGATCTTGATATTGATTTGCTTGCGCGGATTCGGTTCGCCCACGCCGTACAGGTTGTCGCGCCCATCAACGGTGCGGGTCCATCGGTTGCCAATGATATTCAGGCCATCCAACGGTATTGTGCTCCCACCGATGGGTTCCCACGTATTGCCCTTCGGCGCGCGGGAGGCGAGAAGATCGTACACGCCGCTGGTATCAAAACCTCGCCGGTTGGGATCCCAGGAGCCCGACGCCGTCGGCGCGGCGCTGACTGTCATGCTGCTGCAGTCCGGAGTGGGTGTGCCGGACACCTGACCAAACAAGCTCACATGACGCAAGATGCCATTGTGAGGCGTACCATCTGGATTGGTAGCAGGCGGTAAGGGATTGCCGAGTGCATCGACAGAGGAGCGGGTGGGATTCGTGCCGCCGGCATTTGTTGGTGCGTTTGCAGGGCCGTTATTCCAGTTGTCGTAGTAACGGAAAATGCCCTTTTGCATGCACGGAGACAACACCTGTCCCATAACAGTGCTTCGCGCATGAGAGATGTTGTGATCCCACAGAGCGTAATAAAACGTCCTGTTCTTGACTATCGGCCCGCCGGCACTGACCGTGTACTGGTTCTGATTGATCCAGGGCACGGTAGGCGGTCCACCCAGCGTTCTGTTGTCGACCCAGGTACGGGCATCGAGGGCTGAGTTCCGTACATTGTAGACCGCGGCGCCGTGAAACTGGTTGCTGCCGGAGCGCGTGGTGATCTGTACCTGGCCGTTGCCACGACCGGTTTCCGCATCGACGGGAGCGAGAATCATTCTCATCTCGCCCACCATGTCCTGGTTGATGTAAGTCGCCGAGTTCAAGCCCGCAAACGACCACCGCTGGTCATTGACGCTAATCCCATCACGAACGACGTTGATGTTGCTGGCCGCGACTCCCGCAAACGTGCCTTGAATGCCAAGACCGGCGGCGTTGCGGTTCACGCCTGCCATCACGTTGACCAGTTCCAAAACGTTGTTGGTAACGTTCGGTAAATCCACGACCTCCTTCTGACTGAGAAGGTCTCCGATTGACGGGCTCGATTCCAACAACACTCGATCCGCCGCAACAATGACCTCGACCTCAGCAGCTTGCGCGGCCACTTCCAGGGTGAAGTTCAGCCGGTTCGACTGGTTGGCGGACAATGAAACGCTCGTAAAAGTGCGTGTCTGGAAACTGGGTAATGATGCTCGAACGGTGTACGTGCCCGGCGGCATTGCGGCGAAGTTATACGTACCGGCATCATTACTGATTGCCCGCGACTCCACTCGAGTGTCGTCATTGATCGCAGTGATTTCCACGCCGGGAATCAAAGCACCACTGGTGTCTCGTACTGTTCCGCTAAGAGTCGTCGTTGCTTGACCGAACGCGTTAGCCGAGATTGTCAGCGCCAATAACAGCGTCGCGCCTAAAGCGAAATGCTTCATGAGATTCTCCTCGAATCCGCAAAAGCGGCCGCAAGCTGGATCCATTGCGTTGTTAGTTGCGTCCCTAAGAAAGCCGCGTCATGAAATCATCAAAGAAAGGCACTGTCAACACGTAATTGTCCGAACGTTAATACGCGCTGCGGG
>JACXTT010002973.1_pt1 | contig 26531 bp, 30 predicted proteins | sample 9270951 | NCBI WGS metagenome assembly JACXTT01 (sample SAMN15532306, study PRJNA645909) | rock metagenome | isolation source: weathered quartz diorite | place: Puerto Rico | collected 2017-06-21
GATCGAGGATGTCGCGGCTGCGCTTGTAGGCATCCACCAGCGCCCGAGAGGCGCTGCCGACCGCGAACGTCCGGTAGTAGCACGTTCGGTAGCCGTTGTACGCGTGCAGGATGTCGAAGTAGGCGGGGTCGCCCGGCCGGAGCATGCGGTCCGTGAAGACGTGCGGGTGAGGGCTGCACCGCTCGCCGGAGATCGCGTTGATCCCCTCGATGTGCTCCGACCCGAGCTCGAAAAGCGTCTTGCTCACGAGCGCCACGCACTCGTTCTCGCGCATGCCCGGCGCCATCGCCTTCGACAGACGATCGTAGGCGGCGTCGACCATCGCGCAAGCTGTGCTGAGAAGTGTGATCTCGTCCTCCGTCTTGACCATCCGAACGTCCTGCAGCAACGCTTGACCGTCCACGACGGTGATCCCCGCTGCCTCCAGCGCCCGGAGGACGGGAAGCTCGACGACGTCCACACCGAGCGGCTGGTCGAGCAGGCCGCGTTGTTCGAGCTCGACACGGATCTTCTCCGCAACCGCCTCGGCACGGCCTCGCACCGAACCCCGGAGCGTCGAGATGCCCGCGCGAGAGCGGTCCTCGCCGAGCCAGGGGTTGTAGAGCTTGTGGTGGCGGGCGGCCGAGCCGAAGTCCCACATGATCGGGTCGTCGCCCTGTGGAAGCAGGCAGAAGCGCACGTACTTGTCCACCGCCCACATCCCGATGTGGGTCGCCGTGATGTAGCGGATGTTGCTCATGTCGAAGCAGAGAAGCGCCCCGAGCTCGGACCGCGCGAGACCCGCCTTCGCCCTGGCGAGACGCTCGCGCCGCATCCTGTCGAGGTCGGCTCGCTGCTCCCAGTCGACCTGCATCGTGCCGTAGGTCCTGATGCCCATCAGGCCACTGTCTCCGTCTTCACCCCGGCCATCGAGGCGAGAACGTCGAACAGCACCGCAAAGTCCCGGTCTCCGAGCCCCATGGCGTTCGCTGCGGTCAACAGCTCGTTGGTCGCCGCCGTCGTCGGTAGCGGCACTTCCAGCTCTCGGCCGAGCTCCAGTGCGAGATTCATGTCCTTCTGCATCATGTGACAGTCGAACCACGCGTCGTCGGGCTGCGCCAGGACGAAGGGCCCACGATACGTCACCATCGGGGACGCGATCACGCTCGCGAGCAGCACCTCGACGGCGCGCTCTCTCGCGATCCCACTCTTCTCGGCGAGCAGGACGCCCTCGCTGAACGCGAGCATCTGCACCGCGAGCGAGAGATTGGACGCGATCTTCATGGTCACGGCGGCGCCGTTCGGGCCGACATGGATCACCCTGTGCCCGATCGCGGCGAGGATCGGCTCGACGCGATCGAACGTCTCGGTGTCACCGCCCGCCATGACCGTGAGCTTGCCCTGCTCGAGGGTGATCAGGGAGCCCGACACGGGAGCATCGAGCATCTGCGCCCCTCGTGTCGTCACCGCTTCGGCGAGTGCGCGGGTATTCGCCGGGCTCGTCGTGCTCATGTCGACGTAGACCTTCCCCGGTCCGAGCCCGGCGAGGATGCCGTCGGGGCCCTCGGTGACGGCGCGAACTGCGGCGGTGTTCGTGACCATCGTGAAGACGACCTCGGCGCGCTCTGCCGCCTCGCGGGGCGAGCCGGACCAGTCCGCACCGGCGGCGAGCAGCGGCTCGGCCTTGTCACGCGTTCGGTTCCAGACGGTGACGCCGTGACCGGCGTCGAGAAGGCGGCGAACGATGCCGCTGCCCATGGCGCCGAGACCGACGTACCCGAGCTCCGCCACTCAGCGCCCCGACCGAATCTCGTCGCCGGGATCGAAGAGTCCCCGCGCGAACACGTCGTGCATGTCGTTCTCGACACGATCGAGGTGAGCCCGCATCGCGCTCCGGGCCCGCTCCGGATCACGATCGCCGATCGCCTCACGGATCGCCCGATGCTTCTCGAGCGAGCTTCGAGCGCTCGAGGGAATCTGGAAGATCGACGTCAACGCACGACGGATCACATCACGGAGCGCGTGCATGTTGTGCAGCAGCAGGCGGTTGCCGGTCGCCTCGGCGATTGCGAGATGGAACCGCAGGTCGGCATCGATGTAGCGGTCGCCGTTGGGCTCCTCGAGACCCGCCTCCATCTCCTCGATTGCGGCTGACATGCGCGTCAGATCCGCATCCTCCCGCCGCACCGCGGCCAGCGCTGCCGCCTCACACTCCAGCACACGTCGTACCTCGTAGATGTCGCGCATCGTTGCTTCGTCGAGGCTCAGCAAGAGCCGGAACGAGTGGTTGAGCGGGCTCCTGAAGTCGGCGACCGCAAACGATCCGTTGCCGACCGGGCGGATCAGCCCGCGCGACTCGAGCATCCGCAGCGCCTCGCGCACGGACGACCGGCCGGCGCGGTAGAGCTGGGTCAGCTCTCGCTCCGGGGGCAGGACGTCGCCCGGTTGCAGCGCGCGGCTGCCGATCTGGGCCGTGAGCTGCTCGGCGATGAGCTCGTAGACCTTGCGGCGTGCGATCGGCTGGTAGGGCTGCGCGGTGTCGGTCATCGAGAGAGCTGTCAGACAAGCCGGAACGGGTTCCCAGCTTAGACGGCTGGGTTGTCACGCTGCAAGCACAAAGTTTGGCTCAAACGCTTGCATATCTCGATCAGAACCCGCTTGCGCGACAACGCATCACGTGGTTTGATCGCTCGGTCTGATTGTCTGATTAATGCGAAGGAGGCGTTCCTTGAACCGCATCCGTCCGCTGATCGTCCTCGCCGCGGCTGCGGCGCTGGTGCTCGTCGTGGTCGAGGCGGCGTCGCCCGCCGGCGGGGCGAAGACTGCGACCGGCCCGATCAAGATCGGGATCTCGCTCTCGCTCACCGGCGACTTCTCGGATCCGGCGAAGGCCGCGCAGCGGGGTTACAAGCTGTGGGCCAATACGGTCAATGCTCGCGGCGGCGTGCTCGGCCGCAAGGTCCAACTGATCATCCGCGACGATACGAGCAGCCCGACCCAGGCCGCGTCGAACTACCAGACCTTCATCACCAAGGACCACGTCGATCTCGTGTTCGGGCCATTCTCGACGCTGCTCAGCGCCCCTTCGGCGGCCGTCGCCAACCGCTACGGCTACGCGTTCCTCGAGCCGGCAGGCGGTGGTCCCGCGATTTTCGACGAGAAGCTGCACAACGTCTTCTTCACGCAGCCGGCACCCGTCGTCTCGAGCGGCGACGTCTTCGCGAAGTTCCTGCTCTCGCTGCCGAAGTCGCAACGCCCCAAGACGGCGGCGTACCCGTCACTCGACGACCCGTTCGCTTCGCCGATCGCCGACCACATTCGTGGGATCTTGGAGAAGGCCGGCGTCAAGACCGTCTACAACAAGATCTACCCCGCCGAGACCACCGATCTCATCCCCGTCATGCAGAAGGTCGCGTCGACACACGCGGACGCCGTCATCGGCGGCACGCAGGCCGGCGACGGCTACAGCCAGGTCAAGGCGATGGTGCAGCTGAAGTACAACCCCAAGTGGGTCTTCCTCTCGAACGGGCCCAACAGCCCGGCCGAGTTTCCGAGCAAGGTGGGGCCGAAGAACGTCAACGGCGTTTTCAGCGGCGGCGACTGGTTCCCCCAGTTCACGTCGTACGGCAACGCCGCATTCGTCAAGGCGTACGTGAAGGCGTACGGTGGCCCCGCAGAGGGCATCGACCCGACGTCCGCCGAGGCCTTTGCCTGCGGTCAGATCGTCGAGGAGGTCGCCGCCAGGACGCACTCGATCGACAACAAGACGATCATCGCCACGCTCCACAGGGGCAGCTGGCCCACCGTCGAGGGCATCCTGCGCTGGAATGCGATCGGGGAGCCGCAGGGCAGCGACCTGCTCGTCGAATGGATCAACGGGAAGCTCTACCCTGTGTACCCGAAGAAGGTCGCGCTCCACGCGCCGCTGTACCCGAAGCCCGCCTGGGGCGGATAGGACTCGTCGGGAGGACACAAGCCACATGCACGTGCTCGTCCAGGCGGCGATACTCGGCGTCCTGACGGGCGGCGTCTACGCGCTCATGGCGAGCGGTCTGACGCTCGTGTTCGGCATCATGCGCGTCATCAACGTCGCCCAGGGCGCCCTGGTCATCCTGGCGGCTTACCTGAGCTACGCGCTCTTCTCGCACCTCCACATCGATCCGTTCCTCTCCGTCGTGATCGTCGCGCCGGCGATGTTCGTGCTCGGCTGTCTCGTCCAGCTGGTGTTCGTCCGCTCGCTCCGGAGCCCCGACGGCTCCGAGCTGTCGCTGCTCGTCATGTGGGCGCTCGCGCTCGGAATCGAAGGCGTGCTCGGGGTCGTCTTCAACACGACGTACCGCGCGACCAACCCGAGCTATGCAAACCGCTCGTACGACGTGTTCGGCTATCAGGTCAGCTTCGTCCGCCTGCTCGCCTTCGCGACCTCGGTCGTGTTCCTGGGCGCCCTTTCGCTGCTCCTCACACGCACCCGGTTCGGGCGCGCGGTTCGCGCGACCGTCCAGAACCCGACGGCTGCGCTGTTGCTGGGCGTCGATCCCGCACGCGTGCGGACGCTCGGGTTCGGCGTCGGAGTCTCGATGGCCGCTGCTGCGGGTGCGGTCTACGGCGTTCTCTACCCGTTCAACCCCGGCAGTCACTACGACCTGATCTCGCGGCTCCTCTCGATCGTCGTCCTCGGCGGTCTGGGCAGTCTCGGCGGCGCCGTCGTCGCCGCACTTGCAATGGGCGTGATCGAGGCAGTCGTGGCGGTCGAGATCTCCCCGACCTGGTCGGCGTTCTCCTTCTTCATCGTGCTGATCGCGTTCCTGCTCGTCCGGCCCCAGGGGATCTTCGGACTGCGGGAGCGCACTCTGTGAGGCGGTCCGCCCGTTTCGGACGAGCGACGGCGTTCGTCGCGGCAACCGCTGCGTTCCCGTTCGTCGTGCACGCGGCCTGGATCGTGAACATCGGTGTGATCACGGTGATGTACGCCGCGCTGGCGACGGCGTGGAACCTCTTCTCGGGCTACACGGGCTACATCTCCCTCGGCCAGGCCGCGTTTTTCGGGCTGGGCGCGTACACGCTCGGCATCACGTTCGAGCATGTCGGAATCGGATCGGGGTACAACCCGTTCTGGGCGCTGCCGCTCGTCGGCGGCGGCGTCGCGATCGCCTCGCTCCCGGTCGCATGGATTGCGTTGCGCACCCGGCACATGACGTTTGCCATCGTGACGCTGACGCTCCTGTTCGTCGTTCAGCAGCTGGCGTTCAATCTGCACTCGACCACGGGTGGCTCGTCCGGGCTGATGCTGCCCTCGCCGAGCTTCGGCGTCGCGAACTACGACCGGCCGTTCTACCTCGCGATGCTGGCCCTGCTGCTCGCGTCGCTCGCCGCCTGCGCGTTCGTGCTGCGCAGCAAGCTGGGTCTGGCGCTCTTCGCGATCCGCGAAGACGAGGAAAAGGCACGCGGCATCGGCGTGCGCGTGACCACAGCCAAGCTGATCGCGTGGTGGCTGAGCATCGCCCTCACCGCGATGGTCGGTGGCGTGTGGGCGTACTACCTGACGTTCATCTATCCACAGTCGGCCGTCGATCCCCTGGTGATGATCGGTGCGGTGCTGATGGCATTCCTCGGCGGCCGCGGCACGTTGTGGGGACCCGTCGTCGGCGCCTTCCTGCTCGTGCCTGCACAGCAGTACATGCTGATCCGTCTCGGGGCGAGCAGGCTCTACCTCGTCGGGTACGCACTCGTGTTCATGGCGGTGTTGCTGCTCCTTCCCCGCGGGATCCTTCCCTCGCTCCAGGACGTGATCGCGCGCCTGCGTGAGCGACGGCGAACACGACGGCGGCCATCCGTGCGCGAAGAGGCGACGGTATGAATGCGCTCCTCGAGGCGTCTGGCCTGACGAAGCGATTCGGGGGCGTCACCGCCGTCAGCGACTGCTCGTTCTCCGTACCGGAAGGCTCGATCACGGCCTTGGTCGGTCCCAACGGCTCGGGCAAGACGACGGCGTTCAACCTGATCACGGGCTACATGCGGGGAGACGCGGGAGCGGTCCGCTTTGCGGGCACGACCGTGCATAGACCGGATCCCGTGCGGCTCGCCCGTCAAGGGCTCATCCGCACGTTTCAGCAGGCCCGGATCTTCCCGGCGCTCACGCTCGTCGAGAATCTCGTTGCCGCCGTGCAGCAGCCCTGGTGGGCGGTGTTTCGAACGGCGGTGCCCGGGCGTGAGCGGGCACGGGCGCTCGAGCTGCTGGACGAATTCGGTCTTGCCGGAATGGCCGACGCCCGCGCGGGCGAGCTCTCGTACGGTCAGAAGAAGCTGCTCGAGTTTGCAACCGTGTTGATGGGCGAGCCCCGTCTGGTCCTCCTCGACGAGCCCACCGCCGGTGTGAACCCCGTTCTCGTACAGCAGATCGAGGGCCGGATCCGCGACCTCCACGCGCGCGGGATCACGTTCCTGGTCGTGGAGCACAACATGAACCTCGTCATGCGGCTCTGCGATCCGGTCATCGTCCTCGATCACGGTGCGAAGCTCGCCGATGGGCCGCCCGAGGTCGTGCGCTCGGATCCGCGCGTTCTCGACGCTTACCTGGGCGGATGACGGCGTTGCTCCGCGTCGAGGGTGTCGTGGCCGGGTACGGGCGGGGCGACGTCCTGCACGGCATCGATCTGGCGGCGGAGGAGGGCACGATCACGTGCCTTGTCGGCCCGAACGGCGCCGGCAAGTCGACCATCCTCAAGACCTTGAGCGGCCTGCTGCGGGCCCGCGAGGGTCGCATCCTCGTCGACGGCGTCGACGTCTGCAGCCTCTCCCCGGCTCGAGTACTCGCGTGCGGTGTCGTGCACGTCGCGCAGGACCGCAGCCTGTTCCCGCTGATGACGGTCTGGGACAACCTGCTGATGGGCGGCTACGCGCTGCGCGACCGCACGCTCGCTCGCAGGCGTGCGGAGGAGGTCGCGACGCGCTTCCCGCTCGTCGCCGATCGGCTCCACGACCGTGCAGGCGCGCTTTCGGGGGGCCAGCAGAAGCTCGTCGAGATCGCTCGCGCGCTGATGCTGGACCCGCGGCTCGTCCTCCTCGACGAGCCGACGATGGGTCTCGACCCGAAAGCCCGGCATCTGATCTTCGAAACCGTCGCCTCGCTCAACGCGGAAGGACGGACGGTGCTCCTCGTCGAGCAGAACGCGCGGGCGGGCCTCGGCATCTCGCATCGGGGGGCGGTCCTCGACGGGGGCCGGGTTGTCCTGACCGGGTCGGGTACGGCGCTGCTCGAGGACCCGCGCGTGGCCGAGCTCTATCTCGGCGGCACCGGAGGTGACGCCGGTTCAGCAGCCTGAATTGCGCGCCAGACGCGCTCGCCGTTCGCCGGCATGTCGACGTGGCGCACCCCGAACGGCGACAGCGCGTCCACGACCGCGTTTTGCACCGCCGGCGTGGCGCCGATCGTGCCCGACTCGCCGATGCCCTTGGCGCCGAGCGCGTTGACCGGTGTCGGTGTCTCCATCTCGACGACGTCGAACGACGGCAGCTCGGCCGCCGATGGAAAGGCGTAGTTGACGAGGTTTGCCGTCATCAGGTTGGCATCCTCGTCGTAGACGACCTCCTCGTAGAGCGCCTGCGAGACACCCGTGGCAACGCCACCGTGCACCTGCCCGTGGGCGACGACGGGGTTGATCAGCGTGCCGGCGTCGTCGACGGCGACGATCCGCAGCAGCTCGACGTCGCCGGTCTCGGTATCCACCTCGACCACGGCCACGTGTGCCCCGAACGGGAAGGTGGGGCTGCTCGGCTCGAAGTCGTGCTCGACGTGCAGCTCGCCCAGCCTCCCCTCCGTGTCGAGCCGGTCGGCCAGCTCCACCCAGGAGAGACCCTGTGACGGCGCGCCGACCCCGTGAAAGCGCCCCTCCTCGAGGTCGAGGACGATGTCGTCGACGCCGATCTCGAGATGGTCGGCCGCGAGCCGGCGGCCGGCCTCGACCACCTGCTGCGCGGCAAGCGCCGCCGCCGCGCCGCCGATCTGGGTCGACTTCGAGCCGTAGGTACCGGTGCCGCGTGCCACCGTGTCGGTGTCGCCCTTCACGACGCGCACCGACTCGACCGGCAGCCCGAGCGTGTGGGCGACGATCATCGCGAATGTCGTCTCGTGCCCCTGACCGTGTGAGAACGAGCCCGTCCGCAGGATCGCGCCGCCGTCGGCCGTGATCTCGACGTCGGCGTACTCGCCCTCGGGGAACCCGTTGGTGATCTCGACGTACGTGGAGAGGCCGATGCCGAGCTGACGGGTCGATCCGTTCTCACGGCGTCGGCGCTGCTGCTCGCGCAGGCCGTCGTAGTCTGCAGCATCGAGTGCGAGGTCGAGCGCTCCTTTGTAGTCGCCGCAGTCGTATGTCGCGCCGGAGGCGGTCGTGAACGGGAAGGCATCCGGGCGGATGAAGTTCCGGCGCCGCACCTCGGCCGGGTCGACGCCAAGCTTGGCGGCGAAGAGGTCGACGGCGCGCTCGATCGCCTGCGCCGCCTCTGGACGCCCGGCGCCGCGAAACGCGCTTACCGGCGTCGTGTTGGTGACCACGGCGCGGGACTGCACCTCGATCCTCGGGATCGCGTAGACGCCGCTCGCCATCAGCCCGGTGAGGTGAGGGAGAAACGCGCCGATGCTCGCGTAGGCGCCCGCGTTCTGGAGGATCTCGAGCCGGTAGGCCTCGATCGTGCCGTCCTTCGAGCCGCCGACGGTGACGCCGAGGAGGGCGTCGCGCGCGTGCACCATCCCCGTCAGATTCTCCGACCGCGACTCGGTGAAGCGGACGGGGCAGCCGGTCTCGCGGGCCACCCAGGCGACGAGCACGTCCTCGACGCAGAGCGTCTTGGCGCCGAAACCGCCGCCGACGTCGGGAGCGACGACGCGAATGTCGGTCGGCTCGAGCCCCAGGAACCGTGCAAGCCCGGCGCGGTCCTGATGGGGCGTCTGCGTCGTCAGGTACATCGTCAGCCTTCCGTCCTCGCCGACGAAGCCTGCAGAGGAGCGCGTTTCCATCGGCACCGGCGCCATGCGCTGGCTGACCACCGTCCCCGAGACCACGACCTCGCAGCCGTCGAAGAGGGTCTCGTCGAGCTGCTCGGGCCCTTCGCGCATGCAGATGTTGGTCCCGTGCTCGGGAAAGAGCAGCACGTCTCCGGCGAGCGCCCGGCGCGGGTCGGGTGTAGCGGGCAGCGGGTCGTAGTCGACGAAGACGAGCTCGGCAGCGTCCGCGCCTGCCGTGCGGTCGTCGGCGGCCACGACGGCGACGATCTCGCCCGCGAAGCGCACGACGTCACCGGCCACGAACGGCCGCGCCTTCTCCTTGTCGATGATCGGAATCGGCGGCGGTGGGAATACCGTCAGGCCGATGTCGCTGGCCGTGAAGACCTGGATGCCAGGGACTTCGAGAGCAGCCGCCGCATCGATGCCGAGCACGCGGGCGTGCGGGTAGGGCGAGCGGACGAACGTCAGGTGAAGCGCGTTCGGAAGCTCGAGCCCCTCGACGTACCTTCCCTCGCCGGTCAGAAAGCGGCGGTCCTCGACCCGAAGGACACGTCGTCCGATCACGCTCGTCATGCCGCGCCAGTTTCGCACGCATGACCGGACGCCTACCTGAGATCGTGCGCACATGAAGCTCGGCTACTTCACGATGCCGCTCCACCCTCCAGGACGGGACTACCTGGAGACGCTCAGGGAGGATCGCGAGGCGATCATCCTCGCCGACGAGCTCGGCTTCACGGAGGCATTCGTGGGCGAGCACGTCACCGACCGGGCCGAGCCGGTGACGGACTCGTGCGTCTTCCTCGCCAGCCTGGCGCCGGTGACCGAGCACATCACGCTCGGCACCGGGACGATCAATCTCCCGAACGGCCATCCTGCTGCGATCGCGGCCAAGGTGGCGATGCTCGACACGCTGCTGGAAGGGCGGTTCGTCTTTGGAGTCAGCCCGGGCGGGCTGCCGTCGGACTGGGAGGTGTTCGGAAACCTCGAGCTCGACCGCCGCGCGAAGTTCCTCGAGTGCCTGGAGCACATCATCGCGCTCTGGACCGGCGAGGCGCCGTACGACCTCGAGGGCGAGCACTGGCAGATCTCGACCGCGCGCACGATGATCCCCGACATCGGACAGGGCGTGATGGTGCGGCCGTTTCAGAAGCCGCATCCACCGATCGCGGTCACCGTGGTCGAGCCGTCGTCACCGAGCGCCGCCGAGGCGTCGCGACGCGGCTGGGACATCATCTCTGCCAATTTCCTCCTGCCCGCGTGGGTGCGCACCCACTGGGAGACGTATGTCGAGGCGGCGGCGGGGGACCCGCCGGATCCCGCGAGGTGGCGCGTAGCGAAGACGGTGCTCGTCGCCGACGACGACCGCACTGCACGGGAGTACGGGTTCGGCCCCAGAAGCCCGTACCGGCACTACTACGACCAGCTGGGCTTCAAGCTCGTCCGTGCGGGGCGCGCGAACCTCTTCAAGGACGACCCTTCACAGCCGGACTCTGTGGTCACGACCGATTCGCTGGTCGAGCGGCTCGTGATCGCCGGCACGACGAGCCACGTGATCGATGAGCTGCTCGCCTTTCACGAGCACGTCGGCGACTTCGGCACGCTGCTCTACTGCGGGCTCGACTGGGTCGATCCCCGGGTGGCGCGGCGCTCGCTGGAGCTGATGGCCGAGGTCGTGATGCCGGCGGTCAATCGTGCGCTGGGCGAGGGGTAGGCTTGGCGGGTCATGAAAGGACTGGACGAGCGTCTGGACGAGGGAGTGGTGCTGGCCGCCGAGGGCTACCTGTTCGAGCTCGAGCGGCGCGGCTACCTGAAGAGCGGCCCCTACGTCCCCGAGGTTGTGCTCGACTTCCCCGACGCCGTACGGGAGCTCCACCGCGAGTTTCTTCGCGCCGGCTCCGACGTGATGGTCGCGTTCACCTATTACGGCCATCGCGAGAAGCTGCGCACGATCGGCCGCGAGGGCGACCTCGAGCCGTTGAACCGGAACGCGGTGCGGGTGGCGAAGGAGATCGCCGGCGGCGAAGCGCTCGTGGCCGGGAACATCTGCAACACGTGGGTCTACGACCCGGAGGCTCCGGAGAGCTCGGGAGAGATCGTGCGCGAGATGTACCGCGAGCAGGTCGGCTGGGCAGTCGAGGAAGGCGCCGACTTCATCCTCTCCGAGACCAACGACTACGTCGGCGAGGCGCTGATCGGGCTCGAGGTGATCCGCGAGCACGGCCTGCCGGCGGTTGTCGCGTTCGCGTCCACCATCGACCGGACGGTCGACGGCTTCGAGTTCGAGGAGGCCTGCCGGTCGCTCGAGGCCGCGGGTGCCGATGTCGTCGGTCTCAACTGCTCTCGCGGGCCGGAGACGATGCTGCCGATCATCGAGCGCGTCCGCGCTGCCGTCGACTGCCATGTCGCCGCGCTGCCGGTTCCCTACAAGACGACACCGGCGGAGCCGACGTTCATGTCGCTGCGCGGCGAGGGTGGTGCGATGGCGTTCCCGATCGCGCTCGACCCGTTCCTCTGCACCCGCTTCGAAGCGGCGGACTTCGCGCTTGCGGCCAGAGATGCCGGGGTCGGATACATCGGCCTGTGCTGCGGCGGCGCGCCGCACCATGTGCGCGCGATGGCGGAGGCCCTCGGCCGCACCGTGCCGGCGAGCCGGTACTCCCCGGACATCTCGCTGCACCCGATCCTCGGCGAGAACGTCAAGGAAGGACGGAAAGAGCTCTACCACTGGCAGGACTGACGTGCGCGTCGTTGTGGTCGGAGCGGGGGTGGTCGGCATGGCGTGCGCGTGGGAGCTGAGCCGCGCCGGGGCGGACGTGCTCGTCATCGAGCGCGGCGGCGTCGGCGGCGGTACCTCGCGCGGGAACACCGGCTGGGTCTGTCCGAGCCTCACCTTCCCGCTCCCGGCTCCCGGGATGATGCGGGAGGGAATCCATCAACTTGTGACGCGTGGGCAGGCGTTCGTCCTGCGGCCGAGTCTCGACCCGACGTTCCTGCGCTGGCTCTGGAGCTTCAGGCGTAGCTGCAGCCCGCTCCAGTTCGAGGCCGGAGTTCGCGCGCTCCTGGCGCTCAACCGGCGCACGCTGGAGCTGCTCGACGAGTACCAGGCGGCCGGTGTCGAGTTCGAGATGCACGCGCCCGGGCTCGTCGTGGCGGCCCGGACGCCGCACGGCATCGATTCCTACCGCGATGTCTTTCGCAAGCTGCGCGAGCTCGGCCACGAGGGCGGCACCGTCGACGAGCTCGACGGCACGTCGCTGGTCGCGCTGGAGCCGGCGCTGGACGCTGCCGGCGTCGTCGCCGGTCTCCACGCCACCGTCGACCGGTTCGTGCGCCCGGAGGAGCTGACCGCTGGCCTCGCCGCGCGTCTGCGTGACGGCGGCGTCGAGGTTCGGGAGGGCTGCGAGCTCACCGGGCTCATGCGCCGGAACGGCTCGATCGAGCTGCAGACGGGCGCCGGTGTCGAACGCTCCGACCGCGTCGTCCTCGCTGCCGGGCTGCCGACCGCCCGCCTGCTGCGGAACGCTGGTGTACGACTGCCGATGGTGGGGGCGCGCGGGTACAGCGTCACGCTCGAGGGAACGGGCACGCGTCCACGTCACGCGCTCTACCTCGCGGAGGCCAAGCTCGGCCTCAGCCCGTACCGCGACGGCCTGCGGATCGCCGGTGTTTTCGAGCTCGGTGCGTCGAGCGCCGTCGCTCCGCGCGGTGTGGGCGAGCGCCTCGTTGCCGCGGCCCGCCCGTATCTGAGCAGCTGGCGGCCCAACCCCGAGGAGCCGGTCGTCCCATGGGCCGGTCTGCGACCGGCGACGCCGGACGGTCTGCCGCTGATCGGAGCGCTACCCCGGCACGAGGGCGTCTACCTCGCCACTGGACACGGCATGCTCGGCGTCACGCTCGCACCGGCGACCGCGGCGCTGCTGGCGCCCTTGGTGCTCGAGGGCCGCGCGGCACCCGAGCTGGCGCCGTTCGATCCGGCCCGGCGGGTGTAAGTGGCCGTCGACTACGCCTGGCGCGGCGACGCGACGGACGAGGAGCTCGTCGCGCTCACGCTCTCGTACGGCGGCAACGCCGAGGCCGGCTGGTGGGACCGGATCCGCCCATACAGCCTGGGCTGGGTGACGGCCCGGACGGGCGACGGGTCGCTCGCCGGCTTCGTGAACGTCGCCTGGGACGGCGGCGATCACGCGTTTCTGATCGACACGAAGGTTCGCCTCGACCTCCAGCGGCGCGGAATCGGCACGGAGCTGGTGCGGATCGCGGCGCAGCACGCGAAGCGGGCTGGCTGCGAGTGGCTCGAGGTCGACTTCGACGACCACCTCGCTTCGTTCTACTTCGGCGCCTGCGGGTTCGTGTCGACCCCGGCCGGTGTCCTGCATCTCCCTGATCTCCCGTTGGGTCAGACAGGCAAGTAACAGTCTGTTACTTGTGCGAAGGTGCGGTCCGTGCGGATCGCCGAGGTCGAGACCCTAGTCGTCGGGAACCCCTCCCCGGGCGTAGGCGGTCGCTATTTCATCTTCGTCAAGGTCATCACCGACAGCGGCATCGTCGGCTGGGGCGAGGCGTATTCGTTCCCGTTCCACCCGCGGGTCGTGCCGGCGATGGTCGACGATGTGGCGGAGCGCCATCTGATCGGCGCCGACCCGTTCCGGATCGAGTGGCTCTGGCACCGCATCTACGGGAGCGGCTACACCCAGCGGCCGGACACCTCGCTGATGGCCGTCCTCAGCGCGCTCGAGACGGCGTGCTGGGACATCATCGGCAAGGAGCTCAACAGGCCGGTGTTCGACCTGTTGGGAGGCAAGGTCAGGGAGCGGCTCCGCTCCTACACATACCTGTACGCGACCGGCACCGACGACCCGGTCTACACCGATCCCGACACCGCGGCCGCCCGCGCCGCCGACTACGTCGAGCGGGGCTTCACGGCCGTGAAGTTCGACCCGGTCGCGCCCTACTCGTCGTTCGATCCCCGGCAACTGTCGCTCGAGGCCCTCGATCGCGCCGAGCGCTACGTGAAGGCGGTCCGCGAGGCGGTCGGTGACCGCTGCGACCTGCTCTTCGGTACGCACGGCCAGATGACTTCTTCCGGCGCTCTACGGCTCGCGCGCAGGCTCGAGCCGTACGACCCGCTTTGGCTCGAGGAGCCCACACCACCCGAAAGCCCCGAGGAGATGGCGAAGGTCGCGCGCGGGACGAGCATCCCGATCGCGACCGGTGAGCGCTTGGCCGGGAAGCACGAGTTCGCGCGCGTCCTCGCGACCGGCGCCGCGTCGATCCTGCAGCCCGCCCTCGGGCGCTGCGGCGGCATCCTCGAGGCGAAGAAGATCGCGGCGATCGCGGAGGCGCACTACGCGCAGATGGCGCCGCATGTCTACTGCGGGCCGATCGAGGCGGCGGCCTCGATCCAGCTCGACGCCTGTATCCCGAACTTCTTGATCCAGGAGAGCATCAACACCTTTGACGGTTTCCACGCCGAGCTGCTCGTCGAGCCGATCGCGTGGGACGACGGATACTTCGTCGTGCCCGACCGCCCCGGGATCGGGTACGAGCTGAACGAAGAGGTCGCACGCGCGCATCCGTACGACGGCGACGAGCTGCATTTCGACATGCACCCCGAACCGCTTTAAGTGATGGAGCCGGTCGGGTTCGTCGGGCTTGGGAACCTCGGCGGCGAGCTCGCGGCGAACCTGCTCCGCGCCGGCTATCCGCTCGTCGTCAACGACCTCGATCGAGAGGCGGCCCGGCCGTTGCTCGTTTCAGGCGCGTCGTGGGCGGAGAGTCCCGCCGCGGCGGCCAGCGGCGCGGCCACGGTGATCACCTGTCTGCCGTCGCCGGCCGCTGTCGCCGCTGTCGTCGAAGGGGACGACGGGGTGCTGGTCGGGCTGGCGCCCGGAAGCACCTGGATCGACACCAGCACGAACGACCGCAACGAGATGCTTCGACTCGGCGCCCTCGTAGCCAGGCGCGGCATCGGCTGCCTCGAGGCCCCGGTCACCGGTGGCGTGCACAAGGCTGCGGACGGCGCGATCACCGTGCTCGTCGGTGGCGACGAGGAGCTCTTCCGGATGAAGCGTCCGCTGCTTGCCGCGTTCGGCGATCCGGTCATCCACCTCGGGCCGCTCGGCAACGCCGCGATCGTCAAGGTCGTGACGAACATGCTCGCGTTCGTCCACCTCGTTGCGGTGGGGGAGGCGCTGATGCTCGCCCGGCGCGGCGGCGTCGACTTGCGTGCCGCGTTCGAGGCGATCCGTGCCAGCTCCGGCAACAGCTTCGTGCACGAGACCGAGAGCCAGGTGATCCTGAGCGGGAGCTATGACATCGGCTTCACGCTCGACCTCGCCGTCAAGGATCTCGGCTTCGCGCGGCGGCTCGGCGAAGAGCTGGGTGTCCCGCTCGAGGTGGCGGAGCACGTCGCCCGGCGGTTCGAGCGGGCGCGCGAGGTGTACGGAGGCGGGGCCTGGTCGCCGATGGTCGTGCGGTTGCTCGAGGACGCGGTCGGTGAGGAGCTACGGGCGCCAGGCTTCCCGGCGCGGCTCGGGAAAGCGCGGCCGGTTCGAGCGCGGTGCGATGATCTGAGCTTATAGGCGAAGCTGAAGGAGGCCGGTACATGGACGATTCGCAGATCCACGGGGCGATCGAGAGGATGGTCGCCGAGGAGCACGAGCTCTGGCAGCGAGAAGCCGACGGGAACGCGGACGACGCCGACCGGGGCCGTCTGAACACGCTCGAGGTTGCGCTCGACCAGTGCGGGGACCTGCTTCGCCAGCGGCGTGCGCTGCGCCACGCGGGCCGGGATCCGGACGATGCTCAGCTGCGCGCCGAAGAGGTGGTGGAGCGCTACCTGCAGTAGTCCAGCCGGGTGAGCGTATGCTCGTGGTCGAATGATCGGAACGATGCCCTGATGAACGACGAGCGAGCCCGCGAGCTGCTGACGGCCGAACGGCGAGAGCTCGAGCGTGCCCTCGGCGCTCTCGATCGCGCGGACGACGGCGAGATCGGCGGTTTTCAGGAGCCGGCCAACCAGGCATCGAAGCTGTACCAGGAAGAGCTCGACGAAGGTCTGGCAGAAGAGCTTCGCGACAGGCTTGCGGCGCTCGAGCGCGCCGAAGATCGTCTTGCGGCGGGAACGTATGGCTTCTCGATCCAGAGCGGCAAGCCGATTCCCGACGAGCGTCTCGAGGCCGTCCCCACCGCCGAGCGAACAGTCGAGGAAGAGCGAGAGCTGGGGTAGTTCGGGCGGTTAGCTCAGCTGGTAGAGCGCCTGCTTTACACGCAGGTGGCCGCAGGTTCGAGTCCTGCACCGCCCATTCCGGCTTGCGCGATTCGCCGGCGGCGAATCGCGCTCGGGAACTCGCTCCCGGTGAGCGTGGCTGGCCGCGCCCGCCGAGTCGGGCGCGGCGGCCATACCGGTTGCCGGTTCGAGCCCAGTGCTCAGTCGGCGCTGAGCGGCGGCCCGAGCAGAGTCATGTCATGTCTTTCGAAGATCGCGGCGATCGCGGCTCGGTCGGCGGTTCCGTCTCTGGTTGCCGGGCCGAGTTCCTCGAAGAACTTGTGTCCGCCGCCGGGGGCGAAAACCATGATCAGATCGCCTGGCTCGTCGGTCAGGTTGAGGAAGGCATGGGGCACGTCTGCCGGGAGGTGAGCGAAGCCTCCTTCTTCACAGATGAAGGTTTCCTCGCCGATCTGGACCTTGTAACGACCCTTCAGGGCGTGAATCGTCTCCTCCTGCTTGTGGTGGACATGCAGTGGCGGGCCGCTCTTGGGCGCCACCTCGACGATGAAGTAGTCGAAGGCACCACGGGTGTCCTCGCCGGTGACCTTGAAGATGAGGTCCCGGCCGGGGCCGGACTGGAGACGAAGCCCATCGTCCGGGCCGAGAACCTTCTTGTGTTGAAGGGTTGCCACGTTCGCTCCTTTGCTCGTCGACGTCACCGACCTGCTCGGTCAATCGATATACTTCACACGCGCAAATAAACATAGGAGATTTACTTCACAGTGTCAAGCAATGCGACTGATCCGGAGCGCTGGCTCGACGACCTCCCCGAGCCCGACCCTTTCACCGAGGAGGAATTCCATGCCTGGCGCGGGCTGATCCGTCTACGGGAGACCGCCATGCGCGAGATCGACCGCCGACTCCGGCAGGACGGCGAGCTCTCGCTCGCCGATTACGGCGTCCTGATCACACTCCTCACGGCTCCTCGTTTCAGGCTGCGCATGAGCGATCTCGGCACTCGCCGGCTGTTGACCCCGAGCGGAATCACGCGCGTGGTCACACGGCTCGAAGAACGAGGCTTTGTTCAGCGCGAGCCAGACCCGGCGGACGGGCGCGCAGCGTTGGCCGCGCTGACGAGGCGTGGACTCGAGGCATTACGACGCGCACAAGCCGTCCACCACGCAACGGTGCGCGAGCTCTTCCTCGGTCGACTCACGCAGCGCGAGCTCGACCGCCTCGCACAGCTCTACGAGAAGGCTCTGCCTGGCGTCGTCAGCGCCCCTGTCTGGCCCCAACCCCGGTCGTCGGCTTCCGGCGCGTCCTGAGGCGCGGCGCCACGTCCGGCGGCCGAGTCATCGGATCCTCGTCGGGTGTTCGCCGAGCGCACCTCGCGTCGGGTGCGCAGGACCACTCCCCCCAGCTTTGAGCGAGCCAAAGCTTGGCCTTGGCTCGCCCTTGGCTTAGCGGCTGCTCTCTGCTGCCTCGCGGGCGGCATCTTCGCCGGTCTCGTGGGAGGCGTTCTCGTTTGATTTCCAGCCGTGGTCGAATCCGGCGGTACCGTTGTTCTCGGCTGTCTCCCGCGCACTGCTCTCGCCCGCCTCATGCGACGCGCTCTCATTTGGCTTGCCTCCGTGCCCGAAGGTGGCAGTGCCGTTGTTCTCGGCTGCCTCCCGCGAGGCGGCTTCGCCGGCTTCGTGGCTGCCGTCTTCATTGGACTTGAAGGTGCCGGTGCCCGAGCTGGTCGTCGTGGTGCCGGTCGTGGCGGTGTTCGTTGCCGCTCCTGCGCCAAACAGGCTCGGCCCAAGCGCGCCGCCGATTGCCATCGCCGCGACCAGCGCTGCCAGCAGCAACGACTTCTCTGTCCGTCTCATCCGGGTCTCCTTTCAGCAGACGAGCACATCGGAGCACACGCACGTGAGAAATCGCTGTGCATTGGCTACGAAGTCGAGGCAACGTTGAAGGGTGTTCGCGTGGGTCTTCGGTTCTTGATCAGGTCGTGGAGTACCCGCGTGGAGGTGTTGATCGGCAAGCCGCCCCACCGGGGTCGACGTTGAGCGTGAGCCGCCCACGTACCCGGCGCAGTTCGAGCGGCGGGTGATTCAGGCCGCGGTCAGCGCTCGTTCGAGGCCGTTCAGGATCAGGTCGAGCCCGAGCTCGAACCCACCCTCATCGGCGTCGTGCGGCTCGAGGTGCTGCCTGACGTGCTCGGCGAGGTCGGGGTACTCGTCGAGCGGAAACTGGCGGAGGAAACCTTCGGCGCGAGCGGCCAGCTCCGCGCCCTTGTACGGAAAGCTCAGCTGCATGAACGTGAAGCCGAGGACGTAGGCGTCGAGGATGTGCAATCCGTGGTAGACCAGATGCGGCGAGAAGCCGGCTTCCCGGAGTGTCCGCAGCACCCAGTCCGTGTGCCGCAACGCCGCGGGTCCGCCGCTCCGCCGCGACATCGAGAGGCCGGACGCCCACGGGTGGCGCACGTACACGTCACGTGCCGAGATCGCACTTGTCCGCAGTGCCGTCCGCCAGTCCGCACCGGCGGGGGGGAGCTCGACCTCGCTCGCGACGGCGTCGACGATCCCGGCCAGGATCTCGTCCTTGTTCTTGACGTGGTTGTAGAGCGACATCGCCTCGACCCCGAGCGTCCGGGCGAGTCTGCGCATGCTCAGCGAATCGATCCCATCGGCATCCGCGAGCTCGACCGCGGCCTTGAGGACGGCCTCCCTGTTCAGCGGAGTCCGTCGCACGCCCGCGTCCTTTCGGCTCGCCATCCGTTGCATCTTCGCTTGACAGACTGATGGTTGCAGTTTAGCTTACGGCGTATGCTTACGATGTACGTACGATGAGAGCGGTCACGCACGCGAGGTATGGGGCACCTGGAACCGTGCTCGGGATCGAGGAGCTCGTGATCCCTGACGTCGGCGAGGACGAGGTGCTCGTACGCGTCCAGTGTTCGTCTGTCAACCCCGCCGACTGGTACGGCGTCAGGGGCAGACCGGCGCTGGCGCGTATCGTCGGCGGTCTCCGTGTGCCGAAGGACCGGCGCTTGGGGATCGACTTCGCAGGCGTCGTCGAGAAGGTCGGCAAGAGGGTGACTGACGTCACGCTCGGCGACGAGGTCTTCGGTGCCCGCCACGGGGCGCTCGCCGAGTACGTCTGCGTCGGCGACACGGTCGCGAGCAAGCCGGCCCAGGTCACGATGGTCGAGGCCGGTGCCACCGCCTGTGCCGCACTCACGGCGCTCCAGGGTCTGCGCGACAAGGGTGGTCTGCAACCCGGCCAGATCGTGCTGATCAACGGGGCATCGGGCGGCGTCGGAACCTTCGCCGTCCAGATCGCGAAGGCGCTCGGCGCCGAGGTGACGGCGGTCTGCAGCTCGAGAAACGTCGAGACGGCGCGCTCGCTTGGCGCCGACCGGGTCGTGGACTACACGCGCGAGGACTTCACGCGCGGCGACGCGCGCTACGACCTCATCTTCGACATCGCCGGCAGCAGAAGATGGTCGGAGTACCGACGGGTCCTCAAACCGGGGGCCATGCTCGTCATCGTCGGAGCGCCGAAGGGCGGTCGCCTCCTCGGTCCGCTGCGCCGCATGCTGCGGCTGAAACTGGCGTCGATCCCCGGCGGCAGGCGGACGACGTTCTTCATCACCAAGGCGACGAAGGACGACCTGCGCACCCTGCGCGAACTGCTCGCAAACGGGAGGGTCAAGCCCGTGATCGACAGGACATATCGGCTGGACGAGGTCGGAGCGGCATTCGACTACCTGGGCGAGGGCCACGCCCAGGGGAAGGTCGCCGTCACCATCTGAGCCGACTCCTCGCGTTACACACTCGGCCGTTTTGCAAAAGGTAAATCGGGTACCTTTTCACCGGCCGCGGGCTCGGACGGAGCTGCGGAAACGACGACGACAGGGGGATTCTGCATGGTTGTTCGCAGATTCGCGTTGCTGCTCGGTGCGCTCGGCGTGATCACGGTAGGCGTCACGTCGGCTGCTCTTGCGGGCGGGAGCACGGCGAGCACGGAGCCGCAGCTGATCAGCGACTCTCAGCTCAAGGCGCAAACGACGACGATCGGTGGCGCGAGCGTGCTGCCGACGACTCGCACGGTTCCGCACTGGTTCGGGTCGGCACTCGATCCGAACAACGGGGTCACGTACGGCTACAACATGGTCGGGGCCGACCCGAACAACTGCTCGGGCAATGCCTGCTCGACGACGATCGAGGCGGACATCACGCCGATCGTCGTCAACGTCGGCGGTCTCACGTTCAGTGGCGACGATGTTCTCGCGGCAACGCTTGCGTCGCCGCAGTTCGCCACGAACGACTACGGCTCAACGCCGTTCGCAACCGCGGGCGCGCCGAACGTGCCTCGTGGCCCGGGCGGCGCGCTGTCGCAGGGTGATGCCGGCCAGAGTCTGCAGCTCGAGGACGCGACGATGCGGGCGCAGTTCAACAAGACCGGTGGCAGCAGCTACCACGTCATCCTGCATCCCAACGTTATGCCGACGGTGACGATCGACGTGCCGTCGAACCAGGGGACACTGCTCGTGAGTGGCCGCGGCGTCGTCTTCGCCGACGTCAACATCAGCTGGTGGGCGGCTCAGATCCAGAACCTGGAGACGCAGGCGGATCCGACTCACCTGGCGGTCTACCTCACCAACAACGTGCTCCTGCACATCGGGAAGGACATCTTCAACTGCTGCGTGATCGGGTTCCACGGCACGAAGGCCGCGGGATCGGGTGGCGGCAGCAACAACTCGAACGGGAACGCGAAGGTCCAGACCTTTGCCTGGGCCTCGTGGGTCCAGCCGGGCATCTACGCGCGGCCGAACGGCGGCACCGACTGGGCGCTCCAGGACATTCACGCGATCAGCCACGAGATCGCCGAATGGGGCGACGACCCCTTCGTCAACAACTCGGTGGAGCCATGGCTCACGCCGACCGCTCCGCAGTACGGGTGTACCGGCATTCTCGAAACCGGTGATCCCGTGGTTGCGATCGGCTTCGCCATGGGCACCAACGCCTTCCAGCAGGGACCGAATCCGAACGGCTCGCAGAGCGCCGACGGGTTCTACCACCCGGAGGACGAGGTCTACCTGCCGTGGTTCATGCGCACGGCGCCCAACAACGTCTCGGAGCCGACACAGAGCCCATCGGCCAACGTCGGTCGTTACACGCTGATGGGCGACCTGAACCCGTTCCCGGGCTTCCGTCAGCCTGCGACCGGCTGCTAGTCCCGTAACCAGTGGGCGACCGCAGAGGGCCCGGGCGACCGGGCCCTCTCGGCGTCTCGACTATCTCCAGCGGCGCGACCCCCGCGCCGGTCGCTACAGTCCATCGCTGCCGCCGCCGTCTTCTGAGGGGAACGACCTTTCGATGGACTATTTCCGCGTGGTCTACACGCTTGAAAACCGCATGCACAGCGTGCTCGTGCCGCTGATCCGGATCCCGGACCCCGACGAGACGATCACGGTCGACCACGGCCGCAAAGCCGTCGTACGCGTGGTCGAGACCGATCCCAATCGCCCGGACGGCGTCACCATCCACGTCGACCTCGTCTAGCAATACGCGCCCGATCGTTACCTGCTGGGGACGATCGGGAAAACGCGCCGCGCAGACGACCGCGATGTGGCACTCTCCCGCCAACAGCCGGCGATCGCCGGCAAGGACGAAGGGAGCCGCATGATCGGAAGGTTGGCGACCTACAACGTGAGCGGGGACGCTCGAGATCTGGCCCGTCGGGCTGAAGAGGGGATCCTTCCCATCTTCCGCTCGCAGCCGGGCTTCCGCTCGTACTCGGTGGCCCTCGGCGACGACGGCCAGATCTACTCCATGAGCGCGTGGGACACGCGCGCCGACGCCGAGGCGGGGAGCGAGGCGGCGGCGGACTTCGTGGCCGAGCACATGGGCGGCGAGCTCGAGCTCGTCGGTGTCCGCTACGCCGAGATGCTGTTCAACACGGCGCTCGGCGTCAGTACGCTCGCCGGCGCCACCGCCTGACCGCCTTTCAGCGGCGCCCCGAAAGCGCTCGGGGCGCCGCTCATCCTGGCTCGCTGTACGGTGTGGCCATGGCCACGATGGGTGACCTCGACGAGCTCGCCCTGGCGATGCCGCAGACGACGAAGGAGATGTCGGACGACGTGCGGCCGGCCTACTTCGTCCACGGGAAGATGTACTGCTTTCACCGCAGCCGTCGCCGCGACGCGGTCGACGCCGAGACGGGCGAGCGTCTCGACGACGTGCTCATGTTCCGTGTCGGCGACCTCGGCGTGAAGGAGCTGATGGTCGCCGACGACCGCGGTGTCTTCTTCACGACCCCGCACTTCGACGGCTACCCCGCCGTTCTCGTCCGTATCCCCTCGTTGGCGAAGCTCGAACGCGACGAGCTCCAGGATCTCGTCGCCGAGGCGTGGCTGACTCGGGCGCACAAGCGCGTCGCCAAGGCCTGGCTTGCCGAGCACGCATCGGCCGAGCCGTAGTTGCCGCTGTTTTCGGACCGTGACCGGTGGGTACGTGTTCACCGGACGGACACACAATGCCTGCGGCTCATCTCTCGATCGAGCGCCCCGAACCATCCGTCGCCGTGGTGGTATTCGCCGGCGAGCACGACCTCACGAGCGCCAAGGACGCGACGCGGATCTTCGAGGATCTCGCCGCCGAGGGGACCACCATCGTCGCCGATCTGACGCAGGTCTCGTTTCTCGACACGACGATCGTGCACGCGCTCGTCGTCGGCCGGAATCTCGCCGAGGCGGCTCGAGTCGGATTCGCGACCTGCCTGCCGGCGGGTCACGTCGCGCGCCGGATGCTGGAGCTGATGCGGGTTCTCGAGGTGGTGCCGGCGGCGACCGGGGTGGACGAGGCGATCGCGGCGGCGCGCTCGGCCCGGCTTTCCTAACGCGCGCTTGAGAGAATCGGCCGGTGGATGCCATGCCCGGGAGACTCGCGGGCCGCGCGGCGGTCGTCACAGGCGTCGGCTCGGGGCTCGGCCGTGCGATCGCCGCCGAGCTCGGCGCGGAGGGTGCGTCTGTGCTCGGCTGCGATATCGACGATCGCGCCGGTGAGGAGACCATGGAAGGGATCGGACGGTTCCGCCATGCCGACGTCGCTCGGGAGGCCGACGTCGCCGCGCTCGTCGACGAGTCCGTCGCCATATTCGGCCGTCTCGATCTGATGGTCAACAACGCTGCCATCCAGGTCGAGCGCGAGCTCGTCGAGACGACCGAGGACGAGCTCGACCGCGTCCTGGCCGTGAACCTGAAAGGTCCGTTCTTCGGCTGCAAGCACGCCGTGCGCGTGATGCGGCCGGCGGGTGGCGGCGTGATCGTGAACGTCGCGTCGATCCTCGCGCTCGTCGGCGACGGCATCCTCGCGGCGTACTGCGCCGCGAAAGGCGGGGTTCTGGGCATCACCCGCGCGACGGCGGTTCAGTACGGCGCGGACGGAATACGGTGCAATGCCATCTGCCCGGGCGACATCGACACGCCGCTCGTCCAGGCCTACTTCAACACCGCCGCCGACCCCGAGGCAATGCGCCGGCAAGTCGCCGGTGAGTATCCGCTCGGGCGGATCGCGCAGCCGCGGGAGATCGCGCGGGCCGTCGTCTTTCTGGCGTCCGAGGACTCTTCGTTCATGACCGGCGAGGCGATGGTGGTCGACGGCGGATTGCTGGCGACCTGCTACTAGAGAGCAGTGATCGTCCTCGACCCCTATCCGCGCACGCTCGACCAGATCTTCACGTCGGCCGATCGTGAGCGGCTCGAGCGGCTGGGGCCGGTCCGCTGGCACGACGGGCCGCCCTTGACCGACGACGCGGTCGAGCCGCTGCTCGCAGAGATGACGGCGGTGATCGGCCAGACGGCGCTCCCGGCCGAGCGCCTTCTCCGGGCGCCGGGGCTCCGGGCGGTGCTCAACGTCGAGGGCAACTTCCTGCCCAACATCGACTACGGCGAGTGCTTCCGGCGCGGCATCCAGGTGCTGTGCATCGCCCCCGTCTACGCCCAGCCGGTTGCAGAGATGGCGCTCGGTCTCGCGCTTGCCGCGGCGCGCGAGATTCCCGCCGGCGACGCGGCGATCCGCGCCGGCAGCGAGCAGTTGCTCGGCGGTGACCTGGGTGAGGTCTTTCTGCTCCGCGGGAAGACGCTCGGGCTCGTCGGCTGCGGCAATCTCGGGCACGCGCTCCTGCCGCTGCTGCGGCCGTTCGGCGGCGACATCCTCGTGCACGACCCATGGCTCCAGGACGCAGTCGTGCGCGGTCTCGGGGTCGAGCCGGTCGGGCTGGACGAGCTCTTCTCGCGCAGCCGCGTCGTCTTCGTGGTGAGCGCGGTGACCACCGAGAACGCGCACGCGATCGGACGAAGCCAGCTCGACCGGCTGCCCGACGGCGCCGTCTTCGTGCTCGCCTCGCGAGCCGCGGTTGTCGACTGGGACGCGCTGATGGACATTGCCGCATCCGGGCGCATCCGGGTTGCCGCGGACGTCTTCCCCGTCGAGCCGATTCCCGCCGACGAACGGGCGCGGACGACGCCGAACACCGTGCTTTCCGCCCATCGGGCGGGGAGCGTGCCGGAGATCTGGCCGACGGTCGGGACGATGGTCGTCGACGATCTGGAGTGGATCCTGCGCGGTCTGCCGCCGCGGCGGTTGCAGCGGGCCGATCCCGAGACGGTCGGTCGGTACCGCTCCAAGCCGATCGGGTAAAAAACGCTCACATGGCGCGGGTTCTCATCGTCGGCGAGTCGTGGGTCACGAACGCGACGCACCTGAAGGGCTTCGATCAGTTCACCACGACGTCGCTCGAGTCAGGCGTCGCGCCACTCAAGTCCGCCCTCGAGGGCGCCGGCCACGACGTCCTGTGGATGCCGTCGCACGCGGCGCACGCCGACTTTCCCTCGCACGTACAGGGGCTCGAGGGGGTCGACGTCCTCTTCCTCTCCGACATCGGCGCCAACACGCTGCTCCTCCACCCGGCCACGTTCCAGCGGGGCGAGCGTTTCCCGAACCGCCTGACGGTGATCCGGGAATGGACGGAGGCAGGGGGTGCGCTCGTGATGTGCGGCGGCTACTACTCGTTCCAGGGCTTCGGCGGCGCTGCGTTCTACCGCGGCACGCCTGTCGAGGCGGCGCTGCCTGTGACGATGCTGCCCTACGACGACCGCGTCGAGGTGCCCGAGGGGGTCGACGTCGTCGTCGCCGAGGCCGGCCACCCGCTCTTCGCGGGCGTCGACGGCGACTGGCCCTACCTCCTCGGCTACAACCGGGTCGAGGCAAAGCCGGAAGCGCTCGTCCTGGCGCGCGTCGCCGGTGACCCGTTCCTCGCAGTCGCCGAGCGCGGCGCCGGCCGGTCGCTCGTCTGGACCTCGGACATCGGGCCGCACTGGTGTCCCGACGCATTCACGTCGTGGCCCGGCTATGCCAGGCTGTGGGCGAATGCCGTCGACTGGCTGACGGCCCGATAGCTTTCTGGGCCCGAAGAGCCATACGAAAGAATGTGTCTCACCTCGCCGGGCGAGTTACCGGTCGCGGCCGAAGGCCGGCATGACGGCCGAGAGGCCAAGCACCGTCTGCCAAGACGCGACGAAGAAGAAGGGGGCGCGCTGGGGAAACATGGTTTCCCCCGCGTTTCTTTCCCTGTGTCTCACCTCGCCGAGCGAGCTACCGGTTGCGGCCGAAGGCCGGCATGACGGCCGAGAGGCCAAGCACCGTCTGCCAAGACGCGACGAAGAAGAAGGGGGCGCGCGGGGGAAACATGGTTTCCCCCGCGTTTCTTTCCCCCACGTCCTAGAAGCCCTCTGGAGGCGCGATGTAGATGTGGACGCCGAGCCCGGCGAAGTTGTCGACGATCTGGCTGAGCGACGACGGCACGATCCGGTTCTCGCCGAAGACGGTCAGGTTTCGGTCGCCCAGCCCCGGCACCAGGATCCGGCCGATCGTCGGCTTGGTCGAGCTGTTGACCGCGATCACGTAGACGGCGCCGTTGTGGCGGCGGACGCCGACCCGGATCGTGCTCGTCGGCCCGACGACTGCCGAGCCGGACTGATCGAGAAGCGCGGGCGCGAGGGAGACGATGTCGTGGTTGATCGCGGTGATCGCGTCTTTGATCGGCGGCGTCCAGTAGTCGGGGAAGTAGCCGACGCCGCGCGCGCCGGCCGCGATCGAGAGCCAGGTCTCCGCCTGCACACTCGCGACGGTCGGATCGACCTTGAAGCACTTCTCCATCGGCCCCGCCTCGATCCACTGGAACGTCGGCTTGCCGGCCGCCATCTGCACCATCGTTCGCTGCAGCGTGTAGACGGTCGGGATCAGGTCGAACCGGCAACGGCCCTCGATCGGGTACGTGTCG
>JACXTT010002974.1_pt1 | contig 26508 bp, 24 predicted proteins | sample 9270951 | NCBI WGS metagenome assembly JACXTT01 (sample SAMN15532306, study PRJNA645909) | rock metagenome | isolation source: weathered quartz diorite | place: Puerto Rico | collected 2017-06-21
GCGCAACGACATCGACCCCAGGCGCGTCGTCGTCTACGGCGGCTCCTGGGGCGGGCACTGGGCCGCGCGCCTCGCCTACCTCGAGCGCGAGCGCATCCGCGGCGCGGTCGTGCAGGGCGGGCCGGTGCACGAATACTTCCAGCCCGAATGGCAGAAAAAAGCCATCGGCACCCGCGAATACCTCTTCGAGCTGTTCGAAGCGCGCGCCGCCATCTACGGCGCGAAGACCCTGGACGAATTCCTCGCCTACGGCCCGAAAATGTCCCTGAAAGACGCCGGCTGGCTCGACAAACCCTCCGCGCCCATGCTCCTCATCAACGGCATGCGCGATACGCAAGTGCCGATCGAAGACGTCTTCCTGCTGATGCGCTCAGGCTCTCCCAAGGAAGCCTGGATCAACCCGCAGGGCGGGCACATGGGGAGGAACAAGGAGATTTCAGATCAGAAGATATTCGAGACCGTGACGCTGCCGTGGGTGGTGCGGATGCTGCAGCGCTAACCTTCCGCGTGAAAGGAGACTCCATGCGTAGGATCGCGCTCGCCGTCTTCCTCTTCGCCTGCGTCCCGGGCGCCTTTGCGCAGATTCCTCCGGGCGCAGTCACGAGCAACGTGCAGGTCGTCGGCTACAGCGAGGTCGACGGCCGGCCGCCGTTCAAGCTCTCGATCCTCGAGCGGAACGGCCGCTGGTATCTCTACGCCGGCCACCTGTGGCACCGCGGCTGGACGATCCTCGACGTGACCGATCCGGCGAAGCCGAAGGTCGAGCGCTTCATCCCGGGCCCGGAGAACACCTGGACCATCCAGATGGAGATCGGCGGCGACAAGATGATCACGGCGCTGGAGAAAATCGGCCAGGGCTGGGGCGGAGACGACAAGAAGCCGAACGACGAGGGCGTCTTGATCTGGAGCCTCGCCGATGCGACTCACCCCAAGCTCCTCGGCCAGTACAAGACCGGAGGCAGCGGCACGCACCGCAACTTCTACTCGGGCGGCCGCTATATGCACCTCGCTGCGGGCATGCCGGGCTACACCGGCAACATCTACGTGATCGTCGACATCGCCGATCCGGCGAAGCCCGTCGAGGCCGGCCGCTGGTGGGTGCCGGGCCAGCACACGGCCGGCGGCGAGAAAGGCGCGCGCGACGTCTCGCTCCACGGTCCGCCCTACGTCGAGGGCTCGCTCGCGTACCTCTCCTACGGCTCGGCGGGCATGGTCATCCTCGACGTCGCGGACGCCGCGCACCCGAAGCTCGTCGGCCAGCTCGCCTACACGCCGCCCTTCCTCGGCTTCATCGGCGTGCACAGCGTCCTGCCGCTTCCCTCGCGCAAGATCACCGTCGTGAACTCCGAAGCCATCCGCGAAGACTGCAAAGAGCCGCTCAACCACGCCTCGCTCGTCGACATCGCCGACCCGGCGAAGCCGACCCTCCTCTCGCTGTTCCCGCTGCCCGTGCCGCCGGCAGGCGCGCCGTACAAAGACTTCTGCCAGAAAGGCGGCCGCTTCGGCCCGCACAACCAGAACCAGCATTACCACAACCCGTACGTCGAGCACTCCGACAAACTCGTCTACCTCACGTACTTCAACGCCGGCTTGCGCATCTTCGACATCGGCGACGCGCGAGCGCCCCGCGAAGTCGGCTACTTCATCCCGCCCGACCCGACCAAGCGCTACGGCCCGCTGCCCACCAAGCTCGTCGCGCAGGCCGAGGACGTGCTCGTGGACGCGCGCGGGTACATCTACGTGACGGAGAAGAACCAGGGGTTGTGGATACTGCGGCATACCGTGCCTCGGTGACTAACGGAGTCTTTGGATGAAAGCATCTACGGCGCCAAGCCCCTGGACGAATTCCTCACCTACGTCCCGAAAATGTCCCTGAAAGAGGCCGGCTGGCTCGACAACCCCGCACCCATGCTCCTCATCGGCGGCACGCGCGACACCGAGGTGCCCATCGAAGACGTCTTCCTCCTCATGCGCTCCGGCCCCCCAAGGAAGCCTGGATCAACCCGCTGGGCGGGCATATGGGGAGGAACAAGGAGATTTCAGATCAGAAGATATTCGAGACCGTGACATTGCTCTGGGTGGTGAGGATGCTGCGGTAGGTCCCCTCCCCCAGCGGTTCCACTTAAGAACCCCTCCGGACTATTTAACGAGTAGAGCCGCCTCTGTTTGCATCGCGGTGGATGCTCGTACTTATTCCGATTTTTGCGGCGGACGAACGGGGCAACTCCGGTTTCACATGTTTGATAGCAGAAATTGAATGTTGAATTTGAGGAGACTTATGGCCTCTGGCGTGAGGTGTTTTCCGCCCTGGGCGTCGATCTCATTCAATAGCGCTTGAAGTTGATTCCGGGCAGTAGATGCATCACCGCGAGCTATGCTTCGCGCCGACGCACTCAGTTTCGCATCCAGGCTGGTCCGTATCCCGCGGTTATCGATCCATCCAAGATTAAAGGCCGTCTCCTTGAGAGCGATTATGGAGGTCAAGAAAGCCGCCGGATCTACCGCACTAGGAATAGGAACCGGGCCAATCGTAGAGACTTTGACGCTATTGTCAAGAATGGAGGTCCCGGGTACGTCTGCCGGAGCTTCTCCATCCGGGAAGGTGGGTAGTTGGGCAGGTTCGATAAAACCCACCACCAGCGCTTGAACGATACCGGGTAAGCTCGGCACCTCTATGTCGAAGCCTGTATCGGAGCTGCCTGCAGGAAAGTCCTTAATCGCCGCCCAACGGACCATTGGTTCCCCAGCGCGGGCTACGTAGCTTGTCCACCCAACAGGCGATGCAAGAACGTTGGGAGTTAGCGAGGCGTCATATCGCAGGCCCCATACCGCTATCTCTTGGACGCTTTGAGGAGAATTGCTGACGGTATAGCGGAAGCGTAGCGGGCTGACACTAGATCCGCTGCTGACTACCGCGCTGATAACCGGTACTAACTGCGTGGCCGAGGGGGCTTGTTGTTGGGCAAGGCCCGTAACTGGTAGCCCCAGCAAACACGCTGAGACTGCTAACGGAGCGATATATTCGCGACACCTATTTAGGTTTCTCATGATTTGCTCATCCGTTGCGGCTGAAAAGTTCCAACTCGTTTGCTTTCTAGTTTACCAGGCTACGATTCAAATGAAGGTGATCTCCTTCGTTGACGGGTAACCGCCCTTGCACCAACGTTATGATCTTCATGAGTGTCTTCAGTTCAGCCGCCGTCATCGGAGTACATGATCCAAGAGCGTCGTTTGAATTGATCTCGACGTCCGCGTGGATGCCGACACGGTGCTCTGTGTGCGGCGGCGTCCAATTATTGTTGACGTCGAAGAGCCCACCCCATTCAAGGCTCGTGTCATTTACTCTTAAAATCCTCCCGGTCGCCGCGCTAAATGTCCTTCCTATCGACTCAAGCTCCGACGACAGGATCTGATCTACAAAATGATTTGAAGAATGCTGTGATGTCACCCTGCTAAAGCCATCGCAGCGCAACGCCTGAAATTGACCCGTGAGGACATAGAACGAGGCGCTTAAGCTTTGCAATCCGTCTATGCGAACCGTCACTGGGGACGCGGTCGCCGTTACAGACGGGTCAGTAGCGAGGCTCGCGCGGATCGTGTAAGTCCCGCTCACTTCCGATGAAAAGGTGACCGTGCAACTACCGCCGGTATCGGTCTGGCAACTGGCGGCGAATCCCGCTGCTGGCGGCGCCGGATTCGTATGATCGTGTCCCCTGGCGACAGTGTTCGAAACGCTGAATCGCACCAGTTCGCCTGCTAGCGGGCTTCCCGATACGCCATCAGTTACTGTAGCCGTAATGTTCGTTACGTCGCTCTTTTGGCGGGTCCGTGGCAGCACATTCCCTAAGTTCGCGGGCCAGATATCAGTCGGGTTTGGCGAGAGAAACAGAGAGAAATTCGTCTTACTGCAAGTGCCATTGACCTCGGTGAAACCGAACATGCAGGCGCACGACGCAACTGGAAAAACGGTGGCCAACGTTGAGTTCGGCGGGCAAGTCCCATTTCCAATCACAAATTGCGTGAATTGAAATGGTTCGTTGGGATTGTGGACAAAGCCAGGTCCACTTCTGACAAAATAGATACATGAACCCTGGAACGCGAGTCCGCCGACCATCATCGGAGTAGTGCAAGTTCCCAAGGTCACTATCCAAGCTGGGGGTGGAAAGTTTTGCTGTGCTTGCACCAGAGCGGCAGCCTCGGGCGTAGGATGCCCAAAAGCCCCCCAAGCGGTAGGCGGATCCAGTGGAACATTGGCATCCACGTTCGCTGACGCAAGAAGCCCGCTCAACATCATCAAGAAACCGATAATCCTCATACATCCCCCGAGCGTGACCCATCGCGACTGGCGGAAACCAGCGTCAGAACTTTGCGTGTGCTCATTGCATCCTCCCGTTTTTCTGCCACTCCAAGCAAGTTGGATGCCAGAGAAAATGTGACTTCTTGCTGCTTTAGCTTGCTACGTAACGAGCGGGTGGAATTTCAACCGCCAAGATCAGGCCGCTGTTATCGTGGGCTACCGCAACGCCGCGTTTATCTTCTCCAGCGTCGCTGCCCCGGGGCAGAGCTCCTTCTCCGTAAGCTGGTTGAACGGAGTCGCGACGGTGTTGAGGTGGGCGTGCAGATCTTCCGCTTCGGCCTGGATGTACAGCAACCCCGTGATGACTTCCCCTTTCGCCGCGTGGTGGGCGACGTACTCGAGGGCCTTGACGCGGTCGGTGGGGTCGTAGTCGGGGTGGGTCTTGCGCAGGTTGAGCACGGAGCCGTCGTGCTGGGGCACGCTGATGATGTCGCCCTCGTTGTATTCGACGTTGATGGCTTCGCGGTTCGGCCAGAAGTCGAGCCGGTTGACGGCTTCGTTGTGCTCGCGCACGTAGTCGTAGCTCTTGGTCGAGCCGGCGTGGTTGTTGAACGCGACGCAAGGGCTGATGACGTCGATGAAGGCCGCGCCCTGGTGGGCGAGCGCCGCTTTGACGAGGGGCACGAGCTGGTGCTTGTCGCCCGAGAAGCTCCTCGCCACGAAGGTCGCGCCCATGATGAGGGCGAGCGACACGGTGTCCACCGGCTCGTCCGCGTTCACCTGCCCTCGCTTCGCCTTGGAGCCCTTGTCCGCTGTCGCCGAGAACTGGCCCTTGGTGAGGCCGTAGACGCCGTTGTTCTCGAGGATGTAAGTCATGTTCACGCCGCGGCGCATGACGTGCGCGAACTGCCCCAGGCCGATCGAGGCCGAGTCGCCGTCGCCCGACACGCCGAGGTAGATCAGGTCGCGGTTCGCGAGGTTCGCGCCGGTGAGGACGGAGGGCATCCGCCCGTGCACGGTGTTGAACCCGTGCGAGTTGCCGAGGAAGTAGTCCGGCGTCTTCGAGCTGCAACCGATTCCGGAGAGCTTGGCCACCTTGTGCGGCAGGATGTCGAGCTCCCAGAACGCCTGGATCAGCGCCGCCGAGATCGAGTCGTGGCCGCAGCCCGCGCACAGCGTCGAGACCTTGCCCTCGTAGTCGCGGCGCGTGTAGCCGACCTTGTTCTTCGGCAGGGTCGGGTGATGGAGCGCGGGCTTGGCGAGGTAGGTCATGCGGCCTTGTCCTTCTTCACCAGAGGCCGCACGTTCAGCGCCGCGACGATCTCGGCGATCTCAGCGGTGATGTAGCGCGCGGTGATCGGCGTGCCGTCGTAGTGCAATACCGAAATGAGGCTCGCCGGGTTGATCCCCGCGTCGTTCACCAAGAGCGTCTTCAGCTGCGCGTCGCGGTTCTGCTCGATCACGAACACCTTGGAATGCGAGGCGACGAAATCGAAGATCTCGTCCTGGAACGGGAACGAGCGCAGGCGCAGGGCGTTCACGTAGATCCCCTGCCGCGAGAGCGCGTCCAGCGCCTCCGCCATCGCGGGGCCCGTCGAGCCGTAGTAGATCGCGCCGAAGCGAGCCGGCTCCTTCGCGGCGTTCAGGATCGGTTTGGGAACGAGCGTCTTCGCGGTCTCGAACTTCTTCAGGAGCCGCTGCATATTGGCCTTGTAGTCCGGGCCGGCTTCCGAATACGCCGCGTAGGCGTTCTTGCTCGTGCCGCGGGTGAAGTAGCCGCCCTTCGAAGGGTGCGTCCCCGGATAGGTGCGGAACGGAATCCCGTCGCCGTCCACGTCGAGGTAGCGCCCGAATTCCTTGCCTGCGTCGAGCATCTCGGCGGTCATCACCTTGCCGCGGTCGTACCGGCGGGCATCGTCCCACTGGAGCGGCTTGCACAGGCGCTGGTTCATGCCGATGTCGAGATCGGTCATCAGGAAAACCGGCGTCTGCAGGCGCTCGGCGAGATCGAGCGCCTGAGCGGCCATCTCGAAGCATTCGTGCGGGTCCTCGGGGAAGAGCAGCACGTGCTTGGTGTCGCCGTGCGAGGCATAGGCACAGGCGAGGATGTCGGATTGCTGCGTGCGCGTCGGCATTCCGGTCGAGGGCCCGCCGCGCTGCACGTCGATGATCATTACCGGAATCTCGGCGAAGTACGCGAGCCCGATGAACTCCTGCATGAGCGAGATCCCGGGGCCCGAGGTCGCGGTAAACGCGCGCGCGCCGTTCCACCCCGCCCCGATGGCGATGCCGACGGAAGCGAGCTCGTCCTCGCCCTGCACGATGGCGAACTTGTTCCTGCCCGTTTCCTTGTCGACGCGCAGCTTCGCGCAGTACTTCTGGAACGCCTCGGCGAGCGAGGACGAAGGCGTGATCGGGTACCACGCGCACACCGTCGCCCCGCCGTAGATGCAGCCGAGCGCCGCGGCGGCGTTGCCTTCGATGAAGATCTTCTCGCCGACGGCGTTCGCCTCGCCCTTCAGGCGGCGCACGCGGATCCCCAGGGGGCAATCGAGGTGCTCGAGCGCGTAGGTGCGCCCGAGCTGCAGCGCGTTCAGATTGGGCTTCAGGAGCGCTTCCTTGCCGCGGTACTGCTCGCCGATCAGCTCGGCGATCACCAGCGGGTCGACGTCGAGCAGCGCCGAGAGCGCCCCGACGTAGATGATGTTCTTGAAGAGCTGGCGCTGGCGCGCGTCGCTGTAGGCCTGGTTGCAGATCTCGGTGAGCGGCAGGCCGACCACGTTGATGTCGTCGCGGAACTTCGACTTGGGCAGGGCCTTGGTGTTGTCGTAGAAAAGGTAGCCGCCCGGGTCGATCTCCTTCACGTCGGCGTCCCAGGTCTGCGGGTTCATCGCAACCATGAGGTCGACGCCGCCGCGCCGGCCGAGCCAGCCCGATTCCGAGACGCGCACCTCGTACCAGGTGGGCAGGCCCTGGATGTTCGAGGGGAAGATGTTGCGCGGGCTGACCGGCACGCCCATCCTCAGGATAGATTTCGCGAAGAGCTCGTTCGCCGAAGCCGAGCCCGAGCCGTTCACGTTCGCGAACTTGACGACGAAGGCGTTGACGGATTGGATGGCCTTCGTCATGGCGACCTCAGGCCGCTTTCTTCTGCGGCGTGCGGCAGCCGTGGCCGGCGTGCGTCAGGTCGAGCAGGAACTTCTGCATGTCCCAGGCGCCCGTGGGGCAGCGCTCGGCGCACAGCCCGCAGTGCAGGCAGACGTCCTCGTCCTTCGCCATGATCCTGCCGGTCTTGAGCGGGCCGGAGACGTAGAGGTCCTGGGTGGGATTCCTCGCGGGAGCGGTGAGCCGCGTGCGCAGCTCCGGCTCCTCGCCGTTCGCAGCGAAAGTAATGCAATCCATCGGGCAGATGTCCACGCAGGCGTCGCACTCGATGCACAGCCTGTCGGCGAACACCGTCTGCACGTCGCAGTTCAGGCACCGCTGCGCTTCCTTGAAGCCCGTCGCCGGGTCGAAGCCGAGCTCGACCTCGACCTTGATGTTCGCGAGCGTGATCTTCTTGTCCTTCCACGGCACCCTGTAGCGCTCGTCCGGCGAGATTGCGTTGTCGTAGCTCCACTCGTGGATGCCCATCTTCTGGCTGGAGAGGTTCACCATCGGCGACGGGCGCTCGCGGATGTCCTCGCCGTTCAAGAGCTTGTCGATCGAGATCGCGGCATCGTGCCCGTGCGCGACCGCCCAGATGATGTTCTTGGGCCCGAACGCCGAGTCGCCGCCGAAGAAGACCTTGGGCTGCGTGGACTGCATGGTGACCGCGTCCACGACCGGCATGCCGTGCGGGTCGAACCGGATTCCGGCGTCGCGCTCGATCCAGGGAAAGGCGTTTTCCTGCCCGACCGCGACCAGCACGTCGTCGCACTCGAAGCGCTGCCCCGGTTCTCCGGTCGGGACGAGCTTGCGCCCGCCCTTGTCGTCGTATACGGCCTTCACTTTCTCGAAGCTCATTCCGGTGAGCCTGCCGTTCTCGTGCTCGAAGGCCTTGGGGACGAGATAGTTGAGGATGGGAATGCCTTCGTGCTGCGCGTCTTCCTTCTCCCAGGGCGAGGCCTTCATCTCATCGAAGCCCGAGCGCACGATGACTTTCACGTCCTCGCCGCCGAGGCGTCTCGAGGACCGGCAGCAGTCCATTGCGGTGTTGCCGCCGCCCAGAACGATCACGCGCCTGCCGATCCTGTCGGTGTGGCCGAAGGAAACGGACGACAGCCAGTCGATGCCGATGTGGATGTTCTTCGCCGCTTCCTTGCGCCCGGGAATGTCGAGGTCGCGCCCGCGCGGCGCGCCCGAGCCGACGAAGATCGCGTCGTAGTCCTCCGAGAGCAGCTTCTTCATGCTGGCTATCTTGGTGCCGCCCTTGAACTCCACGCCCAGATCGAGGATGTAGCCCACCTCCTCGTCGATCACTTCCATCGGCAGGCGGAAGCGCGGGATCTGCGACCAGATCATGCCGCCCGCTCGCGGGTCCTGATCGAATACGGTGACCGAGTAGCCGAGCGGCGCGAGATCGCGCGCGACGGTGAGCGACGCGGGCCCGGCGCCGATGCAGGCGATGCGCTTGCCGTTTCTCTTCGCGGCGGGCTTCGGCATCCTCGACTTCACGTCGCCCTTGTTGTCGGCGGCGACGCGCTTCAGGCGGCAGATCGCCACGGGCTCGGGTTTCTCGCCGTTATTTTCCTCGACGCGCCCCCGCCTGCAGGCGGGCTCGCAGGGACGGTCGCAGGTGCGACCGAGTATTCCGGGAAAAACGTTGGAGTGCCAGTTGACCATGTAGGCGTCGTCGTAACGCCCTGCAGCGATCAGGCGGATGTATTCGGGGACCGGAGTATGGGCCGGGCAGGCCCACTGGCAATCTACGACTTTGTGGAAATAATCCGATGCACCGATATCAGTCGGCTTCAAAACAGTTTCCCTCCAACGCCAAGGCCGCCGCTTCTCAATTCGCAGCGCCTCGACTGCGCTCAATACTACCGCCTCGTGACGGCGGTGAAAAGACTTAGTTTTCAATTACTAGGGCCTTTTCCCTCGAATGCGGAGAATCTTTTTTCGAGGAACTATTCCTAGGCTCGCGCCCCGGGCGCTGCGCGCTCAGTATACAGGTGCGCTATAAATTACTTTAACACAGCGTGATATTTAATTGATATACAATGGAAATATTCAAAAGCCTGCGCTCGCGCGCTGCGCTTTCCGACCACAGGGAGTTAACGCGCTTCCCGGACTCCGGGAAGATTCGGAGCTACGGGCGGCGGGGATCCTGCAGCTCGCGAGCGAGGCGCTGCCGCTCGCGCTTTGCTCGGGAGGGGGAAACGAAGAGCCAGTACGTCACCGCGATCGAGAGCAGCAGCGCTGCGACGCCTTCGAGCAATTGCCAACCTGTGCCCACGCGAACCTTCTTTGGAAATTCCGGCATTGCGAATGCCGGCGGCGCTTTTTGCGACCGGAGAAGCGCGATGCTACTCGCTAAGCCGGAGGCAGGCAAGCGCCGCGGAGCCCCGGGATCGAGCGCCGGCAGCCGCTAGGGCCTAATATTGCGTCCGAGGAGAAACCCAGTGAGCGTGCGCGAGCCCAGCGTCGAGCCGAGCAACCCGCTCGGGCTCGACGGAATCGAGTTCATCGAGTACGCGACTTCCGAGCCGCAGGAGTTCGGCAGCCTGCTCCAGAAAATGGGGTTCTCGTTCGTTGCGCGGCACCGCTCGCGCGAAGTGCTGCTCTACCGCCAGGGTTCGATGAACCTGATCGTCAATGCGCACCCGGATGCGCTGCCGGGACTGTCCTCGCCCGGAAGCACGCCCGCGCTGGCGGCGATCGCGCTGCGGGTGCGCGACGCCGCCCACGCGCATCGGCGCGCGCTCGATCTCGGCGCCTGGGACATGCCGACGCGGGCTTCCGCCATGGAGCTCAACATCCCGGGAATCCACGGCGTGGGCGACAGCCTCATCTACTTCGTCGACCGTCACGGCGATTTCTCGATTTACGACGTCGATTTCGTGCCGCTGACGGGCGCCGATCCGCGGCCGCCCGCGATCGCCGGCCTGCACTACTTCGGCGTGGTGCAAGCCATCCTCCTCGAGCGCACCGCCGACTGGCTGGATTTCTATCGAAGCCTGTTCGCCTTCTCGGTGCTGCCGCAGGGCCAGTATTTCGGCGTCCTGCCGAGAGGCACGCTGCTCGAAAGCCCCTGCCGCAAGTTCTACCTGCAGCTGATCGAGCCGCCGCCCGGATCGGAGGAAATCCACTGGGACGAAGCCCTGGTGCGCCTCGGCCTCGGCGCACGCGACATACCGGCGGCCACGCGCGCCCTGCAGGAGCGCGGCATCGGGTTCGTGGAGCGCGGCCCGGTGCAGCCCAGCCAGAAGGGCGCGCTGACGCAGGCTTATCTGGGAGGAGTGAATTTCGAGCTGGTCGTGAGCCACCTGAAGCCATGAACCTCGACCACTTCGGCATGGACACGATCACGCTCGCCGGACCGCTGGAAGCGAAGCTGCGCGCTATCCAGGGCGCTGGCTTCACCCAGGTGATGCTGTCGGCGGGCGATCTCGTCGGACATCCCGGAGGCGAGGACGCCGCCATCGCGGCGGTGCGCGCAAGCGGCTTGCGCGTCACGGGATTGCAAGTCCTGCGCGATTTCGAGGGCCTGTCGGGCCACCTGCACGCCTACAAGGTCGACGTGGCGAAGGCCATGCTGCGGATGTGCCGCGCGCTGGAGTCGGAAGTGCTGCTCGCGTGCTCGTCGACTTCGGCGCACGCGGCCGGAGATCCGGAATCGCTGGTGAGGGACCTGCAAAAGCTCGCGATGCTCGCCCTGCCCCTGAATATCCGCATCGCCTACGAGGCCCTCTCCTGGGGCCGGCACGTGAACGAATTTCCGCGCGCGGCCGAGCTCGTGCAGAGGGCCGACCGTGCCAACCTCGGCCTCGCGCTGGACTCGTTTCACATCTTCGCCAACAAGACGCACCTCGAGGCGCTGCAGGAGATCGATGCCGCCAAGGTGTTCCTGGTGCAGCTCTCCGACTTCATGTGGGAGGAAATCCGCTCCCCCGACGATCGCATCGAGACCGCGCGGCATTACCGGGTTTTTCCCGGCGAAGGCGTGCACAGCGAGCGGGTTGCGGAGATGGTGCGCACCCTGGACAGGATGGGCTATCGCGGGGACTACAGCTTCGAGGTCTTCAACGACGACTACCGCCAGCTGCCCCTGCCCATGGTCGCGGAGCGGGCGCGCCAGTCGGTGAAGTGGATCTCCGGCCTGGTGTCGAGGCGCAGCCTCCCGGCCCGGCGCCCCGGGGGCGCGGCCGCGGCTCAATGAAGTCCTGGTCATGCGACAAGCGCGCATCGCGATGGGAGTCCTCGCAACGATCGCCCTGGTGGGTGGCGCGGCAGTCGCATTTGGGCAAGGCTATCCGAACCGTTTAGTCAGACTGATCGCGCCGTTTCCTGCCGGAAGCGCTCCCGACCAGATCGCGCGAGTGATCGGCCCTCGATTGCACGATGCGCTCGGTCAGCCGTTCATCGTCGAGAACAAATCGGGCGCTCTCGGCACGATGGGCGCCGCAGAAGTAGCCCGCAGCGCACCCGACGGGTACACCTTGCTGCTTGCGACCAATACCACACAGGCAGCGAGCGTTGCTCTATTCAGGAAGCTTCCGTACGATCCTGCAAAGGATTTCGCGCCGATCATGCGCCTGCTGACGACTTCGATGGTGCTCGTCGTGCGGTCGGATTTCCCGGCGCAAGACCTGCGACAGTTCCTCGCCCTCGCCCGCGCTAGACCGGGCTCGATGACTGCAGCCTACGGTACCGCCGGCTCCCAGGTTTCGATCGCCAAGCTGAAATCGCGGGGCGGCTTTTCCACGATCGATGTCCCGTACAAGGGCTCCAACCTGGCCGTTGCCGACGTCCTAGCGGGGCGCGTCGAATTCACCTTCGCAGATTTCGCCGTCGCATTCGGACAGATCAGGGGCGGAAGGGTCAGGGGGCTCGCGGTGACCTCGGCAAGGCGATCTGCGCTTGCGCCTGATCTTCCCGCGGTCGCCGAGGAACTGCCCGGCTTCGAGACGATTGCCTGGTACGGACTGGTCGCGCCTGCGGGAACCCCGCGCGAGGTTGTGGGCAAGCTCTACGACGCGACCTCGAAAATCGTGGCTAAAGGCGAAATCAAAAGCCGGTTCGAGTCGGCGGGCTTGAACGTGTCGCCTTTGAGTCCCGATCCGTTCTCGGATTTCATCCAAAGCGAGATCGCAAAATGGAGCGCGGAAGCGAAGGAAGCCGGCATCCGCGCAGAGTGATGCGAGCGGCCTGTTCAGATCAACCGGCCGAGGCCTATAGGTCGCGGCAAGGGTGGTGCACGCCGTAGGACCTTTCCCCCCGGATAATCGCCGCGGACATGTGCCACGAGCTCCATGACGAATTGCTCGGCGTACTGCGCCAGGAACCTTCTCGGGTCCCAGCCGACGATTGCCCACCGTCCGATCGGCTCGCCGCGGTGGACCAGCGGGACGATGCGGACCCGCTCACGGCGAATCCGTACGGGCGAGGGAACCACCGCGATTCCATAGCCGGTTCTCGCTAACGCAACCAACGTCTGCGGGGCGCCGCTTTCCAACAGCACGCGCGGCCGGATGCGGGCGACCTGGCATGCGGCTTCGAACCAGGCGTGCGACGCAAAGCTGCGGCTCAGTCGCAACAGGGACTCGTCAGCCAGGTCCGCCACGTCGAGCACGGGACGCCGGCTGAAACGGTGCTTTTCCGACAACACGGCCAGGAGGTACATCGGGTAGAGCAGCCTGCCGTGGAAATCTCCGCTCGCCGGCATGATCGCGAGGTGAACATCGCCACGCTCAATCCGGTTCGGCAGCTGGGCACCGCCTTCCTCGGTCAGTTGCACCTCGACGCCGGGGTGACGTCGGCGGTAGGGCACCAGAAAATCCGCGAGCAGGGTCTCGATCACCTGCGGCGTAGCCCCGACACGAAGCACTCCCGCCGTCTGCCCGGTCTTGAGAGAGAGCGCGCGCTCGCCGACCGAATCGACCTCCGCTAGCACACGCCGGCAACGCTGTAACAGGTCTTCGCCCTCCGATGTCAAGTGGATGCGGCGGCCGATCCGGTCGAAAAGCGCCACGCCCAACTCGGCTTCCAGTGCGTGGATTTGTCGGGAGGCCGCCGACTGGGTGAGGTGCAGCCGGATGGCGGCGCGGGCGAATCCACCGCTGTCGGCAATGGCGACGAAAGTGCGCAGCTGGGCGAGCTTCATTTTCGGATGCATTCCAATTTTTCATCGATTATATGGCAATAAATGAATTGGACACATCAAGCGCGAAACATTATCGTGCCGTGCGAAGGTGACAGGATCCCTAGGGAGGATGCAAGATGACGAAGCCGATGATGATCCTCGCCGCGGCGTTGGCCGCGCTCGTCGCCCGCCCCCTGTGGGCTCACGAAGAAGAGGCAGTAGGGCAAGGCAGTCAGGGGCGGTTCGGCAAGGTGCACTTTTCGACCTCGTGCAACCCCGCGGTGCAGGGACAGTTCGAGCATGCGGTCGCCATGCTCCACTCGTTTTTCTTTCCCGAGCACATCAAGGCATTCGAGGCGGTCGTCAAGGCCGATCCGCAGTGCGCTATGGCCTACTGGGGGCTGGCCGTGAGTCAGCGACCCAATCCCCTGGTGCCCCCATGGCCGGAGCAGAACCTCAAGCGCGCCCTCGACTTCATTCAGCAGGGCAAGAGCGTCGCGAAGACCGAGCGGGAGCGCGATTGGCTCGACGCCTTGGAGGCGGTCTACAAGGACTACGACAAAGTCCCGGCCTCGACACGAAGCCAACGCTACGAGCAGGCGATGGAGCGGCTCGCGCGCAAGTACCCGGAAGACAAGGAGGCATCGATTTTCTACGCTCTGGCACTGCTCGAAGCCGTTGACCATCGAGACAAGACGTACGCGAGGCAGATCAAAGCCGGGGCGATCCTCGAGCCGCTCGAAAGGGAGCAGCCCGCGCACCCGGGGCTCGCGCATTACATCATCCACACCTACGACTTCGAGCCGCTGGCGCAGCGCGGCGTGGCGGCGGCGGACAAATACGCCATGTTGGCGCCATCGGCGCCGCACGCGCAGCACATGCCTTCGCACATCTACTCGATACTTGGAAGGTGGGAGGATTCGATCCGCTCCAATCAAGGAGCGGTGAAGGCCTCTCGCGAATATGCCGCGGCGAACGCCCCGGGAACGACGTTCTCGCAGGAGCCCCACGCGCAGGACTTCATGGCTTACGCGTATCTGCAGCTCGGCAGGGACCGCGAGGCAAAACGCATCATCGGCGAGTTGCGGGCAGTAACCCAATTCAGTGGGGCGCGAATTTACGGTACGGATACAGGTGCGATGGCTCCGGCGTCGCGCTACGTTCTCGAGCGCGCAGCATGGTCTGAGGCGTCGACCTTGGCGGTTCCGCTCAATCAATACACCTATGCCGAAGCGATACCGCGGTTCACGCGCGCCGTAGGCGCCGCAAAGACCGGCAATCTTGCAGTGGCAAGAGATGAAACGGAGCGACTCCAGGCGCTGACCCGGTCGGCGGAGAACAGTTACTGGGCCGAGCAGATTCAGGTCTTGATACTCGCCGCCACGGGCTGGAGAGCACGCGCGGAGGGTCAGAACGACGATGCGCTCAAGTTCCTGCGTGCGGCCGCCGATCTCGAAGATTCGACGGAGAAGCACGTTGCGATGGAGAACCGACTCTACCCGATGCGCGAGATGCTCGGCGATCTGCTTCTGGAAACCGGCCACCCGGCCCTGGCACTGCAAGCCTATGAGGCTTCGCTGCAGGTCGCGCCGAATCGGTTACGCGGATTCTATGGAGCCGCCAAAGCTGCACAGGCGGCCGGCGATCGGGGCAAAGCGCGCGCATATTTCGAAAAACTCGCGGCGCTCGGCCGTAATGCCGAACAGGAACGGGCCGAGGTGCGCGAAGCCAGGGCGTTCCTGCTCGCGGGGAACTGACGCGGCGCGCCAATCTGCGTCGAAGATTCTTGCGCTTGCCTTAAGGAGGAAAGAATGCAATCCACCGCGCGACTCGTTGTATTCGTGACATGCCTTTTTGCGTCGCTGGCTTCCTGTCCTGCGCTCGCTCAAGAGCTGAAGCGAACGATACTGCATCAGGCCGACCTCACCCCTGCGAACGGAATGGAGGTAATCACTGCGATCGTCGACGTTCCGCCGGGAGCTTCGGTTCCGCGCCACTTTCATCACGGGATTGAAACAGCCTACGTTGTTGAAGGCGCGATGATTCAGGATCCTGGTAAAGCGCCCCAGATGTTGCCGACAGCTGGAAACGCCTACAACCTCCGCGGCGTGTGGCACGCAGGCTTCAAAGTGGTCGGCGACAAGGCGCTGAAGCTGTACGTAGTCTACGTAGTCGATAAGGGCAAGCCGCTTTCGGACGAGGGAAAGTAGACCGGGCGTAACCGCGGGAGATACGGTAAAGGAAGGACCAGCAATTGGCTAAGCTGCTGAATCTATTGGTAGGGCGTGTAGGGATCGAACCTACGACCAACGGATTAAGAGTCCGCTGCTCTACCAGCTGAGCTAACGCCCCTTCGTTCGCGGGAATCTTGGTGGGAGCTTCTCGAACGCGCGAATTTTAGCACAGGCGACTCGCCGAAAAACCGGGCTCACGACACTGCCGTCGGTGCGAGCGCCTCGATGTCGGTCGCGACGTCCACGATGACCGGACGATCGGCCTTGAGCGCGCGCAGGATCGCCGGCGCGAGCTCGCCCGGTTTCTCGACGCGGATGCCGAGCGCTCCGATCTCCTCGGCGACGCGCGCGAAGTTCACCGGCCTGTAGGTCCAGAGCTCGCGCGCCTGCTCGGTCTGCCGGCCGCCGTAGACGCGGTCGAAGCCGCGCTTGGACTGGTTGCCGCTCGCGTTGTTGTTCACGACGGTGACCGAGTTGATTTTCCACCGCACCGCGGTCTCGATTTCGCCGATGTGGTACCAGAGCCCGGCGTCGCCGGTAAACACGACGACCGGCCGTTCAGGCGCCCCGCATTTCGCTCCGAGCCCCGCCGGGAACGCCCAGCCGAGGTGCCCTGCGCTCCTCATGTAGCTCTGAGTCGGCGCGCGCAGATCGTACATCCCTCCCATCCACATGCCCGCGTGCCCGGTGTCGACCACGACGATCGCGTCCTCCGGCACGTTCTTCGTCAACTCGCCGCACATGCGCTCCGGCCGGATCGGAACGGCGTCGGAGGCGAGCTGCGCGCCGTATTTCGCATACCACTCCCTGCAGATCGAGCGCGCCTGCTCGACCCAGGGTTTTCTCTTCGCCGCGGTCCTGCCGTCGGCGTGCGCGAGCATGCGCTCGAGCACGACCCGGGCGTCGCCTAGGACTGAGGCCTCGAGGGGATAGTTGCGCCCGAGCGCCTCCGGATCGAGGTCGATCTGGACGGCGCGGACCCCGATCTTCGGCACCGCCCAGAAATGCGTCGTCATTCCCCCGGTCTCGGTGCCGATGAAGCACACGAGGTCCGCCTGCCCCACCACCCGGTTCGCGCTCTCGCGCGAATACGTTCCCACGACGCCGACCGAAAGCGGATGCACCCCGGGAATGGAATCCTTGCCGTTGAGCGAGGTCGCGACCGGAATCGAGAGCTTCTCCGCGAGCGCGACCAGGTCCCTCGCCGCGCCCGAGGCGCGCACGCCGCCCCCCGCGACGATGACGGGCCGCTCGGCCTCCTGGAGGATCCGGAGCGCGGCGCGCACGCTTCCGTCCTCCGGCTCGGGACGAAACGGCGGCACGCGCGCGAACTGCTGCTCGACCAAGGGCTCCATGTCCGCCTCCTCGGCGTCGAGCTGCCCTTCGTTGCCGCGAAACTGCAGATGCACCGGCCCGGGCGTCCCCGAGACCGCCACGCGAAACGCCTGGCGCACCATGTCGGGAAAGCGCGCGACGTCGTCCACCGTCGCGTTGAACTTGGTCACGGGCTCGAAGGCCGGCACGTCGTCCACTTCCTGGTAGACCCTGCGGAACTTGGTCTTGGGATCGCGCCCGCCGGTGAAGGCGATCACCGGCGAGTGCGCGAGGTGCGCGTCGCGCAGGCCCGCGGCCAGATTGAGCGCACCGATCACCTGCGCCATGCAGATGCCCGGTCTGCCCGAGGCGCGCGCGTAGCCGTCGGCCATGTAGGCGGCGGATTTTTCGCCGTGAGTGTGGATGCGCTTGATCTTCGTGCGGCGCTCCATCTCGGCGAAGGTCCTGCGCAATACCGCGGGGACCATGAAGACGTGCGTGACGCCGTAGCCTTGCAGCATGTCGGCGAGGCATTGAGCTCCGCTGATCTTCTGCACGGCTACTTGATCGCCAAGGGATTGGTCGGTGAACCGACAGCACCGGTGATCGGAATCGCCGGAGCGACGAACAGGAACTCGTATACCTTGTCTGCGGCGCAGTCCTCGGCGAGCTCCTTCACGTAGAAGATCTCGCCCATGGTCATGCCCATCATGGGGATCGTGATCCAGTGCCAGGGCTGGTTGATGCCGGCCTCGGTCTCGTTAGGCCGCACCTCGCAGCCCCAGGTGTCCGAGGCGAGCGCCGCGAGCTCGGTGCGCTGGATCCACTCGAGCGTCTCGAACGCGAATCCGGGCGCGTCTCCGCCCGGGTAGCCGTCCCAGCTCCGCGCCTGGAGCTTCGCCTCCATCTGACCGGTGCGCACGACCACGAAGTCGCCGCGCTTCACCTTCACGCCCTGCATCTGCGCCGCCTTGTCGAGATCGGCGCAGGTGATCGCGTAGCCGTCCTCCAGATACTTCTTCCCTTGCGCGCGAGGTACGTCGAGGAACACGCCGCGGCCGACCATCCTCGCCTTCGTCTTCTCGATGCCGCACTTCTGCGCGCCGTTCGAGGTGACCTCGCGGCAGTCGTAGCCGTTCCACATGGAGTTCTCGTAGAAGACATGGCCCAGGCCGTCCCATTGCGTGCCGCACTGCAGGGGCATCACCACCATGTCGTCGGCGGCGCGGATGCCCCGGTGGTCGAGCACCCCGGAATAGGCGTCGGTGCCCGTGCGCAGCATCGTGTGCACCGGATTGATCCGGCCCATCGCCGGGTACGTGCTCTTCGCGCCCTGGGGACCGTTGTTGTCGAAGTTGAGCGCGAGGGAGATCACCTTCCCCTTTTTCACCAGGCGCGCCGCAGCGACGATGTCCTCGGGACGCGTGTGGTTCAGCGTGCCGATTTCGTCATTGGGGCCCCACTTGCCCCAGTTCTTGTATTTCTCCGCGGCATCGCGAAGGTCCTGCCTGTTGAGTTTGCGGCCGGGCATGGGCTCCCTCATCGAGTCGTTGAAAGCGTTGGGGGAAATTGCGAGCCGCTACTTTAGCTCAAGCGGCGCTCGCCGGTCGAGGGAAGGCACGCGCCGCAATGATAAGATGGCCGGACCTTCGCAGGAGGCTGTCATGGGAACCGCCTTTCGCGTCTTCGCATTCGGGCTCGCATGGGCGCTCACCGGATCTTGCTTCGCGCAGGACTGGCCGAGCAAGCCGGTGCGCGTGATCGTTCCCTTCGCGCCGGGGGGCCCGGTCGACATCATCGCGAGGGTCGTGGGCGCGAAGCTCAACGAGACCCTGGGCCAGCAGTTCGTCGTCGAGAACCGCGCCGGAGCGGGCGGCAACATCGGCGCCGCCGCGGCCGCGAAATCGGCGCCCGACGGCTACACCGTGCTCATGACATCTTCCGCGATCGCCGTGAACGCGAGCCTCTATCCCAATCCGGGGTACGACGCCGAGCGCGATTTCGTCGCGGTGGCGATTCCCGCGTCGCAGCCGAACATGATCTTCGTGAACGCGAGCGTGCCGGCGCGAACGCTGCCCGAACTCATCAGCGGGTCGAGGGGCAAGAAGATCGCGTTCGCCTCTCCCGGCAGCGGGACGACCCCCCACCTGACAGGCGAGAACATCCTGCGAGTGATCGCGAAGCTCGACGTCACGCCGATTCACTTCCGCGGCGCCGGGCTGGCGGTCACCGCCGTGGTCCAGGGCGAGCCGCCGATAGGCTGCATGGCTATCTCCGGGCCGCTGCCCCAGATCAAAGCCGGGAAGCTGCGCGCCCTTGCCGTCTCCAGCGCGAAGCGCATCCCGGCGCTCCCGGACGTCCCGACCTTCGCCGAAGCCGGATTTCCGGGCGTGGAGGACTACACCTGGGTGGGCGTGTTCGTCCCAACGGGGACGCCTGCGGCGATCGTGCAGAAGCTGAACGAAGCGGTAAACGGCGCCATCCGCAACCCCGAGGTGCGCGAGCGTCTCGCATTCAGCGCCTTCGACCCGGTGGGCGGCCCGCAGGCACAGGCCGCCGAGTACATGAAAGCGGAAATCGTGAAATGGGGCAAGGTGGTTCGCGACACGGGTGCGAAGCCCGACTGATTCCCTCAGGAGCTATTCTGTGAAGCCGAGAAAATCGCTGGTGTACGCAATCGCCCTGACTGCGTGCCTTTCGGTGCGGACGGGCTACGGGCAGGTTTCGAACGATGCCGCCAAGGTCGACTTTCTTGCCGGCGATGTGGGCGTTTCAGCGCAAGACGGTACTAAGCGGTCCATAGCAGTCGGCAGGTCCCTCAGCGCGGGCGATATCGTCGAAACCGCGAGAAACGGCGAGCTGCACGTCGTGCTGGCCGACGGCGGCTACATTGCCGTGCGGCCGAACTCGAGGTTCGTTCTGGAGGCCGTCTTCGCTAAGGGGGGCGAGGACGACCAAATGCTGTTTTCGCTGGTGCGCGGCGCGCTTCGCGCCGTGACCGGGTGGGTGTCGAAGGTGAGGCCTCGCGCCTACGCAATCCGCACCGAGACGGTTACCATTGGTGTGCGTGGTACCGACCACGAGGTGGTCGTCATTTTACGTGACGAAGCTCAGCCGGATGAGCAAGCCGGGACGCACGCCCGCGTAAACGAGGGTCGGATCGTGATGATGCAGGAAGCGCGCGAGCTTGAGGTTCCCGCAGGACGCGCAGCCATCGCGGCGGCCGACGGCACCGGCCCACGATTACACGAAGATATTCCCTCTTTGTTCGAGCGGCAGCGTACGGCGAATGAGGGCCGCGTGGATCAGCACTCGCGCGAGATTACCCGACACATGGAAAACAGCCTGCGGGAGCGTGGGCTGCTGCGTCAAGGGGAGAGTGTGGAGAAGTTCATCGAGCACAGGCGTGAGGAGATCGAGCGCGCGCGTCGCACGCGCGTTGAGCGTGAAGAACGGCGCGAGCCTGAGCGCCATCCGCGCACGCGTCGCCCGCTCTAATCGCAGAGCCGATTCAAAAGTAGTAGGTAAATGACGCGCCGATTCCTTGGTCGGGGCTGCCGTTCGCGAGTCCCTTCAGGACGTAGGCGTCGAAGTGCGAGCCGCCGACGGTCTTTAGATCGAGGCGGAGAGCGAGGCTTTGCTGCGAGGCCCCGCCGATGATCGAGGGCTGGCCGAAGTTGTAAGTAATACCCAGCGAAGTTCGCTCTCCGGTCTTGGAGGATCCGCCCAGGACGCCGTACCAGAAGTTCCGCAAGCGGAAGCCGGTCGGTTTGCCTACGTCGGTATAGCCGAGCGACGCAGACCCGAGAAAATCACCGAACGACTTCGAGAGATCCGATTGCAATGTGTAATCGTTTTCGCCCGTTCCCAGGCCCTTTTTTTTATCCGCCGTCGCGAACTTTACCTCCCCCACGACGTCGAGGTTGAAGCCATGGTTTTCCTGCTCGGTGAGGTAACGTGTCACCGTACCGATCGTGTCGCCCAAGCCGCGCGTGGTTCTCACCTGAATGTTGGCCGGGACGACCAGAGTGCCAACGGGCCGGCCTCTTATCGCGCCGGCTGGAGCTCTCTGTTCGGCATAAGAAGGGGCAAGCCCGAAGCCCCACTCGTCGGTGTCGTAGTCAATATGAACCGGAATGGACAGAAATTTGTGGGTGGCTCGGGTGGCGTACTTTCCGGCCGTGTAATCGAAGCCAACCGCAACGCTCAGGTCGCCCCCGTCGGACTCCGGCGTCTTTGATTCGCGCTCGCCGCCTTCTTGAGCGTAAGCCGACAGCGTGAACCCGATACCGATAAGACAACACGCGACACGGAGCATCGCGACGTGCGCCATATCCCTCCCCGGCCCCAACAAAAACCTCAGCCTACATTGGGGCCTGCGATCCTGCAAAGCGCGAACCCGGAATGCGTTTCTTCCTTCACCGCCCGCGTCCCTACCGGGGGCGAGTGCGGCGTACGGCGCGCTGGTGTTGGCGTCGGTCGCGGCGCGCATCGCGCGCTTTTTCTTTCGAGTCGCCCTGCTTCGCGTTGCTTTTCCCTGATTCGGGGAGCCTCGGGGGAGGGTTGGGTCCGGGTACCTGGGCGAGCGTCGGCCACGCCAGCAGCCCAAGCAACGAGGTAGCCGCAATGAGCAATCTTGGTCGTCCGAGCATAGAGCCTCCTTCAAGCCATTTGCCGGCCAGCGAAACCGGCGGCAGAGTCGCAGCCATAACACGAGTATGGAGCGCGTTCCACGCCAATGCTGCAAAAAATTGTAGCCAAAGTTCGAGAAATCCCCAGCGTGTGGCCCGTGATTTATTGCTCGCGCTTACATCTCGTTACATTCTCGCTGACAACTCGTCGGCGGGCTCGGACGTTATTCGCATTTGCTCACCACGGATTCTGCGTGCGAGCGTTTTGAACTGTCCACTATCTTAAGGAGGCCTACGATGTTAAGACAACTGTTGTACGTGGCAGGTGTTTCGTCGATGCTGGTTCTAGGTACCAACGCGTTTGCCCAGTCTTCGACGAATCAAGACATCCGCCGGGATAAGCGGGACGTTCGGCAAGATACTCGTGACATACGGCAGGATCGTCGGGATATTGCCCGGGACCGGGCCGATATCAACCGGGACCGCCGGGAGCTGCGACAAGATTTGAAGGAGGGCGACAAGGCCGGTGCCGCAGCCGAGAAGAAGGAACTTGCGCAGGACCGTCGCGATCTGAAACGCGACGAGCGCGATCTGCGCAAGGACCGCGCCGACCGCCGTGCAGATCGTCGCGATTTGCGGCACGACCGCGCCCAAGGAAGCAAGAAACACTAGTCGAATAAAGGACTGAGAAGCGGCGCCGCTGCCGCTTCTCACCCTTTGGGCGAAGCCAGCCGAGCGGTCATATCGGATTGGCGCCCCAGGGGATTCCTCAGGGCTTGATTTGCCCGCGGATTTCTCCGCCCTTGTGTGCGGCGGTGTGGACGTTGACGTATAGATTGCCGGCCTTGTACGCCTGATATTGCGCATCGGTCAGCTTCGCGCCGCTGGCAACCGACCAGGTGTTTCCGTCGGCTCCCTTGGCAAGGGGAACGATGACCGGCCCGTTCTGCCCCCGCGCACCCACGTGAATGTGCGCGGAGACGCCACTCAGGCCTTTCGTCGTGACGCTGCCGCTCACCGAATGGTCGTCTTTCACGGTGATCCTGCCGCCGCCGGAGGCGGAAGTATTGAGCGGAGGCACTTCCTCGGCGCCGCTCAGCGTGACTTTGCTCCCGCTGCTGAACCAGCCGCCGACCGTGCTTGTCGTCGAGTTCCACGCCGAACTCATCGTTTCGCACCCGGCGAGGCCGAGCGCCGCCGCGACCACCATTACGGGAACGCATCGGCGAAAAATACGTGTGACTTTCATCGGATCCTCCTTTGAAAGGTAGGTCGGGAACAGGCGCGAGGGACCCTTGCGCGCTGTCCGGGTAAACATCGGAACGAGCGATGTATTCCCTCGGGAGAATCATGCGCGTGGCACCCTCGCCTTGCAAGTGCCGTCGCGGGAACGGCACAAGGAGGACGGTCATATTGGCGTGGCGTCCCCAACCGGATTCGAACCGGTGTTACCGCCGTGAAAGGGCGATGTCCTAGGCCTCTAGACGATGGGGACCTCAAGACTTCTTACGACTGCCGGAGGCCGGTCTGGTGGAGGTAACCGGGATCGAACCGGTGACCTCTTGCATGCCATGCAAGCGCTCTCCCAGCTGAGCTATACCCCCACGCAAGGGCGCGAATTATATCACGCGGCAAGGTGCTTCTGAAGGCGTTCCAGCACTCGTTTCTTTCCCGCCAATGCGAGCACGGGACCGAGATTGGGCGTTTGCGTGCGGCCGAACACGATCATTCGCAGCGGCATCGCGAGCTTCGGCAGCTTGAGCTTGTGCTTGTCGAGCACGGCCTGGATCGCCCCCATGACGGCTTCCGCGCGCCAGTCCCCGAGAGCCGAGAAGGCCGCGGCGACCTCGACCAGCGCGGGACGCACTTCAGCGGTCACCGCGTCGCGCGTCGCGCCGGGTTCGGTATAGAACATCAGCGCCTCTCCCGCGAGCGCGGCCAGCGTTTCGGAACGCTCCTTCAGCAGCGCGACGACCGCGGACAGCTCCGGCCCTCCAGCCAGCTTGCCGCCTGCGCGCTCGATAAGCGGAGCGACGAGCTTGGCAAGATCCGCGTCCGTGCGCTGCCCGAGATATTGGTGGTTGAGCCAGCGCAGCTTCTCGGGATTGAATTGCGCGGCCGAACGGCTTATGTGGGCGAGGTCGAACCACTGCAGGAATTGCTCCACCGTGAACATTTCCTCGTCGCCGTGCGACCAGCCGAGCCGCGCCAAATAGTTGACAAGGGCTTCGGGCAAATAACCGTCTTCCGGATATTGCATGACGCTCACCGCGCCGTGGCGCTTCGATAGCCGCTCGCCGTCGGCGCCGAGGATCATCGGAACGTGGGCGAATTTCGGCAGCCCGGCCCCGAGCGCGTAGAAAATGTTGACCTGGCGCGGCGTGTTGTTCACGTGGTCATCGCCGCGTATCACGTGCGTGATATTCATGTCGAGGTCGTCCACTACGACCCCGAAGTTGTACGTGGGCACGCCGTCCGCGCGCAGCAGCACGAGGTCGTCGAGCTCGGCGTTCGCCACGGTGATTGCGCCCTTGACGAGGTCGTGGAAAACGACTTCCCCCTCGTCGGGATTTCGGAATCGCACCACCGGCGCGCGGTCCGCCGGCGGAACGAGTCCGGCGGCCTTGGCGCGCTCGGGGCGCCAGCGCCCGTCGTAGCGCGGCTTCTCGCCGCGCGAGCGCTGGCGCTCGCGCATCGCGTCCAGATCTTCCTTGCTCGCCCAGCAGCGGTACGCCTTTCCCTGCGCGATGAGCGTCTCGGCGACTTCCTTGTATCTTCCGAGGCGTTGCATCTGAAAAAACGGACCCTCATCCCAGTCGAGCCCGAGCCAGCGCATCGCGTCGAGGATTGCCTGCACCGAGGATTCAGTCGAGCGCTCGAGGTCGGTGTCCTCGATGCGCAGTATGAATTTGCCGCCGTGCTTCCTGGCGTATGCCCAGGAGAAGAGAGCGGTCCGCGCCCCGCCGATATGGAGGTATCCGGTCGGGCTGGGAGCAAAACGGGTTCTGACCATCGTCGCGCCTGGAATCGGCGCATTGTACGCGATGGAATTGCAGCGGGAGCCGCGGCCCGGCCCCGGAGAAGATTTGCTACACTTCGCAGCCTCGGGCGGTTAGCTCAGCGGTAGAGCACTCCCCTCACACGGGAGGGGCCACTGGTTCGATCCCAGTACCGCCCACCACTTCCCTTCGGGTGCTCCCGAAAAAGAAAAACCCGCGCCGATCGCTCGAAGCGGGTTTTCCTTTCGACTTGGCGAGGTGAGCGTCGTTGATGCACCTGCGCACGTCGCCTACAACGCAACCATGCCCATCCAGAACATCAGCGAGTTGCCGACGTCGACATCGTACTTGCGCACGAAGGCGAGCCGGCCGTCGCTGCCGATGCGGAACACCGAAAGGCCCGCGGGCACGCTGCGCACCGTGTCGCCGTCGCGCACATTGACCGGCAGGTTGTGCTGCGCGACCAGCAGCCGGCCGCCAGGGTCGATATGGAAGGTGCGCGGATGGATGCCGCGCGTTTCGATGTGCTGTATCGGCTTCGGCCCGCCGGTGGCCTGGTCGATTTCGTAGACCACGATGCTGTTCTCGCCGCCCTTGAAGACCTTCTTCCCCTGGAATTCGACCGTGGCTTCGGCGCGGTTCGCGCCGTAGAGAAAGCGGCCGTTCGGGTGCACGTGTACCGTGCCGGCGGCCTGGCGCGCGCGGATGTTGTTGGGCTCGGCCAGCGTTTCCGCGCGGAACGCGATCTCCGGGTTGACCTTGCCGCGCTCCATCTTGTACGTGACCATCTTGTTCTGCGTCTCGATCGACACGTAGATCCACGGCCTGGTCGGGTGGAAGTCGAGGTGCCGCGGACCGAATTCCCTGCCGCCGTTGGGCGCGATCGAGCTCTCGTTGCTCAGCATGCCGCTTCCATAGTCGAAGACCTTGAGCGCGCCGGGATCCTCTGCCTTGGCGGGGGTGCCTTCGTTCCCTCGCGTAACCAGAATCGCCAGTCTGTTGTCCGGTGTCACGCGGGTCTGGTGCGCGAAGATTCCGGCGTCCATCGGCGCCTGCTTGACCTCCTCCCCCGGCGTGAGGTCCTGGTTGATGCGGTAGACGCGCAGCGCGCTCGGATTGTTGAAGGCGACCAGCAGGTACTCGGAGGGGATATCGGTCGTGATGTGGATCGGCCGCGTCGGCAGGCGGATCGCCTCGCCGTGCTTGCTGAGCGCGCCGGTGGCCGGGTCGATGCGAAACGCCGTGACGTGGTGCTCGGTGCCCGCCGGGCCGTACCCCGAGGCGCTGCTGCTCGAGGCGACGTAGAGAATGCGCCGGTTCGCGTGCGGCCACGCGTACTGGACGCCCGCCGGCAACGTGACGGTAGCGCGCCTAGTTAGCGCCGCGCCCTCGACGTCCACGTCGTAATGGGTGAGCTCGGGCCCGACGTTCGCGTAGAGCGCGACCCGCCGCGACGTGGCCTGCGCGAACGCGAGCCTGGAAGCGGCGAGACTGCCGGCGGCGATCGACAAGAACGTTCTGCGGCTGGTCATGAAGTCCTCCGGCGGTGCGTGTTGGGGTCTTGCGGAATTTATCATCGAACTGCCGAGGAAAACAAAAAAGCCCTCGCGAGGAGGGCTTTCTTGTTCAATGGGAGTCTGGCACTGACCTACTTTCGCGCGGTATACCTCGCACTATCATCGGCGCTGCCCCGTTTCACGGTCCTGTTCGGGATGGGAAGGCGTGGTTCCAGAGCGCTTTGGGCACCAGA
>JACXTT010002975.1_pt1 | contig 26495 bp, 21 predicted proteins | sample 9270951 | NCBI WGS metagenome assembly JACXTT01 (sample SAMN15532306, study PRJNA645909) | rock metagenome | isolation source: weathered quartz diorite | place: Puerto Rico | collected 2017-06-21
GCGGGTCGAACGGATTCGGCACACCGGCAATGACGGACCCTATCAGCATGATCACCAAGCCGGAGAGCACTGCTTTGAGGGTGCCAGAGATGTTGAAGCCGGCGATCAGCTCCAGCTTGCTGATCGGCGTGACGAGATATCCCTCGTGCAGGCCGCGCGCCTTGTCGTCGATGAAGATGATGCCGCCGCCGATCATCACCATCATGAAGATGGACATCACGATGGAGCCGGGCAGGAGGTACTGGATATACGGGACGTACGGATACACCTCGACAACATCGAGCATCGCCTTCGCGGGCACACGCTCGGTGGTCGGTGGCTCGTTGTACGCAATCAGCAACGAGCTGAGACTCCCGGCAAGCGCGCCGGCCACCACGTTGTCGGTGTTGTCTTCGATGAGCGCGACCCGCGGCTGGTTCTTGGCCAGGACGCGCCGCGAGAATTCCGGGGGGATTGTCAGCACACCGTTCACGACCCCGTTGCGCAGGTCTCTGATCGCCTGCCCTTCATCTGCGTAGTCGAGCAGGTCGAGTGTTCGCGCGCCTGATGCCGCCGCCTCGGCCAGCTCCCGGACCTTGACGGCCGGTAGTCCGTGATCCTGATCGACGACGGCGAGCTTGAGATGCTTGACGTTGCCCCCAAACGCATATCCGAGAATCACCAGCTGAGAGAGCGGAAAGATCATCGACGCGACGACCAGCATCGGGCTCCGCCTGAAGCGCCGCAGCTCGCGTTCGACAATGGCCCACATCCGGTTCATGGCTAGCCTCTCCTCAACATGAACGGCGAATCGGCCGCGGAGGCTTCCTGCAGCGCGTCGCGCAGTGCGCGACCCGTGTAGTGCACGAACACATCATCGAGTGTCGTGCTCTGCACGGAGAGCGAGTGCACGGTGACGTTGGCTGCCGAGGCTATTTCCATCAGCGCTAGCGTCGTTCCGGGGCCGTTGCTCGATGAAATCCGATAAACGTGACCCTCGCCGCTGACCGCGTCAACGTACGGCAGCGTCGACAGCCGGGCTTCCCAATCGGCCGGCGGTTCCGAGAAACTCGCCTCGAGCACGTTCTTGCCGGGAATCGAGGCCTTGAGCGTCAGCGGAGAATCGAGCGCGACCAGCTTGCCGTGATCGACGATGGCGACTCGATCGCACAACTTGTCGGCTTCGTCCATGTAGTGCGTCGTGATGAGGATCGTGAGGTCGCGCTGCTTTTTGATGCGCTGCAGCATCTCCCAGACGGCGCTGCGGGACACCGGATCGAGACCAGTTGTCGGTTCGTCGAGGAAGAAAACGCGAGGCTCGTGGACGAGGCCGCGCGCGATTTCGACGCGGCGCCGCATGCCGCCCGACAGGTTCTTGACCTGTTTGTCCTTCCACTGCAGCAGTTCAACCGATTCGAGCAGCTCCGGAATCAAGCGCTGCCGCTTCTCGCGCGGCACACCGTACAGCTTCGAGTAGATGAGCAGGTTCTCCTCGACGCTCAGGTCGAGATCGCTCGTCATCGCCTGCGCGATGACTCCAATCGTGCGGCGGACATCGTCTGCCTGCCTGATGATGTCGAAGCCGCCAACCAGTGCGGTGCCCGCAGTCGGGGGAAGGAGCGTGACGAGCATTCGAATCAATGTGGACTTGCCGGCGCCATTGGGACCGAGCAGCCCGAAAATCTCGCCTTCCTCGACAGCGAAGCTGATGCCGTTGACGGCGGTGAAGTCGCCGAACTTCTTTACGATGCCGCGGACATCAATTGCATTCATACACGTTCGGTCCGTTCGGAACGTTCGAACCGTTCGAGACGTTCGACAGGTTCGGATCCTTCTGCACCAGCAGGTCGACCAACGTGAACGCGCCGAACGACGTGAACGAGCCGAACGACCAGAACGGTCCGAACGACTCGAACAATCCGAACGATCCGAACGATCTATACAATCGGCAACTCCACGTATGCGGTCATCCCAACCGCGAGACGGCGATCGGTGTTGTCGACGCGCAGCCGGATCTCGAACGTCTTGATGTCACGCTTCGTACGGCTGACATCGCGCTGGGTGGCAAACGCCGCCTCGACGCCGCGATAGAAGACGGTCCCCTCGCGCACGTCGCCGGACGGTAATCGCACCTTCAGCTTGTCGCCGACGCGCACCCGGTCGATGTAGGTTTCCTCTACGTTGGCGCGCACCCACAGATCGTCAGGGTTGATGAGCGTGACAACTGGTTGCCCAGGTGTGACGACTTCGCCGATCCGCGCGGCGCGCACATCCACGATGCCGTCGATCGGCGCACGAAGCTCGGTGTAGCCGAGTCGGACGCCTGCCTGTTCGCGCTGGGCTTTGACGGCGGCCTGCTGCTTCTGCGTGGCCTGCAACTGACTGCGCCGCACCGCGACCTGGTCGGCATTCGACCGCGCGAGCTCCACCGCGGCACGCTGCGCGTCGATCTGTTTTGCGAGCGAGTCAATCTTCGATTGCGCGACCTGGTACGCCGTACGCGCCGAATCGAGCTCCTGCTCCGCGACAACTCCCTGCTTCAACATCTGTTCGGCGCGGTTGAAACTGACCTTCGCGTTGTCCAGCTCGGCGCGCGCAGCCATCTGCTGCGCCTCGGTCGCCGCCAGGTTTGCCTCTGCCTGGCGGATTTGGTCGGTGACCTGCCGCTCCTGATAGCGCAGCGCCGCGGCGCTTTCGGCGACCTGTGAGGCGACGCCCGCCTCGCTGGCGGCGTAGTAGGCATGCTCCTGCTGGAGCTCGCCTGAATCGAGCACCGCCAACATCTGGTTGGTTTTGACCTGATCGCCTTCGTCCACAGAAAGTTGTTCGATACGCCCGGCGATTTGCGGGCTCACGACGATGTCGTTGGTCGTGACGATGCCGGTCAGGACGAGCGGAACCGGGCGCGAGCTGAGGTACCAGTAGTAGGTGCCTCCGGCGATGAGGAGGAGCAGGATCAGCGGTCGAATGATGCGCTTCATGTCGAGTCAAACAATTGTATTAAACATCTGTTTGAAATGGCAATGGGGGCGGGTTAGATATAGGAGCTCACGGCTCCCGACTCCTGGCTCCCGGAGCCCCCAGCTCCAGACCCCGGATCCCGGATCCCGGATACCGAGACGAGGCGTAACATACGCCCGCATGCGGCGCGCATTGTTCGTGTTCGTGCTCGGCAGCCTCGCAACCTACCAGGTTCACGGGGCGGCCAGCCTCGATGCAGCCTTCAAGGCGTTCTGGGACGCGCCGAACGCAGCAACGGCCGAGAAGGTTTCCCGCGCTGTGCTTGTCAGCGGCGTTTCCTTTGATGAGGCGTGGAAGCGGCTGAAGGCCGGACGAACCTACTCGAACGAGAAGACCGGACTCATCCGTCGGCCAACTTCGGTTGGTGGCGTCACGATCGACAACGTCATCGAAGTTCCTGCCGAATACGACGCGACCAAGAAGTGGCCGCTGCGCGTGCAGCTGCATGGCGGCGTTGGACGCGACCGGCGCGACGACCCGCAGCCGCAGTCGGCGCGAATTCCGGGAGAGCCGCAGATCTATATCGAGCCGCAGGCCTACTGGGAAGCGGCCTGGTGGCACACGAGCCAGGTGGACAACATTCTTGGCCTGCTCGATTTCGTCAGGCGCAAGTACAACGTCGACGAGGCGCAGACCTACATAACCGGCATTTCAGACGGAGGGACTGGTACCCTCTTCTTCGGCCTGCGCGAGCCGAATCCGTGGGCGGCGTGCCTGTCGCTCAACGGTCAGCCGCTCGTGCTCGCCAACCGTGACGCGCGTATCGACGGGAATCTCTATCTCGGAAATCTGGCTAACTGCCCGCTGTATATCGTCAACGGCGATCACGACCCCTTGTATCCGGCCGAGACCGTGACTCCCCTCGTCGACGCGATGGTCAAAGCTGGCGTGACGCCCGTTTATCACATCCAGCCGAATGAGCGACACGACGTGCATTGGTGGCCGGAAGAGCGAGCATCATATGAGATGTTCGTGCACACACATCCTCGGCCGGCGCATCCAGAACGGCTGTCATGGGAAACGGATCGGACGGATCGATTCAATCGTGTGCGCTGGCTCGTGATCGACAAGCTCGGTCCACTTTCGCCGGCGGCTTCGGCGAAACCGCCTTCGGCGGCGCTCGAGGACGTGAACGTCTTCACCTACGGCGCTTCCAAGATGAACATCTTCCCGCGACGACGGCAGGTGCCGAGCGGCCGGGTGGACGTCGAGCGGCGCGGCAACGCGTTCCACACCAGGACGCGCGGCGTAAGCGACTTTACGCTGCTCGTGTCGCCCGACGTCATCGACTTTGCCAAGCCCGTCCAGGTGACGGTCAACGGCGCCCTGGTGTTCAGCGGTCTGGTGAAAAAGGATCTGCCGACGCTACTAAAATGGGCCGCCCGGGACAACGACCGGACAGCTTTGTATGGCGCCGAACTCCACATCTCCGTCCCCTGACGCGACTGTCGTCATCCGCCGCGCGACGGCAGCGGACCTGCCCGCGCTCGGCAAGCTGGGCGCCTCGCTCCTTCGAACACATTACGGTTTCGATCCGCAACGGTTCATGGCGCCGCGCGGCGATCCCGAATCCGGGTATGCCTGGTTTCTCGGAACTCAGTTGAAGGAAGAGGATGTCGCAGTGTTCGTGGCGGAGCGATCGGCCGATGTGATCGGGTACGTGTACGCGGGAATGGAGCCGCAATCGTGGAAAGAACTACGCGAAACGGCTGGTTTCATTCATGATGTCGTGGTTGCACCCGAAGCCCGGCGGACCGGGGTCGCAAGCGCACTGGTCGAGGCGGCGTCCGAGTGGCTGCACTCGATAGGTGCGCCTCGCGTGATGCTGTGGACGGCAGAAAAGAATGACTCCGCACAGCGGCTGTTCACGCGCCTTGGGTTCCGCAAGACGATGATCGAAATGACGCGGGAGTTGTTGTAAAGGCGGCAAAAAATTGCGAACCGGGCGAATTTTACGGTCCGACTCGACCAGATGGCCGCGGTGGAACGCTTCTGGCAGGAAGAACGGCGTGCGGCGTTTCGCGGCGGGCCTCGTCGTCACCTGCGGGTTGGCAGTAGTCGCGTCAATTGAAGGCGCGCAGCTCGGAGCGCCGTTCAGACATTCACAAAAGGACGTCAATCGCTCGCAGCTGCCGGCGACCCCTCAGCAGGCGGCCGAAGCGGGGTACGACGGCGGACTGCGGTTCTGCCGAATCCAGTTCAACACGTCGCCGCGAGGCGACGGGGCTGGATGGTTCGTCGACTATCCGCGCGCCGACGAAAATCTGTCGATTCGCCTCTCGCAGCTCACAAGGCTTCCCATTACCACGGTTGGCGAGGGCGATCCTGTCAGGCTCGTGTTGCGGCTCGACGAGACCGAACTCTTCCAGTGTCCGTGGGTCATGATGACCGAACCGGGTGGCGCGGATTTCAGTGAGGCTGAAGCCAGGCGTCTTGGCGAGTATCTGCGCAAGGGTGGATTCCTGTGGGCCGACGATTTCTGGGGCAGCCACGCGTGGGAGTGGTGGTCGATGCAGATTGCCAAGGCGCTGCCGCCCGGTGAGTTCCCGATTGTCGATGTGCCGATCGACCATCCGATGTTCCACACGATGTTCGACGTCAAGGAGATTCCGCAGATTCCGAACATCGGTCAGTGGGTGTCGACGCACACCACCTCGGAACGTGGTGCGGACAGCCCGCAGGCGTACGCGCGCGCCATCTTCGACAAGAAGGGCCGCCTGATGGTGTTCATGACGTTCGATACCGATTTCGGCGACTCATTCGAGCGTGAGACGGAGAGCCCTGATTACTTTCAGCGCTTCTCCGTCCCTGCGTACGAAATCGCCGCGGACGTGTTGATCTACGCGTTGACGCATTAAGCAAATCCCAAGTCCCAAATCCCAAACCGCAAATCCCAACTCGAGAGTCCGGATCCCGGATCCCCGATCCCGGATCCCGGGATAGCATCTACCCGGAATGCCTGCGCCTCGGTTCAGGCTGCTCGAAGCGATCTTCGCCGTGCTGCTCGTCGCCGGTTGCGCAACGGCGTTGGCTGGCGACAAGCTGGGGAACGATGCGACGAAGACCGTCGGATTGATCGCCGTGTTTCTCGGGGCGATCGTCTTCGGACTCGACATGGTCGTGCAGAGGCGAACGCTGGATCGGCTCGTCGCGATGTTCGTGATCATTCCGCTCGGTTTCGCCATCGTTGGATGGGGTGCATTGACGACGGTCGCTCCGTCGGTGGCCGAGGAGGCGACGTCATGGGTGAAGAGCGCTGTGGCACAGAGACTTGACGCTCTGAAATAGGTTGCGCGGGGCCGAAGCGGACGGCGGTTAGAACACAGTAGAATCGAGGTCGGTTGATCGGGGCGTAGCGCAGCCTGGTAGCGCACCTGCCTTGGGCGCAGGGGGTCGCTGGTTCGAATCCAGTCGCCCCGACCATTTGAATCAGCTATTTACGGGCGCAGTTGACCGAGCGTCGCGTCGGCCTGTAGTCGATTTTGTAGATAGCGCGATTTCGCACGTGTTTGCATCCCGGAGCACACGCCTGTGCCTTTCACGCGAATCACGGTGGATCCTCAGCAGATGGGTGGAGTACCGTGCATCCGCGGACTACGCATCCCGGTCGCGACGATCGTGACCCTGATCGCCGAAGGGCAATCCGAACGCCAAGTCCTCGAGGCGTACCCAGATCTCACTGCCGATGACATTCACGAAGCACTTCGCTTTGCTGCGGAGGCAGTACGTGAGCGTGTACTGCCTCCAGCGGCGGGTCAGTGAAATTCCTCATCGACAATGCGCTGTCACCGGCGGTGGCGGCGTCTCTTCGCGATGCAGGTCACGACGCCGTCCACGTACGCGACTACGGAATGCAGCGAGCAACCGACCAGGATGTTCTCGATCGTGCCGCTTTGGAGCAGCGCGTCGTCGTGTCAGCGGATACTGACTTCGGAACAATCCTCGCGCTGCGTCAGAAGGTCCAGCCATCGGTTGTGTTGTTTCGAGGGGCGACAAGTCGCATTGCGCGCTCTGTAGTGGCGCGACTGCTCGCGGAACTGCCGCAGGCCAGCGCGCTTCTCGACGCGGGCTGCGTTCTGACGATCGAGGCTGGGCGATCTCGAGTGCGACAGCTTCCGATTTCCGCGTCGACGAGACCCTGACCTGCCAAGGCGAACCCACTCCCTTGGGCGCAGGGGGTCGCTGGTTCGAATCCAGTCGCCCCGATACCTTTTCACAAATCTCGACTCGAGAGCCCAAATTCCAACAAACAGAGTCGGTTGGTGCCATGTGAAACCGCGTACCGCGAATGCCCGTAATGGCGGGTGGAGATGCGTCGATACGATTTCAATGAGATAGCGAATTCCGGCTCTGCCTGTGAAAGACTTGAATCTTCAATGCGATTCCTCACCATCGCGGTTCTTCTTGCCCTCTCTGCGGCCGGCTGCCGGGCCGGTGTCAACAGCGAAGCCCGCGCCGCGGGCTCAACCGACGTCCGAACGGTCAGTGCCACGACTGCGTCGGTCGTCGAAAAGCCAATCTCCCGTTTCGTCGCCGCTACTGGCACGCTGACCGCCGAAGAGCAGGCGGAGGTCTCAGCCGAAGTAGCCGGTCGCGTAGTCGCAACACCGGTCGAACGCGGCACGCTGGTCAGCGAAGGCGCGGAGCTCATTCGTATTTCGGACGCGGAAGTTCGCGCCCAGGTGCAGGAGGCTGAGGCGAACGCCGCCCAGATCCAGGCGCGGCTTGCCTTCGGCGCCGATGCTTCGTTCAACATCGATCGCGTGCCGGAGGTCGCCAACGCGAAAGCATCGGATGACCTCGCGCAGGCCGATTTTGCGCGCGCCAAAATGCTCAACGAGAGGCAGCTGCTGTCGGCCGCCGACTTCGACCGAAGCCGTACGCAGGCCGAGGCGGCTCGTCGTCAGTACGACATCGCCCGCAACAACGCTGAACAGCAGTACCAGTCGTTGATCGCTGCACAGGCACGCCTGACCCTCGCCCGCAAGGCGCTGACCGACACCGTCGTGCGTGCACCCTTTGCCGGAGCGGTCGAGCAGCGGTTCGTGTCGGTGGGCGACTACGTTTCGCGCGGCACCAAAGCGGTGTCCGTCGTACGGATCAATCCGATGCGCGTGGAGCTTACGGTGCCCGGCCAGTATCTGGCGTCGCTCGCTCCCGGGCGAACGGTCTCACTCCAGGTGGACGCCTATCCCGGCAAGACGTTTACCGGGAAGATCCGCTACGTCTCGCCGTCGCTCAAGGCCGACTCGCGTGCGCTCGTCATCGAAGCCGTCATACCTAACGAGACCGGCGAGTTGAAGCCGGGTCTCTTTGCCACTGCGCAGATCGAGCAGGCATCCTCGACGCCGGCGATCCTCGTGCCTTCCACCGCGATCCGAACGACGACGGGCACCTCCAGGGTCTACGTTGTCTCCAGCTCCGGGACGGTCGAGGAGCGCATCGTGACGACCGGTCAGACGGCAGGCGATCTCGTCGAGATCACGAGTGGCCTGGCACGCGGAGAAACCGTCGCGACGAGCAATGTCGCGCAGCTTGGCGACGGCGTTCGCATCGCCGCGCGCAAGTAGAGAGAGGCGACCATGCAGTGGCTTGCAGCGCTTTGTGTCCGCCGGCCGGTCTTCGCATCGGTGCTCATCCTCTCGCTGACGGTCATTGGCGTCTTCTCGTTCGTGCAGCTCGGGATCGACCAATTCCCCAACGTTGACTTTCCGGCAATCGTCGTCACGACTCGCCTGCCCGGTGCGGCGCCGGAGCAGGTCGAAACCGAGATTTCGGACCACATCGAGGAAGCTGTCAACACGATCAGCGGCATCGACACGCTGACGTCGGTCTCCTCTGAAGGCGTGTCGCAGGTTGTCGTCGGCTTCAACCTCGAGAAGAACACCGACGTGGCCGCGCAGGAAGTACGCGACCGGGTCAGCCGCATCCTCCCGCTGCTTCCGCGAACAGTGCAGCAGCCCATTGTTGAGAAGCGCGATCCCGACGCGTTTCCAGTTATCACAATCGCGGTGACGGCCGACAAACCCATACGCGAAATCTCGGAATATGCGGACAAGGTGCTTCGCCGGCGGCTCGAGAGCGCAGACGGTGTCGGTCAGGTGCTCGTGCTCGGCAGCCGCAACAGGCAGATCAACGTCTGGCTCGACGCAGGACGCCTGCAGGCGCACAACCTGACGGTGAATGACGTCGCGCGCGCCCTACAGACGCAAAACGCGGACATCCCCGGCGGCCGGCTCGATCAGGGCGCGGTGTCCGTCACGATGCGGACACGAGGCCGTGTTGAATCGCCCGCCGAGTTTGGCGACATCGTCATCCGGGAGATCGGCGGTCATCCGGTGCTGGTGCGCGACGTCGCGCGCATCGAGGACGGCGAGGCCGATCCGCAAACCGTCGCCACCGTGAACGGCACCCCGACCGTGTTGCTGCAGGTCCGCAAGCAGTCCGGCACCAACACGGTGGAGATTGTGAACGGCGTGAAGGCTCGTCTAGCTGTCCTGCGGGGCTCGCTTCCGGCTGGCTACGAGCTGCGCATCGTCCGCGACCAGTCCGAGTTCATCGAGGCGTCCATCAGGAGCGTTGAAGAGCACCTTGTGGTCGGCTCGATACTCGCGGCGCTGGTCGTCCTTCTGTTTCTTGGCAACCTGCGCTCGACGGTGATCGCTGCCATATCGATTCCGACGTCAATCATCGCAACGTTCGGCCTTATCTGGTACATGGGATTCACGCTCAACATGCTGACGATGCTCGCGCTGACATTGTCGGTCGGCATCGTGATCGACGACGCGATCGTGGTGCTCGAGAACATCTACCGGTTCATCGAGGAGAAGGGGATGCCGCCGATGCAGGCGGCAATCGAGGCCACCAGGGAGATCGGGCTCGCCGTGCTGGCGACAACGATGTCGCTCGTCGCGATCTTCGTCCCAGTGGCGTTCATGAGCGGCATCATCGGCCGGTTCATGACGAGCTTCGGCTTGACGATGGCGTTCGCGATTCTGGTTTCACTCGTCGTGAGCTTCACCCTGACGCCGACGATGTCGGCCCGGTGGCTCAAGCTGAAGCGTTCGACGGAAGACAAAGATCACCGCGTCCACGATTCGAAACACTCGCGGGTGTTCGGGCCTCTGGACCGCGGCTATACGCGGATGCTGCACTGGGCGATGGCGCACCGCGGCGTGATCGCGACGCTGGCCGTCTTGGTCTTCTTCTCGAGCGTGCCGCTGTTTCGATTCGTGCAGATCAACTTCACCACGCAGGACGATCAGTCGGCTTTCGACCTCTCCGTTCGTGCACCGGAGGGCACCAGCCTCGACGCCACCCAAGTGCTCGCCGACCGGATTGCGACCGCAATCCGCCGCATTCCAGAGGTGGACTACACGCTGTTGACGGTGGCCGGAGATGGTGCGGGCACGCAGAACAACGCGTCGATCTTCGTCAAGCTGGTGCCGATCGAGGCGCGCCGGCGAGATCAGTTCGACGTCATGGGGCAGGTGCGCACCGACATCCTCAAGCCGTACGCCGATCGCGGTTTCCGCGTCAACGTCGGAGGCGGCGGCTTTGGGGGCGGGGGTGTGCAGTACGTTCTTCAGGGACCCGAGATCGCTGGCTTGCAGCGGTACAGCGACGAGCTTCTTAAGAGAGTGAAAGTCATTCCAGGCGTTGTCGATGCCGACACGACGCTCGACAACGGCAAGCCGGAGTTGTCAGTGCGGATGGATCGGGCGAAGGCGGCCGACCTTGGCGTGCAGCTGTCGGATGCGGCCGAGGCGCTGAGGCTTCTCGTCGGCGGCGACGCGGTAACCACGTATAACGAGGGCGGTGAGCAGTACGAGGTGCATGTGCGCGCGGAGGCGTCCGATCGCACCTCTGACGACGCACTCGGCCAGCTCCCGGTGCCTTCGTCGCGACTGGGTGCCGTCACGCTGGACAACGTCGCGCGGTTCTCGCGAGGCGAGGCGCCGTCCGACATCCGCCGGCTCGGTCGGCAGAGGCAGGTCACGGTCATCGCGAACCTGCTGCCGGGGACATCGCAGGCAGCCGTGCAGAACGCAGTCAGCGAAAGCGCATCGCAGCTCGGATTGCCAGTGGAATACCGGGGTCAGTTCGGTGGACAGGCTCGCGAACTGAACAGGACTGTTACGGCGTTTCTCACCGCGCTCGCCCTGTCGCTCATCTTCATGTATCTGGTACTTGCGGCGCAGTTCGAATCGTGGCTCCATCCCGTGACCATCATGTTGTCGCTGCCGCTGACGCTTCCGTTTGCGCTCCTTTCCTTGATCATTTTCCGGCAGTCATTGAACGTGATGTCCGCACTCGGCCTCCTGGTGCTGTTCGGCGTGGTCAAGAAGAACTCGATTCTCCAGATCGATCATGCCAATCAGCTCAAGGAACAGGGCCTGAGCACGCACGACGCCATCGTGCTCGCCTGCCGCAACAGGTTGCGTCCCATCCTGATGACGACGCTCGCCTTTGTCGCCGGCATGGTGCCGCTCGTTGTCACCAGCGGCGCCGGCGCGTCAACGAACCATTCGATTGGCTGGGTGGTGATCGGCGGACAGACGCTGGTCCTGCTGCTCACGCTCGTCGTGACGCCCGTCACCTACTCACTCTTCGATCAGTTACGGCAGAAACGGCTGCTGCGTCGAAGTGTTCCGCGCGTCGAGCTCACAGTTGCCGATGATTTGAAGGTCTCAAGCGGTGCCGCACCGTAGATGTCGATGATCGTGTAACTGGTCGGCCCGTGCTCCCCGCCGCCCGCTGACCGGCGATTTCCGTAGGTCCATGCAGACAGTTGCGAGGTCGTCCAGATTGGGCCAGTATCGGGACGACAGCGACCGCGAGGGTAATTCCGACCACCAGAGCTCTTAACATCACGCTACCTCCGTTCGGTTGAGACGATCCGCGGACTCGAACAGTCGGCGTTGCCGCTGTGGCCGGGTTGTTCCCGCAATCCGATAGAAAATAACGCGGTGTTCACGCTGTCCCAGGTCGTGCCGTGGGGCAGGTCGTTCGAGGAGTACTGTCGAATGTTTGCGCTCTCCTCCGACGATCTGCATTCGCGCATTCTGGCCTGTGCCGCTGGTCCGGCGAGCTTCAATGCAGAAGCCACGGCGGCGGGATTTGCGGTTGTGTCCTGCGATCCCCTCTATTGCTTCAGCGCGTCCGAGATCCGTCAACGGATTTCCGAAACCTCCGAAGTCATCCTCGAACAGACACGCCGTAATCAGGGCGAGTTCGTGTGGACCTCGATTCGCTCAATCGGGGAGCTGCGAGAGCTTCGGATGTCCAGCATGGAACGATTTCTGGAGGACTTCGAGGTCGGGAAGCAGCAGGGCCGCTATATCGATGCGGAACTCCCGAACCTGCCGTTGGCCGATGGTGCATTCGGTCTCGCGTTGTGCTCCCACTTCCTCTTTCTCTACTCAGAGCACTTGACCGAGGATTTCCATGTCGCAGCCATTCGCGAGATGGGTCGAGTGGCCAGAGAAGTCCGCATATTTCCGCTGCTCGCGCTTGGAGCGAAGCGGTCCTCGTATGTCGACCCCGTATGCCAGCGGCTGCAGGAGGCTGGCTGCTGCGTCACTATCGAGCCGGTGGCATATGAGTTTCAGCGTGGCGGGAATCAGATGATGCGAGTTCGATCTTTCGCATGAGTCCGAAGGCCATCCTCTTCGATTTGGACGGCACGCTGTGGGATCGCACGAATGCCGTCCGCGCTCTCGCGGGCGCGCAGCACGATGATCTTCACGATGCGCTCGGACACATTTCTCGGCAACGATACGTTGACCGGATCCTTCAACTCGATGACCTGGGAAGGGTCGACAAACGCGTTCTGTACGAAACGATTGGTATCGAATTCAAGCTCTCGACGTCTGATGTGACTCGCCTTCATCGCGACTTCTGGTCACGGTTCCCGGCCCACACGCGCCCCTTCCCGGAGACGATTGAGACGCTGAATCGTCTGCGGACCGCGGGACTCACACTCGGGATCATTACGAACGGGTCCGTAGCGGTTCAGGAGGCAAAGATTGAGCAATTGGGACTATCGTCGCTGATCGACGCAGTTGTGATCTCGGAGCGCGAGGGCATCCGCAAACCTCATCCCGAAATCTTTCAACGCGCGCTCGCGAGAGTGTGGGTTGGAGCACCGGATGCGTGGTTCGTTGGGGACAATCCCGATGATGATGTGGCGGGTGGTGTTGCAGCGGGGTTGCGGACGTTCTGGCGCGAATGTCCCGATTGGCCTCGGCCAACCGCTGTATGCGAGACGATTCGATCGCTGGATGAATTGATACCGTTGCTGTCCCAGGCGTCCCATCAGGCCCATTGATTTCCACTGATTGGATTCATCCAATCGTCAGATCGGAGAATCTCGATGGCCGAAGCGTCTGACATTGCCAAGCGACGAATCGTGTACGCGCTGGAGGGTGACATCGAGGTCAGTGTCCGTCAGGAGATCCCATACCGAACAACCGAGACGGAGACGCTGACATTCGACCTGTATCGCCCCGCGTCCGCTGCGACTCCACTGCCGGTTGTTGTGTTCGTGATCGGCTTCTCTGATGTCGGCACGCGCACATTTGTCGGCTGTAACGCGAAGGACATGCAGTGCTACGTGTCGTGGGCCAACTTGATGGCGACATCTGGATTGGCGGCAGTCACCTATACGACGACCGCACCGACAACGGACGTTCACGATCTGCTGCATCACCTGAGGCGGGAACAGGACGCACTTGGGATAGACGCAAGCAGCCTTGGTCTCTGGGCTTGTTCCGGGAATGTGCCGAATGCTCTCGGGCTTCTGATGAGCGAGGATCGCATCTCAGGTGCGCCGCTCTGTGTTACGGGTTCATGCTGGATTTGGACGGCGCGACTGCCGTTGCCGATGCCGCCAAGACATTTCGTTTCACCAACCCCTGCGAGGGACGACCAATCTCCGATTTGCCTCATGTGCCGCTGCTGATCGTTAGAGCGGGTCGCGATCAAATGCCGAACCTGAACGCAACGATTGATCGCTTCGCCGCGAAGGCGCTGGAATTGAATTTTCCTCTCACGATCATCAATCACGCAGACGGGCCACACGCGTTTGATCTCTTCGACGACAGTGAGGGTTCTCGGAACGCGATTCGGCAAATCCTCGACTTCATCCAGGTTCAGCTTGCGGGAACTGAATGATGCGCTCGGCGCTGGATACGTCACGCTGGGCTTCGATGTGGTAGACCGGCGATCCGATGACGGCTTTGACCGCGTGACGAACAGATCCCTGAGTTTGCGGTAGTATGCGACCACCGCGCCGACAGTTCAACTTCGCCGCAGGAGTCGCCTGGTGAAGAAGTGTCCGTTTTGCGCCGAGCAGATTCAAGAGGAGGCGATCAAATGCCGCTACTGCGGCTCCATGCTGACCGACTCCGCGATTCCGTCACCACAAGGCTCGACTTCACAGCCGATCGATGCGGAGCTTCTGCCGCTGATATCCAGCGGCAGGAAAATCGAGGCGATAAAGTTGGTACGTGAACGCACGGGCATGGGCCTGCGCGAAGCCAAGGAGTACGTTGAGGCCATCGAGAAGGGGACAACCGACTTTGGCCCCGGCACGCCGCGTTCGGAGAATGTCCAGAGAGGCGGATGTCTGGGAATCCTCGGCGTCATCCTTCTAATTGCATATTGCGCCTATCGTGCTCCGAGCTTCGACTCGTTCCGCTCCTCGCCACTCACCCGAACGAGCGCGATCATTGTGCCTCCGCGGATCGGGACAGGCTGCAACGCGTACGAGTCGCGTCCATGCCGACCGACGACCGTCCATCCGCTGGCCATGCCGACGGCGGCGCCGAACATGACGTCGCTGAGGAAGTGGCGGTTGTCGACCAGCCTCGAAGTCGCCACATACGTCGCGCCCGCAAGTGCCGGCCACGAGGCTCGGTAGCCGAGATGCCGCTCGAGAACCGACGCGAGAGCGAACGCCGTTGCCGCATGCCCGGAGGGAAACGCACAACACTCACCGGTTGGCCGATCGCGGCGCACGGAATACTTGATGCCTTGCACGAGTGCCTGCGACAAGATTTGCGCGCGAATCAGATCGAGTCCGAGGTGCGAGACTTTGTTGGCGCGCGGTTCGCCTGCAGCCGGCGCGAAGACGTATCGGCCGATCGCCCATAAGCCCACCGCCGTTCCGACCTCGACCTCAGCGCTCCCAACCCACTTCCCGAGCTTGAACGCATCCTCAGCCGTGGTGTTACCAACGATGTGGCGCTGGACATAGTCGTCGGCAGGATGCGTTGCCAGTGCGGCGACGGCGCCCACGCCAAGGATCGTCCACGTGGATTTCCGGCGCGGAAACGCGACAAAATCGTGCCCCGTATCCTTGACCAATGTGGCCCATCCCGTGTGTTCGGGCGTAGGTGGGGCCTCATTGTTCGGAGCTGTCTGAGCGGGAGACGAGGCAGCGCCACTCTGTGCGAGGACGCCGTTGGACGAGGTTAGCAGCGCCACCAACGCCATGAAGATGATGTGAGATCGCATGTGTGCTCCTCCAGGACTCGACTGGATGATGAATGCTCTGCTGAGCATACTCCCCGGCCGTGAGGTTCGTCGTTGAACCGAACCTTGACACGCGTAGCCATGACGACTGCGGGTCTGATGCTCGCGCATCAGGTGGCCGCGAAGGCGTTCCGCGACACCACCTTTTTAACTGCGTGGCCAGCCACCGCGCTGCCGTTGATGACCATTGGCACCGCCGCATTGACGGTCGCGCTGGCCCCGCTCTTTTCGCGTTTTCTTGAACGCTTTTCTGCGCTCGCCGTCGTTTCGGTCGGCTTTGCGTTAAGCGCCTTCGGCCATGCGCTCGAGTGGGTGTTTTTCGACGCCGGCCGTTGGATCGCCGTGGTCATTTACCTGCATCTCGCGGGCGTTGGTGCGGTCCTGCTGTCCGGCTTCTGGTCGCTGGTCGCGGAACGGTTTGATCCCGCCGGTGCCCGCACCTCGTATGGGCGTATCGCTGCAGCAGGTACGATGGGCGGCATCATTGGCAGTTTCGCCGCGGAGCGGCTCGCGACGATGGTTTCGCCCGAGGCTGTCTTGATGATGCTTGCCGGCCTGCATCTGCTGTGTGCAGGCGGTGTCACGACATTGCGGCGAGCCCCCGCGTTGCTCGGTCGCGATAAAGGGTCTGCTGAAGCGGGAACCTCCGGCCTCCGCGAAACCTTTCGAACGCCTTACCTTCGAACGATTGCGGCGTTCGTCATACTCACCAGCGCGAGTTCGGCGATTCTCGACTTCTTGCTGAAATCGCAGGCGAAGGCATCGTTCGGCACAGGTCCGGAGCTCCTGCGGTTCTTTACGGTGTTTTACGGAACCGTGCAGGTGTTTTCGTTCCTGGCCCAGACACGTGGGGAGCGCGTCGTGCGCCGCCTCGGCATGGGCGGCACGATCAACGCGCTGCCAGGTGGAGTCGGTGCCGTCGGTCTTGTGGCGCTGGTGTTTCCAGCGTGGCCGATCATCACCGCCCTCCGCGGCCTCGAGGCGGTCCTGCACAATTCGCTCTTCCGCAGCGGCTACGAGCTGCTGTTTGTCCCGATGGACGCGCGCATGCGGAACCGGGCGAAGACCGTCCTCGACGTGGTGTGCGATCGCGCGGGCGAAGCAGCCGGATCCGGAATCGTACAAGCGCTGCTGCTGGTCGGCGTGGCGTCGATCAGCAGCAGCTTGTTGGCGATCGCTCTTCTGTGTGCCGCTATCGCTCTGTGGGTCGGGCAGCGGTTCAGCACCCTCTACGTGGGACTTGTGGAGGATCAACTCCTGCGATACCGTGACGCGCCGCACGTCAGCATGGTGTCCGAAGCGGGCTGGAGCCTGGTGCAGGTGCCGCGAACCACGCTCGCGTTTGCACCCGAGACCACGACACCAACCCCTTCGAGACTTGCGGCGACTGGCTACGCCGATCCCGCAATTGAGTTGCTGGCCGATTTGCGCTCCCGCGAAGAGTCACGCGTCAAGGCTGCTCTCGGCCGCTCTTCAGCACTGGGCCGCGTTCATGTGGCGCAGGTCATCGATCTGCTTGCCTGGGACGATGTCCTGCCGGCAGCATGGACCGCGCTCGAGCATCTGGCGCCGCCGCACCTCGGCATGTTGGTCGACGCAATGGTCGATCCCGAGACGGATTTCGCGATCCGGCGGCGGCTGCCACGAATTCTCGGAACGGTGGCGACGCGGCGCAGTCTCGACGGCCTCGTGAATGGACTGAGCGACTCGCGCTTCGAGGTTCGCTATCACTGCAGTCGAGCCATCAGCCGCGTTCTTGCAAAGAACCGCGAGCTGACGATTGATCGCCGGCAGATGATTACCGCGGTCGAACACGAGCTCTCCGTCCCGCCGCAACGGTGGCGCGGATACCGCCTGTTGGATCGACCGGACGTCGAAGGACCGTCAGAGAACGCCGCGCCGCCCGAGGACAGCTCCCGATACCTGGAACACGTTCTGCGGCTGCTCTCGACGATTGTTGGTCGTGACCAGCTCGACGCGGCCGTGCACGGCGTCCGATCGGAGGACCCCGGCGTGCGTGGCCTCGCGTTCGAATACCTCGATCAGGTGCTGCCGCCCGCTGTCGTCGAACGGCTCAAGACGATGATCGCGTCTACACAGTCCGGCGACGGTGCTCCCGCGCAATCCGCGCCGCAACCCACAGCCACACGATCGTCAACAGAACATTGATTCCTGCAAACGCGGACGTCGTCAACGCGGTGACCTGACCGAGGCCCACGAAACCGGCCGACACGACGTCGCCCGCTCGGGTGAAGAACGTATCGATGGCCGCCTTGGCCTTGTACTTGGCTTCGCGGGTGGTTGGCAGGAAGAGCGCCTGCCGGAGAGTGTTTTGAATCGAGTAATCCGTACTGTTCTCCAGCACCTTGCCGATACGAACGACGGCGAGGACCGGCGCCACCGCGATGATCGAATAGTTGATAAGCGCAATGACGGGCAGCACGAACAGCGCACCGCGGACGCCGATCCATCGGATGACCCGGGCCGTTGCAAACAGCTGCAGGAGCAAACCCACCAGGTTCACCAGTGCCGTAATCGAGCCAGAGAAGGCGGTCACGAATTGCCGGCTCGGTACGACGGCCGCAGCGCTGGTGCCGAACCGAGTGGCGGCTTCGGCGACGATCAGTCGGTTTAGTACGTACTGGCCGGTGGTGTTCACGATATTGAGCAGCACGATCAGCGCCGCTATCCAGAACAGATAACTATCGCGTCCGATGAGCTCGAATCCCCCTTCACGGCCTAATGGCTGGTTGCTCGCCTCACGAGCCTCGCGACTCTCGTGTGCGGCTTCACGGAAGTGCGCCATCACGGTCGTTCCCAACGCGATCATGAGGACGCAGGCGCCAAGCAGCATCAGGGTGTACGGCGTGTAGTTCAGGCCTTCTACCAGCGGTGCGACGGCAGCCGCACCGACCCAGGCGCCGAGTGACTGCCCGACACCGATCAGCGGAAATAAGCGACGCCCTTGCCCCTCGGTGAACAAATCGTTGGCGAATTGCCAGAACAACGACACGATGAACACATTCAGGAGCCCGATCCAGATGTAGAACGCGAACCCTTCACGGAGACCGGCTGCGCCGCCCGCGTAAAAGGCGATCAACGAGACCGCGAAAAACGTGACGACGATGGTGATCAGCTTGATTCTGACGACGCGCGTACCCAACCAGCCATACAGCGGCACGAGTCCCATGAGCAGCACACCCTGCGCGGCAGCTGAATAGGACGCCAGTTCCGCCCCACCTTCTGTGAGAATGAGACCGTCCCGCGCCGGCTTCATCACCGAATAACCGGCAAGCAGCAGAAAGACGTTCAGCGTGAGCAGCAGCGTGGTGACACCTTCGCCGGCGCGTACATCGGCGAATACCGACAGCGCGCGTTCGACGGCACTCTTCCGTGGCTCGCCGATCACCTTGAAGATGGGCAGCGAGTGATGCGACGCCATTTCAGGGTGCGTAGCGAGTGTGCGAGGCGCGGAGGTCGTCAGTTGAGTGGAAGTTGTGGTCATTGGCCGGCAACGGAAGCGTGTGTAAGTGGTTTGCGCTCCAACCTGGGCCAGCAGCGCCGGCCATGTTCCGCATCGGCTGCCTGTTGACTGCCACGTCCGGCCGCGACGGTCTCAGGCGCACTTTGCTCCAACTTCATTCGGTGGAGTTCCCACCAGGCGTGGGCTTTTCGCGGCGTCCACGCGTCTTGAGGGCCCGCCACGGCGAGACGTTCGCTCAACCGCTCCGCTGACGCGGGCCTCGCGGCGGGTTCTTTGGCCAGCGATTCGAGGATGAGCGCCTCCAGTGCAGGAGGAATGTCGAATTCCGAACGGACGCTCGGCCGAACCGGCTCGTCTTTCACGTGTGCGAGCGCTGTTGCCACGTCAGAATCGGCGGAGAAGACAGGCTGGCCGGTGAGCAGGTAATACGCAACACATCCAACGGCGTAGATGTCGGCGCGTCCGTCCACATTTGGCCGCCCGAGGGCGACCTCCGGCGCCATGTATGCCGGCGTTCCCGCCGTGACCCCTTCCATTGTCAGCATCGCGCCGGCCGCTTCGACATGTTTGACAAGTCCGAAGTCCAGCACCTTGACGAAGTCATCGTCGGGACCAAGCCTGCAGATGAAAATGTTCGCGGGTTTGATATCGCGATGCACGAGCCCGCGTGAATGAGCCTCGCCGAGCGAGTGGCAGACCTGCTGCAGCAGGTACACGACGCGTGCCGGTTCCATCGGTCCGTAGAGCTGCACGAAGCGTTCGAGGCTGACGCCGTCCAGGAGCTCCATGACGTAGTAGAAGTCGCCGTCTTCCGTGGTCCCGAAGTCGTAGACGTCAATCGTGTGAGTGGAGCCAAGCATCGCCGTGTCCTTGGCTTCCCGCTCGAACCGTCGCACCATCGCATCGCGGGTCCGCTGGCTCGAGCCGAGCAGGTCAGAGCGAATGAGCTTGATCGCGGCCGGGCGAGCCAGCAGACGATGCTTCGCCCGCCATACCTCTCCCATTCCCCCTTCGCCGATCCGCTCAACCAGCTCGTAGCTGCCGATCTCGCGCAGGTGCTTCAAGCGCATGCTGAATCGATGGACAATCCCCGCGACCAGATACGCGACAACGGCGCACAGGTAGTTCGACGTGAGATAGAACGCTGCGACGACGAAAGGACTCGGGGTCGGGCCCCCGGTCACCGCCGCCAGGAGTCCGAGCGCGACCGGTCCCATCGATGCGGCGAGCAACGATGCAACCAGCACCTTGTTCGGCGTGTTTGGGACGACCAGCGGGAACAGCACAATCCACACGCATTCGGCGGGAAAATACGCGAACAACGTGTTCATGGTCGGTAGCGAATTGGCGGATAGCTCGGTGGCGGCAATGCCAAATGCGCCGGCTACTTGAAAAAACAGCCCCAGATCGAGCATTTGGTTCGGCGACAACCGCTGACTCCGTGACGCGAAGTAGACGCCAGCACCCAACGCCATCGCCGCAACAGCGAACATGTCAGAGAGCTGGAAACCGACGGTTGACGCACCAGTCAGCGTGAGGGCTGCGCGGCGGCCAAAATGACCGACCACGGTGGCACCGATGAAAATGAGGCCGAGCCAGCCGAGACGACGCGCCGCGTCGGCCAGCAATTCCGGTGGCAGGGATGGCGACGAGTGGCTCTGCGAATCCACAGATCGTCGGACGCGCTGCTCTGTCGGGGCGGGCGGGTCCAGAGTTTCGGTCATCGTTACCTCGCCGATTATCGTCGTAGGACGCAATCAGTTACATTAGCGATCCGACTTGGCATTTTGCACATCAGCCACGCGTGTGGCCACCGGGGCAGCAAGGAAATACGAAACATGCGCAGAGTTGACCTCTTCAACGTATTGATCACGGTCATGCTCCTCAGCGGGACCGCAACAGCCTCGCAGGCGCAGACCCCTGAGCCAGACACACGTGAGGCAGCGGTCGAGCAAGCGCAGGGCGAAAAAGCCAAGAACCTCCACCCTTACGTTCCGAGCAGGGCAGAGAAACTGATTACAGAACTATCAAGCGCCTTCGTCAACGCCACAACGACGTGGCACCCGTACTTTCAGAACGCATACAGCGGCGGTGGCTTTGCACTCGGCGCGGGCTACACACAGTACGTCAGTCCCTACAACTTCGTGGACGTGCGCGGCAGTTATAGCGTGCAGCGTTACAAGCTTGCCGAAGCGGAATTCTCCGCTCCCCGGTTGTTTCACCGCCGCGGGAAGTTATCAGTGGTCGGCGGTTGGCGCGATGCCACGCAAGTCGGCTTCTACGGATTCGGGTCGAACACCTCGCTGAACAACCGCACAAACTACGCGTTCGAGCAACCGTACGGCGGCGCCCGGCTGACATTGTGGCCGACGCGCCGGTTGTTCATGCTTCGCGGTGGCTTCGACGTGGCCCGGTGGTCGTTGAACGATCCTATCGGTCGGCCGCCAGCCGTGCAGACGGTTTACACGCCTGCGACGCTGCCAGGTCTCGGTGTCGTGACGACCTACCGTCACACGGAGGGCGCCGTTGGTGTCGATACCAGACTTTCTGATGCTTATGCCCGCCGAGGCGGTTTCTACGGCGTAACCGCGCACGACTATACCGACAACGACAGCAGGTTCGGGTTTCGACGTCTCGACTACGAAGCCATTCAACACATTCCCATCCTGCGCGAGAGCTGGGTGATTTCGCTTCGCGGCCTCGCCTCCACGACATGGCACAAAGACGGACAGCAGGTTCCGTTCTTCGCGATGCCTTCCCTTGGCGGTGGATCGAACCTGCGGGGCTTTCAGAGCTTTCGCTTCCGCGATCAAAACAGCCTCCTGCTCCAGGCGGAATGGCGAATCATGGTCAATCGCTTCTTCGACACGACGCTGTTTTACGATGCTGGCAAGGTGGCGGCGCGCAAGGAGGACCTTGATTTCAACGGGTTGCGGAACGATTACGGATTCGGCGCCCGCTTCCACACGCCGTTTGCGACTGTGATCCGCATCGACGTTGCTCGAAGCCGCGAAGGGACGAGGCTCGTGTTTGCGAGCTCGCCAGTGTTCTGAGGGGTAATTGCGATGCAAGCAACACGATTGGCCTTGTTCTGCAGCGTCGCGGCGATGCTCGCGGTGTTCGGCGGTGCGGTGTCGACGACGAGTCCGCACTTCTATCGCGACGATCCGATCGCACGCGAGCCGGAATCACAGGATGCGTCGCGCGCGGCGCCGTCCGAGATCGGCCAGATGTACGAGATGGTGTTCAACCTCATCGCTCAACCCGGTTACAAACCCTCGGGCCTGCGAGCGCAGAATCTCAACACCATCGACGAGGTACCAGATTCGAGCTGGTTTACCAATCGCATCGGAGCCAGGAACCTCACAATCGACGAGCTTGTACGCGGTCCGCTCGTCGGCGCTCCGCCCGACCCATCACGCTGGGTAATTTTCAGAGAGAAGACCTCCGGCGCTCACCCGGGTGTTACGGCGAGAGATGGCAACGGTGAAACGTGGTTTCTTGAGTTCGATCCCGCCTATTACCCGGAGGCGGCGACTGGCGCGGTCGTCATCGCCACCAAGTTATTCTGGGCGCTCGGGTACAACCAGGTCGAGTCGTTCCTGACGACATTCGATCCCAAACGTGTCGAGTTCGATCCCGAGGCGACATTGCGGCGGCCGAACGGCAAGCGAACGCATTTCACGCGCGACGATCTCGACGCGATCCTTGAGAGGGTCGCCCGACGGCCGGATGGCACGTACCGCGTGATTGCGGGGCGTCTCCTGCCCGGCAAAGTGCTCGGCAACTTCCGTTACGAGGGGACACGCCCTGACGATCCCAACGACCTTGTTCCGCATGAGCACCGGCGGGAGCTTCGCGTGCTGCGCGTATTCGGTGCATGGACGAATCTGACGGACCTCAAATCGGCGAACACGATCGATACGCTCGCGCAGCAGAACGGCCACACGGTCGTCAAGCACTGGTTGCAGGACGTGGGCTCCACGTTCGGCATGAATAACGACCTCTACGAGTGGGACCTCAGTTGGGAGCATTTCTACCAAACGGATACAACACTGAAGCGGCTGGCCTCGTTTGGCTTCGCGCTCAGTCCCTGGCAGACGGTGAATTACACGGAGGCGCCGTCAATCGGGAAGTTCGAGGGGGAACGCTTCGATCCACGCACGTGGCGTCCGCAGACGCCGACCACGGCCTACATGGAGCTGCGCGACGACGACGCATTCTGGGCAGCGCAAAGAGTCGGCGCGTTCAGCGACGAGATGATCAGAGCGATCATTCACACCGGCGAATTCAGCGACGCCGAGTCTGAGAAGGCGCTCGGCGACATCGTGATTCAACGACGCGACAAGATTCTGAAGACCTATCTGCCGGCGGTGAATCCGATTGTTTCGCCGCGGTTGAACGCGACCGGACGGCTGACGTTTGACAACGCGGCGGTCATGGCCGGCGTGGCACAGGCGCCGCAGACGTATCGCGCGTCGTGGTTCGCGTTCGACAATGCGACGGGAAACACACGGCCGCTGTCGGAGACGACCAGCACCACGACGACCGTTGAAGCGCCGAGCGGCTTGCCGACGGCCGCGGGCGGCTTTGTCGCCGTCGACATCTCGGCGGAGAGCTCGGAATATCCGGCGTGGCGCAAGCCAGTTCGCGCGTACTTCCGTCGCGACGGCAACGATTGGAAGTTGATTGGATTCGAAAGAATTCCCGGCTGACCCGGCTGTTTCTCCAACCGAGGCTGTCGCCGTCATCGACATCGGTTCGAATTCCGGCCGCGTGGTCGTGTTCCAGCGCGACACCGACGGAAATTTGAGGGCACTGGCGGGTTCACGCGCATCGCTGCGCCTCGTCGAAGACGTGGACAAGCGCGGCGAGCTTACCGAGTCGACAATGGCGCGGACGACGGAGGCGCTCCGCGACTTCAAGGCGATCGCGACCGGCGCCGGAGCCACCCGTATCGTCGCGATCGCGACCGCGGCGATGCGCGACGCGAGCAACGGCGCGCTCTTCGCGGAGCGGCTTCAGCGGGAGCTCGGCATCCAGATCGACATCATCACCGGCGCGGTCGAAGCGCGGTACGGGTTCACAGGAGCCATGCGGGGACTGGCGGTCTCGAGCGGGCTGCTCTTCGACGTCGGCGGCGGCAGCATGGAGCTGACCAGATTCGAACGTCGTCGTCGCGGCGACGACGTCAGCCTTCCACTCGGAGCGCTGCGATTGAGCGCGGGGTTCCTCGAAACGGATCCTCCGAAGCGGCCGCAGCTTCGGCGGTTACGTGACCACGTCCTACGGCAGCTGCGGAAAGCCGGGGTCGAGAGGTTGTCCAAAGACGATTGTCTCGTTGGCACCGGCGGGACGTTGCGTAATCTCGCGAAGATTGATCGTGAAGCGCAGGGCTATCCCATCGCCAGTCTTCATGGCTACGTGTTGCCCACCGATCGGCTCGCCGACATCGTCGACCAGCTGGCGCGCATGAAAGAGAAGGACCGTGACCGCCTCCCCGGGCTCAGCGCCGAGCGAGCCGACTCGATCGTCGGCGGAGCTGTGGCGATTCATGGGCTGGCGGAATTCGTGCGCGCGACGCACCTCGTGGTGTCCGGGCAGGGCGTGAGGCAGGGGCTGGCGCTCGGGCTGCTGGGAATTCCGGCCGGTTCGCTCGAGACGATCAAAGAAGCCGCCCTGGCATCGCTGGTCGCGCGCTTTGGCGGGTGGACGCGCGAGGCGGCGGCGCGGCGCGAGAACGTTGCGGCGACACTCTACCGTGCGATCGAGCCTCGCGGTCCTGTGATCTTGAACGCCGCGGTGCGGCACGCGGCCATCGTCCTCGACATCGGTCGCGCCGTGGACGTGGTCAACCGGCACCGGCACGTCGCTGACATTCTTCTCACAGCGGAACTCGCCGGGTTCACGCACGCCGAGCTGGCACTGCTTTGTGCCGTCGTCCGACGCGCCGGCGATCGGCATGCTGACATCCGATCGCTTGCGGCCATTGGCGACGTCGGGCCAAAGTTTGTTGAGCGCGCCGCGATCGTCTTGTGCCTGGCGGACGAGATTGAGGCGCGGTGCCCGCCTGGACAACCGATCGCCATCCGTTCCGAAGTCAATCGCCACGTGACCCTGTCGATTCCGGTGCTGCCGTCATGGCTCGAACAGGGTCTCGAAAGACGGTTCGAACGGGCGTTCGGACACGAGCTCATCGTGCGGCGTTGAGCGCGCAGCTATCCGCGCAGCAGATCGCGGCGCGCCCGGGCGAGCTCACGCCGCTGTTGCGGGTCGACCTTGGGAAACGCGAGATTCAGCCCTTCCAGAGCGTCGACGATGATGTCGGCGACGAGTGCGCGCACGAACCACTTGTGGTCGGCCGGTATCACGTACCAGGGAGCATCGTCATGACTGGTCGCTGCCAGTGCCTCGGCAAACGCATCGCGATAGGGCTTCCACTGCGCCCGCTCGACGAGATCCTGCGCGGAGAATTTCCAGTTCTTCGCCGGATCGTCCAGCCGTTCGAGCAGCCGGCGCTCCTGCTCACGCTTCGAGACATGCAGGTAGAACTTCCGGATGACCGTGCCGCTGCGTGCCAGGTGTTGTTCGAAGGACCTAATGTCCTCGAAGCGCTGTTCCCATATCCGACGCGTGACCAGTGACGGAGGCAGCTTCTGCGCCTTGAGAATTTCCGAGTGGACGCGCACCACCAGCACCTCTTCGTAATACGAACGGTTGAAAATCCCAATGCGTCCCCTGCCGGGAAGCACCTTGGCCGCGCGCCACAGAAAGTCGTGATCGAGTTCCTCGGTTGACGGCTGCTTGAAGGAGTGGACGTCAGTCCCTTGCGGGCTGACGCCTGCCATCACGTGACGGATGACGGAGTCTTTGCCGGCCGCGTCCATCCCCTGAAAGATGAGCAGTAACGCCCACTGACCCTGCGCGTACAGCGTTTCCTGGAGCGCGTCAAGGCGCGTCAGGCCTCTCTGCAGATGCGTCTGGGCTTGCTCTCTTCCATCAAACGGTCCGGTGTCGCCGGGTGAGTGGCGCTGCAGGGCTCTCCGGTCGCCGGTGCGGACGCGATAGCGGTCGATGCGCATGCCGCAGTCTACTTGGACTGTCTGCCCCCGCAGTTAGAACAGTCGAGAAAACCGGTCCGGTAGACTACACCGACAGCATTGGGACCGGTTGAAAAGGTCGTCGTCGCGGGACGCGAGGTGTCGGTATCGAATCCGCTCAAGGTGCTGTTCCCGCGCGCGGGGTACACGAAGCTCGATCTGGTTCGGTACTACATTGCGATGGCGGAGGGTGCGTTGCGTGGTGCGGGCGGCAGACCCAACGTGCTCGTCCGATACCCGAACGGCACCGACGGGGAGTTCTTTTTTCAGAAGCGAGCGCCGGCGTCACGCCCCGATTGGATCGAGGTCGCCACGTTGTCGTTCCCGTCGGGACGGACCGCCGAAGAAATCGTGCCCCGCGACGCGGCCGCCCT
>JACXTT010002976.1_pt1 | contig 26489 bp, 29 predicted proteins | sample 9270951 | NCBI WGS metagenome assembly JACXTT01 (sample SAMN15532306, study PRJNA645909) | rock metagenome | isolation source: weathered quartz diorite | place: Puerto Rico | collected 2017-06-21
CTCGAGAACCTGGCGGATGCCTTCCGGGTAGATCTCCCAGCCGACGTCGCTGCACCCGGTCGGGCACGGAGGTGCGGCCGGGTTGAGCGGCGACCGGTAGGCGCTCGTGGGGATGAAGCTGATCGGAAGCGTGCGCGAGAGCGAGAACCCCAATCCGGTGACGGTGGCACGCAGGTAGTAGTTGACGCCTATGAAGTCGGCCTTCCCGGCCAGCTCCGGATGAATTTCATTCGGCTGGATGATCGTGTCGGCGTTCGCGTCGATCTGGCCGCGCACCGCGGCGTTCATGAACAGGCGATTGAAGAGGTAGTCGGCCGTCCTGGCGCCATCGACGTCCACTTTTCTCGACGGGTCCGCAGGCGCGAAGGCGACCAGGTTTTGGACGAGGCCAACCCGTGCCGGCACCCCGTCGCCATGCGCACTGACGCGATCGAACGCGTGGACGGCGTCGTAGGCCTTCGCGTTCGCCGCGATCATGTTCAGCATCGCCTGCCGCGCGGTCGCGAAGTTGAGCGCGCCGGGAGGGGCGCCGCTGATGCCGAGGCTCACGAACCCGCTCGTGACCACGACCAACGGCTCGTTGATGGGCATCCAGTAGTCGACGAGGTCGCCGAACTTCCACGCCACGTAAGCCGCGTATTTGGCGAACTCGTCCGCGATGTGAGGGTCGAGCCAGCCAGGGGCGGGGCCCAGATCAGCCGGCAGCTGATCCCAGCCAGGGGCCTTCGCGAGTGCCGCTCTGGTCGCGAGGGGGTCGTGGAGCCAGATCGGAAGCGTGAAGTGCTCGAGGGTGACGAACGGCGTGAGGTGCCGCTTTCGCGCCGTCTCGAGCACCCTGCGGTAGTGACTCACGGCGTCCTGGTTTGCCAGGGCGTCGAGCTGGCGCAACACGTTCTCGTCGATGCCGCCGCTCGAGTCCACTCCTTTGGTGGAATGGGGAAAGATCCGGCTCCACTCGATCCCCATGCGGATCGCGTTCGTCTTGAGACGCTGGGCGAGCTTGAGGTCCGTGCCGTAGAGGTCGTAACTGCCGGGGCCGTTCTCCGGAAGGTCGCCGCTCACCCGCCCCTGTGCGATGTTCCGGGGGTCGTGCAGCCACGCCCACCAATCGGAGTTCGGGTCGTTGCTGGTCGGATTCGCGCCCATCTCGACCTGGAATCCCGCCGTCGATGTTCCCCAAAGGAACCCCGGCGGAAAGGTTGCCCTCGCCGGCTTCGCCTGGGCGGGCGCGCCGACCAAGAACATCGCCGCGCCGACCAGCGCCGCGACGATTGCGATCCGACCACTCATCACGACCGTCCGAACATCCGCTCGTGATACCCACGGCGCGCGCTCACGTCGACCTCTCCCGCAATCCGTCCAATTCCAATCGCGCGCAGGATTCTCTCACGCGCTCGGCGTGGGAGCACGCTCGAGAGCTTGAAGGTGATCGCCTGTGAGGGCGGCACCCATACCTCGAACCGGTCGCGGCGGACCGCGTCGAGAACGGCGGAAGCGACCTCGTCGGGAGTGATCACCGGGAGCAGCCGTGGCCGGGCCTGGCCCTCCAGCATTGCGGTTTCGACCTGTGCGGGCTGCACCACCGTGAAACCGACGCCGCTGTCGCGGTACTCCAGCCTCAGGGACTCGGTCAGGCCCACGACGCCGTGCTTGGTCGCGGAATACACCGCGCTGTGCGGCAGCGGCACGCGGCCGGCGCCGGAGGCGACGTTGACCAGATGTCCCTGTCGGCGCGGAAGCATCCGCTGCAGCGCCAGGCGCGAGCCAAGGATCGTTCCCATGAGATTGACCTCCAACTCACGGCGGCTCACCTCGTCGGGCTCCTCGTGGAAGGGCCCCATCCAGTCGACGCCCGCGTTGTTCACCATCACTCCCAGCGGTCCGTGGCTCTCCTCTGCCGCGTCGAGAAAGGCGGCAAGGGCGTCGCGGTTCGTCACGTCGAGGGCTACGCCGATCGCGTCACTGCCGATCGAGGCGGCGAGCATCTGCGCTGCTTCGGGGTCGAGGTCACCGATCGCGACGCGGGCGCCGGCGCGTGCGAAGTGCTCGGCGATCGCGCGGCCAATGCCGTTGGCGCCCCCAGTGACGGCCACCGGCACTCCGGAAAGCGAAGTCGTGGTCATGGCTCCTCCTCGAGATCGAGACTCGGCAGCGAGCTGCACGTTGGGCTCGCAAGGTACACGTGCGGGGCGCTTGCTGCGCCCCGCGAGATGGCGCGCCGACTACTCCTTACTTGCCGGTGAACGTCGCGTGGCCGGGACCCTTCTCCTGCAGTGTTCGAGCGCCGTTTTGCAGATCGTCGCTCGCCATTACCTTCGCTCCTTCTGCGGGTAGCGCCGCGTCGGCCGCGTCGACACCCTCTTCCACCGCGAGGCGGATCATGCGTTTGGTGACAGCGTGGGCGAGGGTCGGCCCGGCGGCGAGTTGGCGGACAAACGACTGCGCCTTGTCGAGCAGGTCGCCGGCCGGCACGACGCGGTTGACGACACCCCACTCGAGCATCGTCTCGGCTGGATAGAGCCGCGCGGACAACACGGCTTCGGCGGCTCGGCCGGCTCCGGCGCGAGCCACGAGCCGCTGCGTCCCTCCACCAAAGGGTGTCGCTCCGATCACCGCCTCGGCGAGCCCGAGCTGTGTTCCTTCCGCGGCCCAGATCAGGTCGCAGCTCATTGCCACCTCCAATCCTGCCGCCAGGCAGATCCCTGCACCGCGGCGACGGTCGGAACCGGGACCTCGGCGAAGCGCCTGATCAACGGCATGAACTCCTCGAGCAGAGCCCGCGCCGCCTCCTCGTCGCGGTCGAGGAAGATCTCGACATTTGCGCCGGCCGAGAAGTTGTCGCCCTCAGCTCGGACCAGGATCGCCCTCGCCGAGCTCTGCCGTGCCTCCTCGGTGGCGCTGCCGAGGTCACGCGCCAGCTCCAGATCGAAGAGGTTGAGCGGGGGGTTGGAGATGACGATCTCGCCGACGTCCCCTTCCAGCGTGAACCGCGCCTTGGCCATCGTGCTCCTCTCGGTCGCCAGTGTTCATGTAGAGCGAGAGCGCGCCGCGCCACCCGCTTGCGTGTCGCCGAGGACTATGACATATTGCATAGAGCATGGCGAGCACGCGTGAGCGAATGGTCGTGTCGACCGCCCTCCTCGTGCGGGAGCGTGGTGCCCGTGCGACCAGCATCGATGACGTACTCGAGCACAGCGGCGCGCCGCGGGGGTCGGTGTACCACCACTTCCCGGGCGGGCGGCAGCAGCTCTTGCGGGAGGCGATCGATTACGCCGGCGAGTTCGTCGCTGGGCGGATCGAACGCGCCACGGACCCGCTCGCGATGCTCGACCAGCTCTTGCGCGACTATCGCGAGCAGCTGCTGCGCAGCGACTTTCGCGCGGGCTGTCCGGTCGTCGCCGTAGCGATCGAGGCGGGCGATCCCGAAAGCGACCTCTACCGGCACGCCGACGCGGCGTTCGGGCGCTGGCAGGCGCTCCTGGAACAGCGTCTCGCGGAGCAGGGAGTGAAGGCCGCGCGCGCGACCGAGCTCGCCGTCCTCGTGATCGCCTCGATCGAAGGTGCGATCGTCATGGCCCGCGCGCGCCGCGACGTAGAGCTACTCGACAACGTCCACCGCCAGCTGCGCACGTTGGTGCGCACGGAGATCAGTGAAGGGAGCCCCGCATGACCGCGACCGAGTGGCAGCCGACAGCATGCATCCTCTGCGAGTGCAACTGCGGCATCGAAGTCGAGCTGGAGGGTCGCACGCTCAGCCGGATTCGCGGCGACAAGGCGCATCCGGGCTCTCAGGGGTACACGTGCAACAAGGCCATGCGGCTCGACCACTACCAGAACGGCCGTCACCGACTGACGTCGCCACTGCGCCGGAGAGCGGATGGAACGCACGAGGAGATCGACTGGGATACCGCGATCGCGGAGATCGCAGCCGGCTTCCGCCGGATCGCCGACGAGCATGGCGGCGCGTCGATCTTCTACTACGGCGGCGGCGGACAGGGCAACCACCTCGGCGGCGCCTACAGCGGAGCGTTTCTCAAGGCGCTCGGCAGCAAATACCGTTCCGGCGCGCTGGCCCAGGAAAAGACCGGCGAGGCGTGGGTCGATGCGCAGCTCTACGGCGGGCACACGCGCGGCGAGTTCGAGCACGCCGAGGTATCGGTCTTCGTCGGCAAGAACCCGTGGATGTCGCAGAGCTTTCCGCGTGCGCGCCTGGTCCTGCGGGAGATCGCGAAGGACCCCCAGCGCTCGATGATCGTCATCGACCCGGTCGTGACCGATACGGCGAAGCTCGCCGACGTTCACCTCCGGGTGCGACCCGGAAGCGATGCCTGGTGCCTGGCGGCGCTCGCCGCGACCCTCGTGCAGGAGGGCCTGCTCGACGAGAGTTTCATCGCGCAGCACGTGACTGGGGCGGAGCCGATCCTCGCTGCCCTCGAGGAGGTTCCGATCGACGATTACGCGCAGCGGTGCGGCGTCGAGGACGGCCTGATTCGCACGGCCGCTCGGCGCATCGGTGGCGCCGACAGCGTCGCCGTGGTCGAGGACCTCGGCATCCAGCAGGGCCCGAACAGCACCTTGAGCTCGTACTTGAACAAGCTGCTCTGGATCCTCACGTGCAACTTCGCCAAACCCGGCGCTCAGCACCTCCACTCATCGTTTGCGCCCCTTTTCCGCGGTGGCCCGGTGGGGCTGACGCCCGTCACCGGTGCTCCAGTGATCGGCGGCCTCACTCCGTGCAACGTGATCCCTGACGAGATCCTCACCGATCACCCCGACCGCTTCCGCGCGATGATCGTCGAGAGCAGCAACCCCGCGCACTCGCTCGCCGACTCCCAGCGGTTCCGCGAGGCGTTCGAGGCGCTCGACCTGCTGCTGGTGATCGACGTCGCGATGACCGAGACAGCGCGCCTGGCCGATTACGTGCTGCCCGCGGCCAGCCAGTACGAGAAGCCCGAGGCGACGTTCTTCAACCTCGAGTTTCCGCGCAACAACTTCCACCTTCGGCACCCGCTGATGGAGCCGCTTCCGGGAACGCTGCCCGAGCCGGAGATCTGGGCTCGCCTGATCCGCGCGCTCGAGATCGTCGACGACGCCCAGCTCGAGCCGCTCCGCGCCGCTGCGCGCGAGGGTCGTCAGGCGTACGCGCAGGCGCTGATGGAGGCGACCGCGGCCGATCCCGCGTTCGCCCGCGTGCTCCCCTATGTCCTCTATGAGACGCTGGGCCCTACGCTGCCAGGTGGCCTCGAGGGCGCGGCCGCGCTCTGGGGTCTCGCCCAGCGCTGCGCGATGAAGTACCCGGATGCGGTGCGACGCGCCGGGCATGCCGACGGTGATGCGCTCTTCGACGCGATCCTCGAGAGCCGTTCGGGCATGACGTTCACGCTCGATGACTACGAGGACGACTTCAACTACATCACCCATCCCGACAAGCGCATCGCGCTCGAGATCCCGGAGATGCTCGAGGAGCTGCGCAGGCTGGCCGACACGCATCCCAACTACACCAGTGACGAGTTCCCGGTCGTGCTCGCGGTCGGGGAGCGGCGCTCGTACACCGCAAACGACATCTTCCGCGACCCGAGCTGGCGCAAGCGGGACTTCGACGGGGCGCTGCGCGTGAGCGAAGAGGACGCGCGCCGCTTGGGCCTGGTCGACGGGGAGCGCGCGCGGATCACAACCGCGCGAGGGACCGCCATGGCGACCGTCGAGGTGAGCGAGGCGATGCTCGCGGGCCATGCTTCCCTGCCCAACGGCTACGGCCTCGACTTCGTCGACGCGGATGGCCGCACGCATGTGGCGGGCGTTGCGCCAAACTCGCTCACCTCGTCGGAATGGCGCGACGCGTTCGCGGGCACCCCTTGGCACAAGCACGTGCCGGCGCGGATTGAGGCGCTTGTGGGCTGAGCAGCCCCCGGGCGACGCGATCAGCGGCGCTTTTCGAGCTCAGGCAAAAGATAGACAGTTATCTATGGAATGTGCTATACATCCAATGTGCCTGTCGGATTGGAGCTTGCGCCGAAGCAGAAGCGCCGGCCGGGTGGGGAGTGCTGCGACCCGATCGTCCACCCAACCATCTCCGGAACGGAAGCGGAGCGCTTGGCCGCGCTTGCGAAGGCGCTGGCCGACCCCATCCGAGTGCAACTCGTCGACGTGCTCCGGCGCCACGCCGGAAAGGTGTGCGTCTGTGAGCTGACGCCGCTCTTCGACGTCTCGCAGCCAACGGTTTCGCATCACCTGAAGGTGCTCCGCGATGCCGGTCTCGTGGGCGTCGAGCGGCGAGGGCTGTGGGCCTACTACTACGTGAACCCCGGAGCTGTGAAGGAGCTGAGCCGATGGCTGTCCTGAGACCTCACCTCGCGCTCACCGTCACCGACGTCGAGCGCTCGATCCCCTTCTACGAGGCGCTATTCGGCACCGAACCGGAGAAGCGCCGCCCCGGCTACGCGAAGTTTTCGGTCCGCGCCCCCGCGCTGAACTTCACGCTCACGCAGGGACAGCGATCAGAGCTCGGTGCGTTCGATCACGCCGGTATCCAGGTGGAGACGACCGACGACGTGCTTGCAGCCAAGGAACGTCTCACGTCGGCCGGCCTCGCGTCCTTCGACGAGATGGACACGACCTGCTGCTACGCGCGGCAGGACAAGATCTGGGTCCGCGACCCGGACGGAACTCCGTGGGAGGTTTTCGTCACCCACGAGGACACCCAGGAGCACGGCACGGGCGGCTTCGCGGTCGCGCAAGCCGCCGCCACTGAGCATCAGGAGTCGTGCGGCTGCGGAGAGAGCTCGGCGACCGAGTGCTGTGCCGCGACCGCAGCGTGCTGCGTTTGACCGGAGTCGTCCGGAGAAATAAGCCGGCTTCGCCGACTCGCATGTCGGTGACGTCGCCTGCTCCGTCTCGTTTCTTTAGATGCCTCGCGTGATGGAGATTCAGCTCAACGACCCGCAAACCCTCTACCGCCGCTGGGAGGACGATCAGTGGTCGCCGTTCGCGGTCGACCTCTCGACCGACCAGCAGCAATGGGTTGGATTGGATCAGGGCCAACGCCAGCTGATCCACTATGCCCTCTCCTCGCTGATGGTCGCGGAGGAGCGGATCACGACGAAGTTCAGCGGCCTCGTCGGCGCGGCGAGCACCGAGGAAGAGGCGACTTTCCTCGCCACGCAGCAGGTCGACGAGGCGCGGCACATGCAGTTCTACGCGCGCTTTCAAGATGAGGTCGTCGCGTCGCCAACCGAGATAGCCGCCCACGTCGATCGGGCGCGCAAGGAGGTGACGGATGCGTTTCGCCAGATCTTCGACGTGGCGCTCGTGGGTGCCCACGAGCAACTCGTCGCGCGGCCAGAAGGTTTGACGGCGAAGGTTCGCTTCGTCGTCCTCTATCACCTGATTCTCGAAGCGACGCTGGGACTTACGTCGTTCAAATTCGTCACCGACTATCTGAACCAGAACCGCCTGCTGCCGGGCTTCGTGGAGGGCTACTCGAGGATTCATCACGACGAGACACGTCACATCGGCTACGGCGTCTGGTTCCTCCGCGAAACGATTCGCGAACACCCAAAGCAGCGGGACACCGCGCGCCAGACGCTGCGCGACCTCCTGCCGCACGTCGCCGACTCACTCAAGCTTCCGGGGGACGACAGCGCCTCGGCCGTGCTGGGCGTCTCCGAGGATGACCTGCGCGACTTCGCGCTCAGCGGTCTGACGCGGCGGCTGGAGATCATCGGCGTGCCGCTCGAGACCGTCTTTGCCTGAGCGCCCCGCGCTCTCGCGCCGTGCCGCCGCGGAGGCGATGGCGGCTTTCGCCCTGATCTTTTGCGTCGGCGGCGCCGCCGCTGCAGAAGCATCTGGACATGGCCGGCTCGGGCTTCCAGCCCAAGCCGCGGTGTCAGGCCTCGCGATCATGGCGTTGATCTACGCCGTGGGACACCTTTCCGGTGCGCACATGAATCCCGCTGTCACGATCGCCTTCACCCTCACCCGACACTTTCCGCGGCACGAAGCCCTCTCGTACATTGCTGCTCAACTGGCCGGCGCCGCGCTCGCGGGCCTGCTCCTGCTGGTGATCTGGCCGGGCCAGCCGGGAAACCTGGGCGCAAACCGCATCGGTGTCTCGGCCGGGTCCGCACTGGTCGTCGAGACCGTCCTCACCGGCTTGTTGATGTTCGTGATCATGGCCGTCGCGACCGACACGCGCGCAGTGGGCACGGGCGCCGCGATCGCCGTCGGTGGCGTGGTGCTGCTGGACATTCTGGTTGGGGGCGGCGTCTCCGGAGCGAGCATGAACCCGGCTCGATCGTTCGGCCCCGCGCTCGCGTCGTGGACGTGGAGCGATTTCTGGGTATGGATCGTCGGGCCGGTCGCGGGTGCGACGCTCGGCGGGTTCGCCTACCAGGTGATTCGGGCGCCCGAGCCCCGTCGTGTAGCCGACCGCGCTTGATGGCTCACGTTCTCTTCGTCTGTCTCCACAACGCCGGCCGCTCGCAGATGAGCAAGGCGCTTTTCGATCGATCGGCTGATGGCCGTCACACCTCCGAGAGCTCGGGCAGCAGAGCGGATCCGGACGGTCGTGTGCATCCGGAAGTCGTTCGGGCGATGCGCGAGCTGGGGATCGACCTTTCGGACGGCAAGCCAAAACGGCTGACGCGAGACCTTGCTGATGGGGCGGACGTCGTCGTGACCATGGGCTGTGGCGACGAGTGCCCGTACATTCCCGGCAAGCGCTACGTCGACTGGGATCTGCCGGACCCGAAGGGCCTGCCGCTCGAACAAGTGCGAGCGATCCGGGACGACATCGCTCAGCGTGTTGTCGATTTGGTCGATGAGCTCGACGCCCCAGCCAATTGACCGAGTTCGCACCGCCCAGAGTCGTCATCAGCCGGTGCATCGACTTCGACTCGTGCCGGTACAACGGTCAGGTCGTGCGGGCGAGTCTGCGTGAGGAGCTCGAGCCGCACGTCATCTTTGTTCCGATCTGCCCCGAGCTCGAGATCGGATTGGGCGTGCCGCGCGATCCGATCCTGATGGTCAACGGTCCGGACGGGATTGGGATGGCGCAGCCGTCCACCGGGCGGGACCTCACGCATGCGATGCAGAGCTTCTGCACCCGCTTCCTCGATCGCGTCGGAGAGGTCGACGGCTTCATCCTCAAGAGCCGCTCACCTTCGTGCGGCATCCGCGGAGTGAGCGTGCATCAGGCATCCGATACCGACAGACTGGTGGGTTCGGGGCCAGGCCGGTTTGCCGCGCGCGTCCTGGAGCGGTTTCCGGACGTGGCCGTCGAGGACGAGGGACGGCTGAGGAACACGCCACTTCGCGACCACTTTCTGACCAGGATCTTCAGCGCCGCGAGCTTCCGCGAGGTCTGCGCGAGGCGAACGATGAGCGACCTCGTCCGCTTCCATGCGCGGAACACGCTGCTGCTGATGGCCCATAGCGAAACGCGCCTGCACCGCCTCGGACGAATCGTCGCGAACGCCGAGCGCCAGCCTCTTCCCTCCGTTCTGGCCGACTACGAAACCGAGCTCGCTCCGGCCCTCGCGACGCCTTCCCGGACGGAACCGCAGGTCAACGTGCTCATGCATGCGCTCGGCCACGTCTCGAAGGAGCTGAGCAACGGCGAGAAGGCTCGGTTCCTCGACTCGTTGGGCGCGTTTCGCGCCGGCCGCCTGCCGCTCAGAGCATTGCTCGAGATGCTCCGACAGTGGGCGGCGCGGTTCGAGTGTCCCTACCTGGTGGAGCAGACGTATCTCACGCCATTTCCGCCTGAGCTGGTTCGGCCTTGGCCGCCGTGAAGTCTGCGCACGGCGCCGAGACGGGTCGGTCCATCCACAGGCTCAAATTTCCCCCGCGCTCAGGTGGAACGCGTGCTGTACCGGGCCTTGCAATGCATCGCCTCCTGCGCGAATCTCTCTCAAGATCGACCAAAGGAGGAGGAATGCCCCCGATCATCTCCCGCGGCTTCAAGGGGCGCCGCCGCGATGATGCGCCCGGCGACCGCGTGCCGCCGGGCCAGTACGTGACCATGGATTTTCCCGTTCTCTCCGCGGGCCCGACCCCTCGTACGCCGCTCGACCAGTGGGACTTCACGATCGCCGGCGAGGTGGACGAGCCGCGCCGGTGGACCTGGGAGGAGTTCCGGGCGCTCCCGAGCGAGGAGATCACCCGCGACATCCATTGCGTGACGAAGTGGTCGAAGCTGGACACCCTCTGGGAGGGCGTCTCCCTCGACACCCTGCTGAACGGGATCGAGACATCCGCCGGGTACGCGCTCCCCTTCTGCGATGGCGGTTACACGACCAACATGCCGCTCGGGGACCTCAGAGGGGGGAAGGCCTGGATCGCATCCGGGTACGACGGCAAGCCCCTGGAGCCTGAGCACGGTGGCCCGGCGCGGCTGCTCGTGCCTCACCTCTATTTCTGGAAGAGCGCTAAGTGGGTGCGTGGACTGCGCCTTGCGGCGGCGGACGTCCCAGGTTTCTGGGAGACGAATGGGTATCACGACTACGGCGATCCATGGCGGGAACAGCGGTACTGGGGCGACTGACGGGGAGGGCGAGATGGATGAACTGATGCTCGACGGCAACGCCGTTGCCGGCCTGCTCCAGGAGGTGTTCGCCGTCGAGATGACGACCGCCGTCATGGCCTGCCGCACCTGCGGCGCACGGGAGCCGGTGGGGGCGGTCCACGTCTTCAGGGGCGCCGGAACGGTGCTGCGCTGCCCGCACTGCGACGAGGCGCTCGTGAAGATGGTCGAAGACGGCGCGCGTATGTGGATAAACTTCGAGCGCGTCCGCACGCTGGAAGTGGCCGTCTAAACGTCGCCGCGGTCGAGGTGGCCGCTCGGCCATTGGCTTAGGAGGGCCGCTGGCGCACGCATCCTCGATTGCAGGCGGACGAATGGCGTATTGCCGTCAGCCGCCGGCGCTCGAAACCGAGCAGATATGGAATGGTTGTCCCGGCGTCTTCTGGGACGTCTGCGTCTCGGCCTCGCGCCGGTCTGCCTGGCCTGTCTCATGATTCTCGGCACGCTCGCGTTGTTCGGGGTCCCGCCGAGCGCGGCTGATGACGAGGACGATCCGGGTAGCGGTTCAAATCCTCCTTCCGGGTCGGGCAACCCCAACGCGGTGCCGGGCCAGCTGGTCGTCGCCTTCACCCCCGGATCGACAGAGGAGCAGCAGCAACGGGCCGTCCAGCGGGCCGGCGGCACGATCGTGAAGCGGATCGCTTCGATCGGGGGTGCGCTTGTAAGCGTCGATCCCAGTCAGACCGATCAGGCGGCGAGGCAGCTCGCGCGCGATCCGGTGGTGAGGTTCGTCGAGCCGAATCTCGTCCTGCGGGCGTTCCAAGTGCCGAACGACCCACTCTTCGGCAACGAGTGGGGGCTGCGAAACGTCGGGCAAGCAGGGGGCACCGCCGGGGCCGACGTGCACGCGACCAGCGCGTGGGACATGACCACCAGCGCCGGCACCACGGTGGCAGTGGTCGACACCGGGGTCGACCGCAGCCATCCCGATCTCGCGCCCAACATCTGGACCAGCCCGGTGACCGGCTCGCCAGGATGGAACTTCATCGACGGCAGCCCCGACTCCAACGACGACGCGGGGCACGGCACGCATGTCGCGGGCATCATCGGGGCCCGGGGGAACAACGGCATCGGAATCGCCGGGATCGACTGGAACATCAAGATCATGCCGCTGAAGTTCCTCGACGCAAACGGGCAAGGGAACACTGCCGACGCCGCCGACGCGATCGGATATGCCGTTGCGAACGGGGCCCGCGTCGTCAACGCCAGCTGGGGTGGACCGGATTTCAGCGAGGCGCTCTACGAGGCTGTCCAGAGCGCGGGCACCAAGGGTGTGCTCTTCGTGGCGGCGGCCGGAAACGATGGCCAGAACACCGACGCCTCTCACGAGTACCCCGCCGACTTCAATCTTCCCAACGTGGTCTCGGTCGCCGCCACTGATCGCAACGACAACCTTGCCGACTTCTCGAACTTCGGCCCAGGCTCGGTTGGCCTCGGGGCGCCCGGCGACGACATCTATTCGACCGTGCCGCCCGCCACCGACCCGAGCGGCTACACCTCGTTCAGTGGCACGTCGATGGCCACCCCATTCGTCAGTGGCGCCGCCGCGCTCTATCTCTCCACTCATCCCCAGGCGACCCCCGACCAAATTCGCACAGCGATTCTTCAGACGGTGGACCCACTACCTGCCCTCGCGGGCAAGGTTGCGAGCGGTGGGCGCCTCGACATCGCAAAGCTGCTCGGCGTTCCTCCGCCGTCGGCCCCGGCCACTCCCGCGGGGGGACCGACGCCGTTCAAGCTGCTGCGGCCGCGTTCGGGCCACCTTTCGAAGCGGCGTCGGATTCGTTTCGTCTGGCAGCGATCTCACGCTCCCACCGGTATCGCTTACTACAGGCTCTACATGAACGGCCGGCCGCTAAAGACCGTTCGCGGCAAGCGCGGGCGAGAGCCGGGGCCATTCGTACGAGTGAAGGTGCGGCGCGGGAAAGACCGCTGGTTCGTGCGCGCGTACGACCACGCCGGCCACGTCCGCACGAGCACCAGCTTTCGCCGCGGGCGCTCCCGCAAGAGCAGCGTGCTGTTCGTGAGCCCTCACCGCAGGCACCCCCTCGGCTCCCGCTGAGGCCGCCCAGCAGTCTTGTACAAGCGTTCAAGACTTGCTAGGGTGCGCCCATGCCCGCCCGCGAGCTTCCGCCAGGCCCCAGCCGGCCCTCAGTCACCAACGCGATTAGCTTCGCCCGCAACCCCCTCGCTCACATCCGCTCCTTCTACGGCCGGTACGGCGTGATCGCCAAGAGCCGGTTCCCCGGCCTTGGCCTGATGATCTACGTCGCCGATCCCGACCTGGTCAAGCAGGTCTTCACGGGCGACCCGTCTCTGCTCCGTGCAGGGGAGGCAAACTCGACGGTCCTCGAGCCGGCGGTCGGCTTGAACTCGCTCCTCACTCTCGACGACCAGCCGCACATGCGGCACCGCAAGCTGCTGCTGCCGCCATTCCACGGGGACAACGTCAAGCGCTGGGGAGAAACGATCCGTGAGATCACCCAGCGCGACATGGAGAGCTGGCCGGTTGGCGTGCCGTTCTCGCTGCGAAAGCACACCCAGCGAATAACGCTGGACGTGATCCTGCGCGCGGTCTTCGGCGTCCGCGACGACAAGCGGTTCAGGCGGGCCCAGATCCTGGTCGATCAGTTCGCGCGCCGGGCGCACCCGATCGTCCTCTACCGCTTCATGCGCCACGACTTCGGTCCGTGGAGTCCGTGGAGCCGCTTCAAGCGCGCCCGGGTCGCGCTGGACGAGTTCCTGTACGAGGAGATCGCCCTGCGGCGCGAGGAGTCCGACGTCGCCGATCGAGACGACGTGCTCTCGCTCCTCCTCCAAGCTACCGACGAGGAAGGGCGGCCGATGACCGACCGTGAGCTGCGCGACGAGCTCGTGACCGTGATCGGAGCGGGCCATGAGACCACGGCGACCGGCCTGGCGTGGGCGTTCGAGCGGCTCCTGCGGAATCCCGCGGCGATGGACCGCCTCGAGCGCTCGCTCCCGGACGGTGACGAGTACCTCGAGGCGACCATCAAGGAGACGCTGCGGGTCCGGCCGGTGATCACCGATGCGGCCCGCCGCGTCACGCGCGAGATCGAGCTTGCGGGCTACCGGATTCCGGAAGGCGCGATCCTGATGCCCGCGATCGCCGCGCTCCACTTCAGAGAGGACATCTACCCGGACCCGGAGGCGTTCCGGCCCGAGCGGTTTCTGGAAGGCGCGCCGGAGAGCTACGCCTGGATCCCGTTCGGTGGCGGAGTGCGCCGCTGCATCGGCGCTTCTTTCGCCCAATTCGAGATGCGGGTGGTGATCCGCGCGATCCTCGAGCGGGCCCAGCTCCGCGCGGCCGATCCTGCTCCCGAGCGACCTCGCGTCCGCAACATCACCAGCGCTCCCGTCCACGGGTGCCGGGTCGTTCTCGAGCGACCGTTGCGGCCCGCCCGCGCCAACGAGCCGGCGGCGGTTACGGCTTCGAGCTAGCGGCGGCCCATGCCCCGCGAGAACCATCGCGAGCGGCTCGTTCAGGGCGCGATGAGGTGTCTGCGCGAGAAGGGCTACGCGCATACCACCGCGCGTGACATCGCCGGCGCCGCGAACAGCAACCTCGGCTCGATCGGTTACCACTTCGGGTCGAAGGAGGCTCTCCTCAACGAGGCGATCCGGGAGGGGTTCGCTGAATGGACCGCGCAGCTGGGCAGCATCGCATTCGCCGAGGCCGGCGCCACGCCGGTCGAGCGCGTGCGGGCGTCGTGGGTTGCGCTGACCGAGAGCTTCGAGGAGCACCGTCCCCTGATCGTGGCCTTCGTTGAGGCGCTGGCCCAGTCGGTCCGCTCGGACGAGTTGCGGGCCCAGCTCGCGGACATCTACGAGGACGGTCGTGCCGCCGTCGGCCGCCTCGTCGAGGCATCGCTCGGGGACGAGGTCGGCGACGAGCAGAGCAGGGCGGTGGCGTCGTTCATGATCGCGGTCTGCGACGGCCTGCTGCTTCAGTGGCTCGTCGACCCCGATCGGGCGCCGTCCGGCGAGGAGCTCACCGCCGGGCTCGCCGCGGCGCTGCCCGTCGCACTCGCCGGAGAGGACGTCGCTTCGCGGCCGGAAGGGATCGGCGCGCGGACCTGACCTAGGCTTGCACGATGGGCGCCGGCTCACACCGAGTCGTGGTCATAGGCGGGGGTTTCGGCGGCCTGCAGGCCGCCGTCCATCTTGCTCGTGCGCCCGTCGAGGTGACCCTCGTCGACAGGCGCAACTTCCACCTCTTCCAGCCGCTGACATACCAGCTCGCAACGGGCGCCCTCAGCCCGGGTGAGGTGTGCTATCCGCTTCGTGCCATCTTCAAACGCCGCCGCAACGTGCGGGTTCTGATGGGCGATGTGACCGGCTTCGACCTGGACTCGCGCGAGGTCCGGATGCAACCGGGCGCAGGCGATCTCCGGCCTCTCTCGATCCCCTACGACACGCTGATCGTCGCCGGCGGATCGCGCTATTCCTACTTCGGGCATGACGAATGGCAATGGGTGGCGCCGGAGGTGAAGTCCCTGGAAAGCGCGCTCGAGGTCCGCGCTCGCATCCTGAGCGCCTTCGAGGCGGCGGAGCTCGAGCCGGACCATGAGCGCCGACGGGCGTGGCTGACATTCGTCGTCGTCGGTGCCGGGCCGACCGGCGTCGAGATGGCGGGACAGATCGCCGAGCTTGCGCGGGACACGTTGCGCGCAGACTTCCGGACGATCGACCCGCGGCAGGGTCGCGTGCTCCTGGTGGAGGCCGCCGACCGCGTGCTGACCAGCTTCCCTCCGTCGCTGTCGTGGAAGGCCGCCGGGTCGCTCGAGCACCTCGGGGTTACACCGTTGCTCGAGCGGAAGGTGGTTGGGATCGACGATCAGGCGGTCACAGTCGAGGTATCCGACGGCGGCACGGAACGCATCCCGGCCCGGACCGTGATCTGGGCCGCGGGAGTCACCGCCTCAGCGCTCGCCGCTCGCCTGGCCGAGCCCACGGGCGCCGAGCTGGACCAGGCGGGACGGATCACGGTCGAGTCGAATCTCACCGTACGGGGCCGCCCCGAGGTGCTCGCGCTCGGGGACATGGTTCGAGTGCGCGGCGAAGACGGCACCCCACTGACGCTTCCCGGTGTGGCTCCCGTGGCCATGCAGCAGGGCCGCTACGTCGCGAACCTGGTGAGCGCGCGCTTGCGCGGTCAAACGACCAGCCCTTTTCGCTACCGGGACAAGGGCAACCTCGCGACGATCGGGCGTGCGCGAGCGGTCGCCGATCTCCACGTGATCCGGCTGAGCGGGTTTCCCGCCTGGGCGGCGTGGGTGATCGTCCACCTCTGGTACCTGATCGGCTTCCAGAACCGCGTTCTGGTCTTCATCCGCTGGCCGTTCAGCTTCTTCACCCACGGGCGCGGAGCCCGGCTGATCAGCGGTACCGTGGCGTCGTCCGGCGACGCGTCGGCGACCCGGACCACCGCCGCACCGTCGTGAGCGCCGTCCTGCGCAGCCGAGGTCACCGGGAGGGCAGCGCGCCGAGCACTTCCGACCAGTGCTCGCTGTCCGCCGCAAGCGCTTGTCGGTTCCGAGCGACCGCCCCGGTGATCGTGACCCGCGTGCCACCTGTGGCATCCGAATCGAACTTGACCGTCATCTGCTCTCCGCTGATGTAGTGCCAGAGCATGACGACGAACGGCCATTGCACCCGCGGGCGGTAGCCGAGCTCTCCCGCGCCCCGCTTTGTGAGGCGCAGCCCCAGGGCCCCGGCCGGTTCGCTCAGCGCGGTCGCGGCGCGGGCCTGGGCCTCGGCCGGAGGCTCGCGCATCGAGATCTCGACGGTGAACTTGCTTGCCAATGTCTCACCTTTCCTCGGTTCCGGGACGAGCTCAGGCCGCCCGCGGCGACCACGAGAACCGCCACAGGCCGATGAGCAGCGCGGCGGCCATCCAGATCAGGAGGATCAGGAGGTCGTGGCCGGCGATGCCCGAGCCGGTCGTGGCGGGGTCGAATGCCTTGAAGAGCGCGTTGTCGAGATGGCTTACGGGAAACACGCCGGCGACGTCCCTGAGCGTGCTGGACAGCTGCGCCTTCGGGATGAAGACGCCGGAGATGAAGTACAGCGGCAGCACGATCGCCTGGACGATCGGCTGGGCCGCGTCCTCGGAGCGGATGAAGCCGGTCACGGCATAGGACACACAGCAGAAACACGCAGCGCCGACAACGACGCCCAGAGCGAATGCGGGAATCGTCGCGCCGGGCAGGTGCACGCCGAACGCCAGCCGACCGATCACGACCATCACCACCACCAGCACGATCGAGAGAACGACTGCGGTGAGCGTGCGACCCGCGATCAGCACCCACGCCGGGACGGGGGTCGTGCGGCGCCGCTTGAGGATCCCGCTCTCCCGTTGGGCGGTGATCGTGATCACGAGATTCACGAATGACACAGCAACGATCCCGAGTGTCGAGATGCCCGGCACGTAGTACGTCGAGTTCTTGATCGGGTGACCGTTCACGTACCTCGCGTGGTTGCCGAAGACCGAAGTGAGAAGGAGCAGGAAGATCACCGGCAGCGCGATCGTGAAGAAGCGGCTCTGCGGGTTTCGGATCGTGACGAGCAGGTCGTAGCGGAGCTGATGGGCGACCTGGCGAACGTCCCTCATGCGGGCGGCTCCGTTAGCGCGAGGTAGACGTCCTCGAGGGCCGGCCTGCGCACCTGGAGGTCCGGCACCTCCAGCCCGCGCTCGATGGCCCAGCCGGAAAGTGCGTGAAGCGTGAGCATCACTTGCTCGCTGGCGATCAATATCCGCCCGGCCCCGTCGAGCTGGCGGACCTCGGTCCGCGAGACCGGCAGCTCGTCGATTCCAACTTCGGCCGGCAACGTGAAGGTGATCTCGTAGGCGGAGCGGTCCCGGCCGCCGAGCGTGGTGGGTGTCCCCTCGGCGACGATCTGCCCGGCGCTGAGGACCGCGATCCGGTCGGCCAGCGCCTCCGCCTCGTCCATGTAGTGAGTGGTGAGGAAGACGGTTTTCCCGAGCTTCCGCAGCCCATCGATCATCTCCCATGCGGCCCGGCGGGCCGATGGATCGAACCCGGTCGTCGGCTCATCCATGAACACGAGCTCGGGGTCGCCGATCAGCGCGAGTGCCACGTCCATCCGCCGCTGCTGCCCGCCGGAGAGCAGACCGCCGCGCACGTCCGCCTTCTTCTCGAGCCCGACCAGCCCCAAGACTTCCTGCACCGGCCGGGCAGACGGGTAATAGCCGCCGTAGAGCTCGAGACACTCGCGCACGGTCAGCTCTTGCTCGACGCGCGACGACTGCAGCACCACCCCTACCCGCGCTCGCCAGCCGCGGTCGGCGTGCTGCGGGTCGAGGCCGAGCACTCGAACATCGCCGGCGGTTCGTTCTCGGAGGCCCTCGAGGATCTCGACCGTCGTGGTCTTGCCCGCCCCGTTCGGACCCAGAAACGCGAAGACCTCTCCCCGCCGGACCTCGAGGTTCACCCCGCGCACGGCCTCGAAACCGTTGTAGGCCATGCGCAGCCCCGAAACTTCGATCACGACTCCGCGCTCGTCCGCCGAGACCATGCCGGCCGCGAGACTACACCTGGAACACTGCCGATGAATCCAATTCGGCCTACCAGTCTTAGGAGTAGCTGGAAGTTCCTGCGACCGCGGTATGAACGAATCGTTGGAAAGGAGTCAGGATGGGACACCCGGTAGTGCACTTCGAGGTCATCGGCAAAGATGGAGACAAGCTGCGCAGCTACTACTCCGAGCTGTTCGGCTGGGAGTTCGGCGAGGAGGTCGGCCCCACGAATTACGCGGTGGTTCAGCGTGACGGGAACACGAATGCCGACGGGGTCGGGATTGGCGGCGGGGTGGGGTCCGCGCCCGAGGGGTACGACGGCCACGTCACCTTCTACGTCGAGGTTCCCGACGTCGAGGCCGCGCTGGCGAAGGCGGAGAGCCTCGGCGGGACGCGGATGATGGGGCCGGACAAGGTCCCGGAGGTGAACATCGAGATCGGCCTCTTCACGGACCCCGAAGGTCACGTGATCGGACTCGTCAAGTAGCTGCGGTCACTGGCGAGGGGCCTCGGAACGTGCGGGGCCCTTTGCCCGCCCCCGGCGCGCGATGAACGCGGCCCAGTCGACGCGCACGAGCGCCACCAGGCCGATCAGCATCACGACCTGCAGCGCGATCCCGAACGGTGACTTCAGCGCGTCCGTTATGACCGTGCCGAAGCTGTGCTTCGCGGCCGAAGCTCCGGCCACGTAGATCGAGTACGAAACCAGCCGGCCAGCGAAGAACGCCGCGGTCAGCGGCAGGAGCGGCACGGTCAAGAGGCCGGCCGCGACGAACAGCTGGGCCGAGGGAACCGGTGAGAGCGCGAACAGTCCGAGCCCTGCGAATGCCCGCCGGCGACTGCCCGTGAGGACCTCCTCCGCGGCTCCGAGGTTCTCGAGCCGCTTGGGCGACATGATTCGACGAAACCGGCGGCTGGCGTGGGCCAGGGTGAAGCGGCCCAGGGCGGCGGCGAGCGCTCCGACGAGCACGAGGGGCACCGCGGCGAGATCGGAGTTGAGCCGCAGGAATACCAGCACCGCCCACGTGGGCGGCCCGAACGCGGGCAGGAGGTTGATGGCGAAGACGATCCCGCCGGCCGCGAGGTAATCGAGCGGCATGACCCGACTCTATTCGTGATTCGCCGCCCGAGGTACCGGGGTTCTGCCGGTCCTCCCGCCGTTTCTTAAAGCCCAGGTTATGAAGAGGGGGATTTCGCTGCCCTTGCGCGAAATTGAGTTCGGCGAAACTTTCGCGCCCCCAGCTGGTTGGCTATTCCGATGCGCTTCCTACGTCTCGGCACACTCATGATCGTCGCGACCGCCGCGATGCTGACTGCCCCACCCGCGATCGCGCGCGAGGTGGGGATCGGCGATCAGCGCGCGGCGATGTTCTCGAATCCACATTTCCGTGCATTGCACGTGCGGATCGCCCGCCTGATCGTCTCGTACGACTCAGTGCTTCGCCACACGCCGGAGTCCCGTGAGGTTGCGGCTTGGATCCACGCGGCCGAGCAGGCGCACGTCACACCGCTGGTCGCGTTCCAGCACGTTCGGGGCTGCTACATCGGCCGCGGTCACGGTTACATCCCGAAAACCCGCAAGTGCCACCTGCCGACGGTCGGGGAGTTTCGCCGCGCCTTTCGGGCGTTCCGGCGCGCCTACCCGGAGATCCGCACTTACTCGCCGTGGAACGAGGCCAATCACGGTTCCCAGCCCACTTGGAACAACCCTCGCCGCGCGGCCGCCTACTACAACGTGACGCGGGCCGAGTGCCGGGGTTGCACGATCGTCGCGGCAGACGTCCTCGATGCGCCCCACTTCACGGACTGGCTGAGGAACTTCCGGCGATTCGCTCACGGGAATCCCAGGATTTGGGGCCTGCACAACTACGAGGACACGAACAATCACACGACGTTCCACACTCGTGCGATGCTGCGGGCCGTCCGCGGCCAGGTCTGGTTCACCGAGACCGGCGGCATCGTCCACTTCCCGCACCGGCCGTTCAACCCGCGCCGGGCCGCGTCGGCGACCAAGTTCATGTTCACGCTCGCGCGAATGAGCTCGCGCATCACCCGCCTCTACATCTATCAGTGGACGGGCGTCCGCCGCTCAGCGCGGTTCGACGCCGGGCTCACCGACCTGCACGGACGTCCCCGCCCCGCCTACTGGGTGGTAAGGGCCTACTTCGCCCGGATCGGGCGTCTGCGCAGCCCGTAGAGGCGGCTCACGGATAGGCGCCGCCGGCGCCGTCCCGCTTTTCGGTTTCGGTTCCGTCTCGCAGGGGAACATGTAGGGCGTTCTTTGCGCAGCCGGGTAACGCTGCGGGCATATCGGGGAGGTCTGCCGGTCTGAGAAGGCGATCTTGCAGGGGCGGGGGGAGAGCAGCGCGATTCTGCGTGCTTGCGGCCTGCGTGGGGCTATCGGCAGCTGTCCTGCCCGCTTCCGCTGCGACGGCGGCCGTCGGGGTCGTGCGCGGTGCGCACTACGGCGCGCGGATCTTCCCCGACAACGCGTTCACCGTGCGCGACGGAACTCAGGTGACCGGTCGCCGCATGAACTTCCGGCAGGGAGTCGACTATCCGGCCGTTGGGGGTGTCGTCCAGCCCGGGTGCACCAGCGCGGACTACTCGATCTGCGACGCCTTCTCGCAGCTCGACAAGCTCGACGGGTTCGACCCGCAGCCGCGGGTCACCGTGCCGTTCACCGGGGCGATCTCCCTCAGCTCGGTCAACGATTCGGACTTCTTCATCAGCGACGACTCCGGCGCCTTCGTGAGTGGCCTGCGCCAGTTGACCTTCGACCCCGCCACGAAGACGTTGGCGGGAATCAGCGACAAGTTCCTGCGCGAAGACACGCCCTACCGCATCCATGTCACCAGCGCCATTCGCGACAGCGCTGGCAATCCCGTCAATGCATGCGGCGGCGCCTGCGTCGTCCGCTTCACCACTCGGACGGCGAGCGGAGAGCTCGTCAACCTCCGCCGCTCGATGGACCTGCCGCTTTCCGATCCTGGCAACGCCTACACGCTCGCCGGATTCCCGGGCGCATCGACGTCGACGACGAGCCGAAGGCTGACCTTCTCGCAGAACGGGACCGATGACGTCTTCCTCGCCGCGAGCGTGGCGCCCTCGCTTGCCAATCCGCTGAACGGCATCGTTCGCAACGACCAGGTGAAGGCCGACGCCACCGCCGCCGGCGCGTTCCAGTCGAGCGCGGTGCCAAACCTGATCTCGCCGGGAGGCGCCGGTTATTACGCCTTCGGCAGCTTCCTGTCGCCGCGATACCAGTTCGCCTCGGCGACCGGGCACCAGGACAACCCTTATGGGGTCGGGAACGGTCACACCGATGGGGAGATCCCACCCGTCGCGACGACGAGCACGCCGAGCCCCCAGGGCGCCGACCGCCTCGGTGCAATCGTGGTGACGCCGAACCCGGCCGCGTTCCCACCGCCGTGGCCGGCGGCAGTTTACGGGCCGGGATTCACGCGCAGCGACTACGACCTCTTCGTGACCGCCGACTACAACGCCTCGCTGGGGATCGTGACCGTCGCTACGGATCCCGCCGGGCATGGGTTCGGGCCGCAGAGCACCACGACCGTGACGAGCAGCGGAAAGCCGACTACCTTCCTCAGCTACGGGCGGGGACGCGACCTCGATGGCGACGGGACGATTGGCGACGGTCTCAACGATGGCGTCGGCCCCACGGGTCACTTTCAGCCGGATGGGAGCGAGCTGCCGTCGCACAAGACGCTCGACGGGCTCGAGTCCGGGCTGGTGCAGACCGTCGTCGACAACATGGCGCTGGGCCGGTCCCTCAAAGCCGGCCTCGACATCCCGGGCATCGGCACGAATCTCGTCGACCCCTCCAAGATCATGTATTACGGACTCAGCTTCGGCGGCATCTACGGGACGATGCTCGTGGGAACCGACCCGCTCTTCCACCGTGGCCTGCTGAACGTGCCCGGCGGACCGATCGTCGACATTGCGCGGCTGTCGGGATTCCGCGGCGACCTGGCCGCGGCGCTCGGCCGCACTCGGCCGAGCCTGCTCAACGGCGGCCCCGGGCTCAACGGGTTCACCGAGGACCTGCCGCTGCGCAACGACCCGCCGGTCGTGATCACGCATCCCGGCGCGGCGGCGCTTCAGGAGTCGTTCAGCGAGTCGAACTGGTTCGAGCGCACGGGCAGTCCGGAGACATTCGCACCGCGCATCAGGCTGCGACCCGACCCGGCTTGGGCGACGAATCCCAAGGAAGTCGCCTTCCAGACCGCGTACGGCGACGGCACCGTCCCCAACCCGACGGCGGGAACGCTGTATCGCGCGGGTGCGCTCTTCGACCGCGTCGTGTACTACCGCAACGACAAGACGCCAACCTACTCTTCCGACCCGCACGGTTGGCTCGCCGATCCGACCCTGGCGGGGCGGACATCAGGCGAACAGCAGCTCGCGGCGTTCCTCTCGACCGGCCAACTCGTCAACACCAATCCGGCATGGCTCGAGGTTCCGATCGCCGATCCCAACAACCTCGAATGTCTCCATTACCCGGATCCACAGACCGGGCAGCAGCAGGTCCGACAGCCGTTCCCAGCGAGCGGGGACTGCCCTGCTCCGCCATCGCACTGATCCGAGCCCTACGGCTCACCGCGGCTGACGCGCAGCAGTAGCTTGTGCGCGTGGGCCGGCGCCGCGATGAGTCCGGGCGTGGACGGCGGTCTCAGTGACAACGGGTCTGCAGCCCGCGGCAAACGACACCGAGGAGGATCGAAGATGGGAAGGATCGTCGTGACGGAGTTCGTCTCGCTGGACGGCGTGATGGAGGCACCGGGCGGAGGCGAGGACTTCAAGCATGGAGGCTGGACGTTCGAGATCGACCGCGGAGACGAGGGCAACAAGTTCAAGCTCGACGAGACCCTCGAAGCCCGCGCACTACTGCTGGGCCGGAAGACATACGAGGGCTTCGCCGCGGCTTGGCCGTCCCGGGAGGATGAATTCGCGAACAAGCTCAACAGCATGCCGAAGTACGTCGTCTCCTCGACGCTGGAGGACCCCGAGTGGAGCAACTCGACCGTTCTCAGCGGCGACGTGGCGGAGGAGGTGTCCAAGCTGAAGCAGGAACAGGATGGGGACATCGTCGTCCACGGCAGCGCCCGTCTCGTCCAGGACCTGATCGAGAACGACCTCGTGGACGAATTGCGACTGATGGTCTTTCCGGTCGTTCTGGGAACCGGCAAGCGCCTCTTCGGCGAGACGAGCGACAAGAAGCGTCTGCGGCTCGCCGAGTCGAAGCCGGTCGGGGACGGCGTCGCGATCCTCATCTATCGGCCGGCGACGGAGGCGGCGCAGGCGTCGGCTTCGGAGTAGTGTCTCGTCGATGGAGGGCAAGCCCCCGCCGCGTCGCAAGCCCAAGAGCCTCGCCGGTTATCTCGAGGCGCTCAGCCGGCCGGTTTTTCAAGCCGGCATGAGCTGGCGGGTGATCGACGCGAAGTGGGAAGACATCCGCGGCGGGTTTGCCGATTTCGACCCCGGCAAAGTTGCCGGCTTCGGCCTCCCGGACATCGATCGTCTTCTGAGCGATCCACGCATGATTCGGAGCAAGGCGAAGATCGAGGCCACGATCGACAACGCCCAGACACTGCTCGAGCTCGACGCGGAACACGGCAGCTTCGCGCGCTATCTGCGCTCACACGGCAGCTTCGAGGACACGGTCGCCGATCTCAAGCGTCAGTTCCGTTTCATCGGTGACACCGGCGCCTACTACTTTCTCTACGTGGTCGATGAGCCAGTCCCGCCTCACGGGGAGTGGTTCGCAGCCGCCCCCGGGCGTGGACGTCGGCCCCGAGGCACGGACGGCAAGGCTCGCAGGCGCACCTCAGCCCGCGCCGCCTGAGATCACGGCCCGAACCAGCGCCGCCGCCGGGTCGCGCCGAACTCCTCCTTCTCCGCTGCGAGCTCCAGGGTGGGCCCGACCAGCTGCGCCGTGGGCGCCGGCCCGCCGAGGAAGTTGGCCTCGACCTTTCCCACCATCCCGCCGCCGAACTCGATGTAGCAGCTGCCGGCCCCTTCGTACGGACGCTCCAGCTCGCCGCCGTGGAGCTGCGCGGCGATGTCGTCTGCCACCACCCGTGCGGCCGCTTCGGCGAATACGCCGGCCTTCGCAACCGGCGCGCCGGCGACATCACCCAGCGCGTACACATCAGGGAAGCGGGTGCGGAGGTTGGCATGGTCCACCGGCACCCACCCGTCGACAGTCAGACCCGAATCCTCGACCACCGCGGGCACGCGGTGGACGGGGACCCCGACGAACAGGTCGTATGGCATGGTTCCGCCGCTTGCGAGCCGGGCCTCTCGGCTCCCCGGTTCCAGACCGGTGACGAGCTGCTTCGGGATGTACTCGATTCCTCGCTCCTCGAGAGCGTCGAGGATCCTCCGCGACACCTCTTTGGTGACGGGGACCGGCGCCGCCATCGGGCCGGTCACGCGGATCTCAACGCGGTCTCTGACTCCCCGCTGCGAGAGGTGATCGTGGATCAGGAGCGCACCCTCGAATGGAGCGGGTGGGCACTTGAACGGGTGACCGAGGATCCCGACGAGGATCTTTCCCGAGTCGAAGTCGGGGAGGACGTCGCGCATTCGCTCGGCTCCAGGCACCGAGTAGAAGTCGAACCCGCCCTCCCCGAAGCCAGGGGTCGCCGCGAAGTCGTAATCCGCCCCCAGCGCGACGGCCAGGATGTCGGCGTCGTATGAGCCCTGCTCCGTCGTGACGTGCCGCTTCACCGGGTCGATCGAGGTCACGCGCTCTTGGCGGAAATCGACCCCGTCTCGCGAGATGTCGCGATAGTGGAGCCGGACGTCTTTTGTGGTCTTCCGGCCGAGCATTATGTCCAGCTTCGAAAAGCCGAAGCTGAACGAGTCATTCTGGTCGAGGAGCGTGACGTCGACCTCGTCCGCGAGCGAGTCGGTCAGGAGCGCCGCAAGCTCCAGGCCTGCGAACCCTGCACCGAGGATCAAGACGTGCTTTTTCATCGTGGCAGTTGCGCATCACACCACGGCGCCCGTGACGGCGCAACTCCGCGCTGCGGCTCGGAACCCCGACTCAGAGGTTCTTGGCCGCGCTGGACATGGCATTGAAGAGCTCTAGGAACGGGTCGGGCCCGGGATCCCGGCCCGCGGCCGCGATCGCGAGCCGGCCGAGATAGTTCTCCCAGCCGAGCGCATGAAAGTCGACCAGGTGGGCGGGGACCTCGTGCCTCATTCGCACGATCGTCGCCTCGCCGTCGGGCACCAGCACGAACTCGACCACGCTCGACCCGGGCGGAAATGGATTGTCCCGCTCTTCCGAAACCGTGCGGTAGCCCCATGTGAACACGACGCGAGCATTCGGCTCGACCGCCACGAACTCGCCCACGAAGTAGTCGTCGCCGGCCGTGTTGACACTGAAGACACCGCCCGGGCGCGGGTCCAGGGTCGCCGCGACTCCTATCCAGCGCACCATCTTCTCGGGGTCGGTGAGGAACGGAAAAACCGTCTCGGGCTCGGCCTCGACCCTGATCTCGCGCTCGACGACGCTAGTTTCTCCTTGCGGCTCGGGCAACCCGTCCCCCCTTTTGCTCCTCCTCGGCCTCGCGCTTGAGGCGCTCGAGACGGTTCTCCCAGAATCCGTCCAGGAACGACCGCAGCTCGGCGAGGCCCTCGGGCCGCGCGCGGTAGAGCCGCCGTGTTCCCTCACGACGCTCGCTGACGAGGCCGGCGTTCTTCAGAACCGTCAGGTGCTGAGAGATGGCCGGGCGCGTGACGTCGAACCTGGCGGCGATCTCACCCGCCGACAGCTCGCGGTCGTTGATCAGCCGCAGGATCTCGCGACGGCGGGGTTCGCTGATGGCCTGGACCACGGTCTGCATGATCGAAAAGTTTAGTAAGGGCTTACTTTAGAAAAGGCTTAGTTTAGGATATGCTTACGTTAGCAAACTCTAACTAAGGCACCTCTGAACAGTCACACGCAGAACGGAAAAGAAAGGGACACAGAAAGACAGGCCATGAGCATGCGACTCACGTTCCGGGCCGTAATCGCTTCGATCTCCCTCACCTTCGCGTGCGCCTTGCCGGGCGCGGGCCTCGCGAGTGCAGCAAGCCCGCCGGCCACCGGGAAGATCGTGAAGCACGCGATCACGTTCCAGGTCAAGAACGTGAATCACTCGATTCTTCCCTGCGCAAGCGACGGAGCGGCGTATGAGGTGAGGGGAGACCTGATCGGCCCCGCCTCGGAGATCGGCCCCTCGGCGCCTGCCGGTCACCATTCGGTGACGCTCTACCTCCACGCCTTCGAATTTGGTGAGTTCTTCTGGAGCTTCAGCGCGGTTCCCCGCTACG
>JACXTT010002977.1_pt1 | contig 26484 bp, 23 predicted proteins | sample 9270951 | NCBI WGS metagenome assembly JACXTT01 (sample SAMN15532306, study PRJNA645909) | rock metagenome | isolation source: weathered quartz diorite | place: Puerto Rico | collected 2017-06-21
GCGAGAGGACAAGCGCGGGGCGCCCGTACTTCTCAACTATCCGGGTCGCGGTGATGCCGATCACGCCACGGTGCCAGCCCTCGCCATCCACAACCACGCAATATGCCTGGCGCAATGCTGGGTCTTCCTCCAGCCTGCGCCCGATACTCTCGAGGATGCGGCGCTCTTCGTCCTGGCGCTCGGCGTTGAGCTGGTCGAGACGGGTGGCGATCTGGCGGGCGCGTTCAATATCTTTCACACTGAAAAGTTCCACCACGTCGCGGGCTGCGTCCATGCGGCCGGCGGCATTCAGGCGAGGCGCGATGCGGAAAGCGACCTCGGTGCAAGTGAGCGCGCGGCCGTCGCCCAGCTTCGCAACTTCCAGCAGTGCCTTCAGTCCGGCGTTGACCGGAGAACGCAAGCCCGCCAGACCGAGACTGGCAAACACGCGGTTTTCACCCAGCAATGGGACTGCGTCGGCGATGGTCGCTATGGCTACCACCTTCATGAAGGACATCAGCAAGCGTGACTGGTCTTTCGCGTCGAGCCGGCGCTGCATCAGCCCCTGCGCCAGTTTGAAAGCCACTCCGGCGCCGCAGAGATATTTGCAGGGATAGTCACATCCGTCTTGATTGGGATTGACTACAGCCAGCGCCAGCGGGACGCCGCCATTCTCGGGCAAGTGATGGTCGGTGACGATCAGGTCCACGCCGGTGCGGCGCGCGGTTTCGGCGGCGGCGAAGGCTCGGATGCCGGTGTCCACGCTGATGATCAGGTGCACTCCATCGGCGGCAGCGCGCTCAATCACCTCGTCGCGCATGCCGTAGCCTTCACGGATGCGATGCGGCACGTGGAAATCGGCTGTGCCCCCACACAGCTCAATGGCAGTCTTGAGAATGACAATCGCGGTGGTGCCGTCCACGTCGTAGTCGCCGTAGATCAGGATCTTTTCTTTGCGCTCAACCGCCGCTTCCAGTCGGTCGAGAGCGGATTTCATCCCGCTCATCTGGAGCGGGTCGTGGAGATGAGCGAGTTCCGGCGCCAGGAAACGCTGAGCGGCTTCGGGCTCGTCGATTCCGCGCCGGACCAGCAGATTGGCAAGTACCGGCAGGGCCGAAGGAGCAATTTTCAGGCCGCAATCGGCAAGGGCCGCGGTGAGCATTCGTGTCTTCAACGAATCGGCCGGATTGGAAATCCAACGCATGCGTGGTTTCGAAAAGCTCAGAAGTCTAGTTATCTCACAAACAGACGGGCCGCTGTTTCGGTCAACTTCCTGGAACGAACGCATCGGGCGGCAGGACGCGTCCTTACGTCATAAGCGGTTCGGATGGAGAGTGCCGATAGGGTATGCAGTTGGGGAAGGCCCTCCCCGGGGTTTCTGCACTCGCTGTGCGCGGGCGGGCGCGAGACGTCCTCCCGCGCCAGCCCGACAGGCATGTGTGCTTCTATGGAAACTCTGACCGCGAGCCCGTCGAGACCGGCCAAGCCACTGGAAATACTGCCTGCGCTGGACAATCTTCCGGCATTCCCAGCAGTCGCACTCAGAGCCATCAACGTCTTGTCGGGGACAGACACTTCCTTGCGCGAACTGTGTGATTTGATCCGCCCCGACCCGGTCTTTGCAGGCGAAATTCTCAGGATTGCGAATTCTCCGCTGATCGCGTTTTCCAGGGAAATCACGAGCGTTCTGCAGGCCTCGATGCTGCTCGGTTTCCGGCGCTTGCGGAGAGTCGTCATGACGGTGGGTCTGCGCTCGTACACAAACAAGCCATTCACACCAGCTTTGCATGCTTGTTGGCGTCACAGCGTCGCCTGCGCGATGGTCGCAGAACGAACTGCTCGATGGAACTCGATCGACCGCGACTTTGCCTATACTGCCGGCATTTTGCATGACATCGGCAGAATAGCCCTGGCGACGATCGGTCCTGAGAGATACGCTGACCTGATCGAGAGAGCGGCAACCAGCCCGACCTATGATGTGCTCCGGTGCGAGCGCGAATTGTTCGGAATCGATCATTGCTGCGCGGGACGCCTGCTGGTAACAGCCTGGAAGCTTCCGGAGGAATTCATCGAGATCACTTCCCACCACCACGACCCGTTGACCCACCAGGAGGACGCGACCGAGGTGATCCGCCTCAGTTGCCTGCTGGCGGACGCGCTCGGCTTTGCCGCAGCCCCGCACGGCTCCATCCGCAGCGGCGACGAGATCCTTGCCGAGTTTCCCGACAGCGTGCGAAAACACTTGCCTGCTACGGACGAACTGGCGGCGGAGATCGCGAAAGAGATTAGCGTGATTGAGGCGGCGTAGTGGATGGGTTCTGTAACTCAGCGGTAACAATGTTCAGCTGCTTTCAACCAATCGCGGAAAATACTGGTATCGGCAAAATATATCGGTTACCCTACAGCTGGTTCAGCTGGAGGATGGTTATGAAGCACGTTCTAGTCACGGCGACTTTGTGCCTTGCTTTCTGCGCAAACGGACTGGCCCAACAGACCGACAATACGCCCGCCACTAAAGAGGACGTTCAAAGATACTTCGAAGTGATGCATTCGCGTGACCTCATGAACAAGATGATCGAGGCGATGCTAAAGCCTATGCATCAGATGGTGCATGATCAATACATGAAGGACAAAGACAAGCTTCCCGCGGATTTCGAAGCGCGCATGAACCGACAGATGGACGATATGCTCCGAGACATGCCATGGGACGAGATGATTCAGGCTGAGATGCCCGCGTTCCAGAAGCATCTCACCAAGAGTGATATTGACTCTATCGTCGGCTTCTATTCCTCGCCGACGGGACAGAAATTCCTGAAAGAAATGCCCGACATCATGGCGGAGTCCATGCAGTCGATGATGCCAATTTTGCACCGCTATATCGACGGAATGAACGACCGTGTTCAGCAGGAAACGGCCGAACTGTTAAAGGAGTCACAGAAGAAGGCCGGGCAGGTGCCCGTTACAAAGAACTAGCGGAAATTCTGACCTCTGCAATTGCCCTACCGCTCGTCGTCCTGATCGGGTTCGTCGATCATGAAGCCTCCGACGTCGTCGGACAACTCCCGCAAGCGCTGATAGTGGTCGTACCACTCGGTGCCCGCTTCGTAGACGAACATGCATCCCTGGTGGGCCCACCCCAATTGTAAGAAGCCGGTCTTGCCGACGTAGGTTTTCAGCCAGCGCGCTTCTTCCAGGTCTTCTTCGTTGGTGTACTCGCCATCGCCGAGCCGTTTCGACAAGCGGTCGAGCTCTTCCCGGTCGAGCACCCAGGCATGCATGGTCAGAAAGGATGCTCCCGCCGACTTGGCCAACTCCACGAAATCCTTCCAGCCATCGGGATTCTGGCCCGAGTCCCAGAGGACGCTGGGAATCTCTTCGGCCTCAACATAGCCGAAGAAGCGACGCATGCCCAGACCCTCGATGAAGGCGGTCATGTCGTCTTTCAAACCGGTGAGATCGTCGGGATGCGGAGACATGTTCTCAGCGTCATTGTACGGCTTGGCTGCGCAGGATGGCCACTGGGGGAGGTCGAATCCCTATGTTAAAATCCTGTTTCACTTCCAACATGCTCTTCTCCAAGGAATATGTGGGCTACTTGGCCCGCGAAGTCGCCAAGAAACTGATTGCGAGTGGTCTGATCGAGACCAAGGCAGTGCCTGCCCTCAACGAGAAGGTGCACGCCGCTCTGCTCGAGGAACTGGCGCTCGAAGACCGCATTAACGATGAAGTCCGTGTCATTCTCGAGGCTTACTCCGACGAAATGCAGAAGACGGGCGCGAACTACCAGGAAATGTTCCGAAAAGTGAAGACCGAGCTGACGAAGAAGTACAAGGCTGTTCTCTGAGGATTCCGCTGACGTGCGATTGAGCCGCGACAAAGTCAACAAACTGGCCCACGTGATCACCGACGCGGTGGCCGACATGGATGAGGTGGAGTTCATCGAGGACCGCAATACTATCCGCCTCGAAGTGCGCAAGATTCTCGAGGAACTCCTCATGCAGGAAGCGCGCATCGACCAGGCCGCGCGTCAGAAGATCGACAGCCAACGACGCACCATCATCGAAGGCTCAGAAGAATGGAGCATCCTCTACCGCAAGTACTACAACGAAGAAGTGAAGAAACTCGGCGTGTAGCCAGTTCTAGTTCCCGGTTCTCAGTTCTCAGTGAAAACCCAACTCTTGATGGGCGCTGAGGTTATTGAGAACTGAGGGTCGACTGAGAACTGAGAACCGGGAACTGAGAACTTTTTTACTTTCCCGACTCGATTTCCGGCATGCGCAACACTTCATCCTGATCATCTTTGCGATTGATTCCTGCGGCGTCTAGCTTCCTGGCAACTGGTTGGACAACTTCCAGAATGCGGGCTAGCGTTTGTCCGACGGCTTCTTTGTCGCTATTGTCCGCACCCTGACGTTGCAGCAAGCTCTGGAAGAACGTCTTTGGTCGCGGATAGACGACGATCTTCACGTCCTCGCTGTCTCCAATGCCAGCCGCCTTCTTTGCGAGTTTGAGGGCGGTATCGTATCCGCCGAGTTCATCGACCAGGCCTAGATTCTTCGCATCCTGGCCAGACCAGATGCGGCCTTTCGCGATCTCCAGCACCTTTTCCTTGGATAGTTTACGGCCCTCTGCGACCTTGCCGGTGAAATCCACGTACACGCGATCCAGCCAGGCTTCGAAGCGCGCCCACTCGGCGGGAGTGTAATCCTTCGTGCCGGTAAACATGGTGGCATTGTTGCCCTGGTGGACTTCGTCCCAGGAAAGGCCGACTTTATCCCACAGGCCGGAAGTCAGCATCTTGCCGCCAAGCACGCCGATGGACGCAGTAATCGTTCCAGGCTGCGCGACGATTTTGTCAGCTGCCATGGCCACGAAATAGCCGCCTGAACCGGCAAGGTCCCCCATGGAAACAATGACCGGCTTGCCCGCCTTACGCGCGTTGACTACTTCGCGCCAGATCGTGTCGGAAGCAACGTAAGACCCGCCGGGACTATCCACGCGGAACAAGATCGCCTTCACATCTTTATCGTCAACGGCCGCCCGGATCGCGCCCGCGACTGTGTCCGAACCCATATTCTGGCTGTCTTGCACGGGATCGTAATCGCTCTTGCCCCGGGTCACGCCGCCTACGCCGAAGACGAGCGCGATCGCCTTGCCGCGATCGTGCGGATGGCCGGCCCGGTCCAGATACTTCCCCAGATAAAGGAATTGCGCGCGGGCTCCAGCTTTGCTCCTGGCCTGGCTATACACCTCGTCGCGATAGGCGACGCCGTCCACAAGCTTGGCGTCCACGGCCTCCTTGCCAAGGTACGGACCAGCATCCACGAGCGCCTGGAATTTTTCCGGTGCGATCTGCCGGGCTGCGCAGATGCCCTCCTTCATCTGGTTGAACCAGGAGGTCATGATCGCCGTCATTGCTTCCTTGTGAGGTGGCGTGAACTTGGCTTCGGTGTAGAAGTTGAGAGCGTTCTTGTATTCGTAGCGGTGGTCGCCGTGGAAGGTCACACCTAGCTTGGCGAGCGTCCCCTTGATGAAAGGAGACTCCATGATGATACCGGTTAGGCCGATATCACCGGAAGGCTGCAGGTAAATCTGGTCGAAGGCAGTGGCCAGGTAGTACGCGCCGTTGCCGGGACCAAACTCGCCGAAGGTCTCGGCGTAAGCGATGGCAAATTTCTTGTGGGCACGGAAGCGCTGCACCGCTTCGCGAATCTCCTGGACCTTGGCCATGCCCAGAGGAGCCGCTCCAATCTTCGCCACCATGCCAACGACGCGGTTGTCTTCAGCGCCACGGTCAATGGCATCCACAACGTCGCGTACCGTCGGCCGTTCGTTCATCACGAACTTGGCAGCCGGATTGTCGGGGATATCTTCCGGCAGCGCGCTCTCAAAATTTGCCTCCAAAATCGTCTTCTCTGGCACCTTGCCCTTGGAGCCGATGACGGCCACGATCACGATCACCATTGTGACCAGCCACAATGCTCCCAGGATGGCAAGAAACCGCACGATCACCTTCGACATGTTTTTTCTCCTTTGGGAAGAAAGAAAAGTCTAACCCGAATGAGTGTGGGGTGGACACTCTTGTCCGCCAACTGTGTGCGCCAAGAATCCTGCCGCGGTTATGGCGAATGCCGGCAGGCGGACAAGAGTGTCCGCCCCCACACGACACTAGTGACGGCCGAATCGTGCCGGAGTCGTGATGGCGCCCTCGGCAGCGGACGTCACCAAGGCGGCGTACTTGGCGAACACTCCGGCTGCGTAACGCGGGACTGGGGGTTTCCATTCTGCCAGGCGCCGGGAAATCTCGGCATCTGAGATTTCAATTTCCAGTTTCCGGCTCTTAGTGTCGATCGTGATGCGGTCACCTTCGTGAATAGCTGCGATTGGTCCGCCCAGCGCGGCTTCCGGCGCGACGTGGCCAACCATCAACCCGCGAGTCGCGCCGCTGAATCGGCCATCGGTAATGAGAGCTACAGTTTCGCCCAGTCCTTCGCCGACAATTGCGGCGGTAACGCCCAGCATCTCGCGCATGCCGGGACCGCCTTTCGGTCCCTCGTAGCGGATCACCACCACGTCGCCCGGCTTAATTTGCTTGCTGGTCACAGCCTGCATGGCCGCCTCTTCGGAATCGAACACTCGTGCCGGGCCAGTGTGCGAAAGTCGTTCGTGCCCGCTCATCTTGACGACGCCACCTTCCGGCGCGAGATTGCCTTTCACAATGACCAAACCACCCGTCGCCTTCAGCGGTTTGATTAAGGGAGCGATCACTTGCTGCCCCGGAGTCTCCTGAGCTGCGTTGGCTTCGTCGGCAAATGTTCTCGCAGTCACGGTGATGGCGGAGCCGTCCACGTGTTTGCCATCGAGCAGCCGTTTAGCGATCACTGGAATGCCGCCCGCCTGGTCCACATCCGACGCCACATACTTTCCGGCGGGTTTCAGGTTGGCCAGCAGCGGCGTGCGCTCACTGACCCGTTGAAAATCGTCGATGTGCAACGCCACTCCAATCTCGCGCGCGATCGCCAGCAGATGCAGCACGGCGTTCGTCGACCCACCCGTGGTCGCTACACCCGCAATCGCGTTTTCAAACGCCTTTTTCGTAAGGATGTCGTTGGGGCGAATGCCATTTCTGAGGAGATTCATCACCACTTCGCCGCAGCGGAAGCTGACCTCGTCCTTGCGCGGATCCATCGCCGGAATGGCGTTGAAACCCATCGGTGAGAGTCCGATAAATTCCATGACCGTGCTCATGGTGTTGGCCGTGTACTGCCCGCCGCACGCCCCCGCTCCGGGACAGGCCACACCTTCCAGTTCGTGCAATTCTGCATCGGACATCTTGCCCGCGGCGTTTGCGCCCACCGCTTCGAAGACATCCTGAATCGTCACGTCCTTGCCACGGTACTTGCCCGGAGCGATGGTCCCGCCGTAGAGCACAAGCCCGGGCAGATTCATGCGCGCCAATGCCATGGCCGCCGCTGGGATGGTTTTGTCGCAACCGACAATGCATACTGCCGCATCGAACATCTGCCCACGGCAAACCAGTTCGATCGAGTCGGCAATCACCTCGCGGCTCACGAGCGAGGCCCTCATCCCTTCCGTACCCATCGTCTCGCCGTCGGAGATGGCGATGGTATTGAACTCCATCGGAGTGCCGCCCGCCGCCCGGATGCCTTCCTTCACCTTGGCCGAAAGACGGCGCAGGTGGAAGTTACACGGCATAGTTTCGATCCAGGTATTGGCGACTGCGATCAGAGGCTTCGCGAGGTCGGCATCGGTGAAGCCGATCCCTTTGTACATGGCGCGAGCCGGAGCCCGGTCGCGTCCGTCGGTGATGTTGCGGCTGCGATGTTTGAGGTCCATGGGGTGCTGCGGGACAGTTTAGCTGATTGGCGGGAAGTTCTCAGTTCTCGGTTTTCAGTAAGGGCTCCGGTTTTTCTGAGAACTGGGAACTGAGAACCGAGAACTCTCTTACGCATTCACTACGCGGGGCGCGGGCGCCTTCGCAGTCTCGGTGCTTTTCTTCTTCTCGGTCGGCAGCCACGACATCATAGCGCGCAATTGCTCACCGACCTTGTCGATCGGGTGCTGTTTTTCTCTCTCGCGCAGCGCGGCAAAGTTCTTGCCGCCTTTCTTGTTCTCTTCAATCCATTCCCGGGCGAAGCTGCCGTCCTGGATGCGGGCCAGAATCTCTTTCATCGCTTTGCGCGTTTCGTCACCCACAACTTTCTCGCCGCGCGTCAGGTCGCCGTATTCGGCGGTGTTTGAGATCGAATAACGCATCCGACTAAGTCCGCCTTCGTAGATCAGATCCACGATCAGCTTCATCTCGTGTACGCACTCGAAGTAGGCGATCTCAGGAGCGTAGCCAGCCTCGACCAGCGTCTCGAATCCCTTCTGCATCAGCGACGTCAGTCCGCCGCAGAGCACCGACTGCTCGCCAAACAGATCGCTCTCGGTCTCTTCTTTGAAAGTTGTTTGAAGCACGCCAGCGCGGGTCGAGCCGATGCCGTGCGCGTAACTGAGCGCGTATTCATGAGCGCGTCCGCTGGCATCCTGATGGATGGCCAGCAGCGAGGGCACGCCTCCTCCCTGCGCATACACCCGGCGCACCAGATGGCCAGGCCCTTTGGGCGCAACCATGATCACGTCCACGTCCTTCGGAGGTTCGATCGATTTGAAGTGAATGCTGAAGCCGTGCGAGAAGCCGAGAATCTTGCCCTTGGTCAAGTGCAACTTGATCGCGGACTGGTAAAAGTCCGCCTGGGTCTCGTCGGGAGTAAGGATCTGGATCCAGTCGGCGCGCCTGGCAGCCTCGGCTGGAGCCAGGACGGTCATGCCGTCGGCGCGGGCTTGCGTTGCCGAGCCGCGATCAGGATCGAGACCGATGATGACGTCGTATCCACTGTCGCGCAGGTTCTGGGCCTGGGCGTGTCCCTGGGAACCGTAACCGAAGACCGCGATGGTTTTGCCCTTGAGGGCGGAGGGGTTGGCGTCGTTCTGATAGAAAACAGTGGCCACGGTTAAGACTCCTTGGGTGCGTTTGGGCGCTGTGTGCCGCATCCAGTATGAACCGAAAGTGCGGCTTCGGATAAGAACCGACCGGTCGGTCGGCATCAACTATGCTACGGTTCCCTGGCTGTGCGTGTCAAGCTTGAATTGGGCTAGTTTGCGAGGGCCGTCAGCGACATACGGGCTGAGCCAGAGCAAGGGATTGATGGGCGGAAATTCCAGCCGTAACTCCATCTGCGGCGGCCCACGAGGCGTTGTGCCCCGGACGGGCGGCATCGCCCGCAGCGTAGACACCCTGTATGGTGGTCTGCTTATCCGCGCCCGTGCGGATAAAAGGGCCAGACGGGCCTTCTTCAAATTCGCAACCAAGCTGTTCAGCGAGCGGGCTGGCCATGCGAGTGCGCGGGCTGATGAAGACGGCATCGACGGGAGTGATGCGCCCGTCGTCCAGGCGGAGCCCGGAGAGAGCCGGCGCGTCTCCGATCAGGGCAACCACGGGTACGGCTTCAACTGAAACTCCACGTGTGCGTAGCTCGGCCAGTTGCTCGGGGCTCAATGTAAGCACGCCGTTGGTAAAGAGAGTAACGTTCTCGCTCCAGTCCGGGAGAAGCATTGCCGTCTGGAAAGATCGATCACTCGTTGCTAGTACGCCAAGGCGTCGTCCCGCCACTTCGTACCCATGGCAGTAGAAACAGTGGAGCATGCTGACGCCCCAGCGCTCCTGTAACCCGGGAATGATTGAGAGGTCATCACTCACACCGGTGGCAAGAATCAGGCGAGAGGCAGTGTGCACCGTGCCACCGGCCTCTGTGACGGTATATTCCTCACCGCTCTTGGCTGCATGCGTTGCCAGACCTTCGGCGAATGAAACAGTGCCGTAGGAGAGCAGTTGCGACCTAGCGTTCGCCAGCATGACTGAAGGCGGCTGCCCATCGTGACCGAAAAAGCCGTGAGAGAATTGCGCGAAACGGTTTCGCGGTTTTCCGGAATCCAGGACCAGAACGCGCTTGCGTGCGCGTGCCAATTGAAGAGCGGCAGACAAGCCCGCAAAGCTGCCCCCAACAACGATTACGTCGTAACTCATGGCAATCCAAATGTCGGGAGCGTCCCTGTTCTTTTGGCGATCATGTGAGCTGGTGACTTGGAGGTCTTAAGATCTCTCTGAACTCGCCTCGTCTCAGGATTCCCACCAAGCCGGATTTCCATTCCTGAAGCTCCCGAAACCCACATTCTGGCCGTCCCCGGACCAGTGTCCTTATATACCACGTCCTCCGCGCGCCAGAGTGGTTCTTGGCTCGTAGTTGACGTTAAATCCCCATTTACGCTCACAACCCCGTCCGGGGTAGGGCTGCAGGTCGAAGTTGGTGATAACGCCTGATTACAACAACTATCTGACATGCGGTCATCGGGGAAGTTCATACACACCGATGTCGTCGTACACGTAGACTCGACTGTCCCGAGCGACACATTGAAAGGGTACATACCAGCCAGTCGTAGTGGTTTCGGGCGGGCCTCCAGCCAGTTTCGAGAGATGCCGACCTTCCGAAGTGACCAACTCCCAAACGATCATGTCCGGGGAATCGAACGAGCGCATGGTCAAGTACGGCTTATGATAGACGGGAAATACTACGAAGTGGTCGGATCGTATTGCAATCGCCCGGTTTGCTCCAAAATCGTTCCAGACGCGCCGGAGTTCGAAATCGGTAAGGCAAACCAAAGGAAAGTCTGTGTAATACGACACGTATGCGGATGATCCGACAACGTTTAACGTGTAGCAGTCATCGATGAGCGGCAAGTTGTGCTTCTTCGCAAAATCCGCATACCGGAAGACCGGAGTTGCAGCAGAATCAAAGCAGATCAATCCTTCCCTTCCGATGCCGCGTCCAAATACACCCTCATCGAAGTAGCCGACCCAAATGTGACCGTCAGGGGTTGTGTTGATGTGCTCAATCGCGTCACCGAGGTCTAGAGTCCGTACGAGGCTTTTTTGCTTGTCGAAGACCCTTGCAAGGCCGCCTCGTCCTTCAGCGATCAGCCACCCATCACCAAGAGGTTGCACATGATTTGTGATTGTTAGGCCCGTTGGGTTTTCGAACGTCACTTGATTAGCTGCCGCGTTATCCCAGCAAATCAAATGGTGCCTTTTCGGCGGCGTGTTTAGCCATTTGACTGTGGCGTCAATTCCAGCATCACGGCCAGGGTGCTGTGGTTTGCCCTCTTGCAACAGTATGAGGGGCTCTCCCTGCCAATCAATTGAAACCGCACACAGCGACCAATCGGCAGGTAGAGAGGAGAATAGAAGTCGCGTGATAAGGTGCTTTACTTCGGGCATTTTAGAGGGTTACAGCTTACATGACTGCCCCAACTCCCGAGTAGCTGTTGAAAAATCGGGATTACACTCATAGACGGGCTCACTCAGGATCATCAAGTCTGAAATGCAGGTCCGAGTCGGAAGCACGACAGGAGCAACTAGAATATCGGTGCTCCACGTCAAGCCTAAATTCCTTACCCGATCCCTGCCCGCTCAACGGTAGACAAATTTTGCACCTTCGCGATACCCTCCTCGCCATGGACCGACGAACATTTGTTTTGGGAACCGCCGCGACCGCCGCTGCATTGTCTGCTCCGCAGTTCTCAACCGCTGCATCCTCCGATCTTGATCCAATCTTCAAAGAGGTCGAGAAGCGACACGACGAAGCGGTGCAGCGTCTGCAAACGTGGATTCGCCAGCCTTCGATTGCCGCCGAGAATCGCGAGGTCGACAAGGGTTGTGAACTCACCATGCAGATGCTGCGCGATGCCGGATTCCAGTCGGTCAACAAGGTCCCCACCGACGGACAGCCCGGCATTTTTGCCACGCTCGACGCGGGCGCTCCGAAGACGCTGGGCGTTTATTTCATGTACGACGTGAAGCAGGTGAACCCGGCGGAGTGGTCGTCGCCGCCGTGGGACGCGGCGCTGGTCGACAAGCCCGGCGTCGGCAAGGTCGTCGTTGGACGCGGCGCGGTTAATCAGAAAGGTCCCGAAGCAACATTCCTGGCGGCGATCCATGCCATCCACGGCGCGGGACGCAAGATGCCGGTCAACCTTGTGCTTGTGGCGGAAGGCGAAGAAGAAATAGGCTCGCCGCACTTTGCGCAGATCGTGCGGCGGCCGGAGGTGATTGCGGCGCTCAAGAATTCTGAGGGAATCTTCTTGCCCGATGCGGCGCAGGACCTCGACGGCAGCATCACCGTCGAGTTAGGTGCGAAGGGAGTGGTCGAACTGGAACTGGTATCCAGCGGCGAGAAATGGGGGCGCGGTCCGGCGGCCGATCTGCATTCCAGTGAAAAGGCGCGCGTCGACAGTCCCGCCTGGCATCTGGTGCATGCGCTGAACACACTGGTCTCGGCCGACGGAAACACTCCGGCAATTCCCGGTTTCGCCGACAAGGCGCGTCCGCTGTCTGCGACCGAGAAGGCAATGATTGCCGTGGCCTCGAAGCGTCTCGACGAAGCTACCGCGATGAAGCAAATGGGCGTGCAGCACTGGATCGGCGATGTCAGTTGGCAGGAATCCCTCGAGTTGCTGATGTCACGGCCGACCGTGAACATCGAAGGTTTGGTCGGCGGCTACACCGGCCCCGGGGGCAAGACAATTCTTCCGCATCGCGCGGTCGCAAAGCTCGATCTGCGACTCGTCCCCGACATGACGGCCGCTGACGCTCTGGCCTCATTGAAAGCTCATCTGACGAAGCAGGGCTACGGCGATATCGAAGTCAACATGACGGGCGGGTACGATCCCAACAGCACGTCGCCCGACGCGCCCATCATCAAGAAGGAACTCGAAGTCTATCGGCGCGCGGGAATCGATCCCATCGTGATGCCGCGCAGCCCCGGTTCCTGGCCGGGATATGTCTTCACCGGCGATCCCCTGCGGCTGCCCGCGGGCGGCTTCGGCCTTGGCCACGGGAACGGGGCTCACGCACCGAATGAGTACTTCCTGATCGAGTCGACGAACCCGAAGGTGCAAGGCATCGATGGCGCGGTCCGCTCCTACGTGGAGTTCTTGTACGCGATGGCGGGGTGAGCGCAGCGGGATCCGCTGGGCTGCTGGGTAGAGTCGGCAGCCCGTTCCGCGATACCATCTCTGAAGATGCAGCGCGAAGCTACCATTGAACCCCGCCAGGAAATCCTGCGGACGGCTGCCCGACTGTTCCAGCAACAGGGCTATGATGCCACCTCGATGAACGACGTGGCTGCCGCGCTGAAGCTGTCGAAGGGTGGGCTGTACCACCACTTCCAATCCAAAGACGAAATCCTGTTCCACATCATGTCGCATGCCATGGACATTACTGAGGAACGGGTCATCAACGCCGCGCGCCGTGTGGAAGGCGCGGAAGAACGCCTGCGCACTCTGATCCGCCTGCATATTGAAGTAGTGCTCAGCGAGGAAGACCGCGAGATTACGGTCATGCTGCACGAGAATCATCCGCTGCCGTCCGGGTTCCGGCGCAAAATCAATGCGCGCAAGAAAGATTACGTACATTTCGTCGAGAACCTGATTGCCGACGTGCAGCGCCAGCGCAACTCCGCTTCGCAGGTCACTCCGCGCGCCGCAGCTTTTGCCCTGGTCGGCATGATCAACTGGATTTACCAGTGGTACAAACCGGACGGCCCGCTTACGGGCGACGCGATTGTGCGTCAATACACCGATATCTTTTTTCGCGGAGCCGTGGGCTAGACCACAGTTCCCGGTTCTCAGTTCTCAGTAGTGGAATATCGGTAGAGACGAGGCTTGCCTCGCCTCCTGCGGCGGTCGACTCGAACTTCTGCAGGTTCGTATTAGGGCATCGCTTCAGCGATGCCGAAATAGTCGGAAGATCAATGCGCCTTCAGACGCTGCATTCCATGGATCATTTTTTCCATCTCGACGATCTCATCCGCCAACGCGCTGCGAACGGCAAACTCTATCTGGAATTTCTGCGCATTCCGGCGATGAGTGCCGGAATCTACGTGTTGCCCAAAGGCGGCACCGATCCGCAGAAGCCCCACCGCGAAGATGAGATGTACTACCTCGTCCGCGGACGCGCCCGTATGCAAATCGGAAACGAGCATGCGGAGGTGCATGCCGGGTCAGTGATCTTCGTGGAAGCGGAACTTGAGCACCGGTTCTACGACATTCAAGAAGAATTGGAAGTCCTTGTGTTCTTCGCTCCTGCCGAGAGCGGGTGAAGCTGTTACTGAGAACAGGGAACCGGGAACTGAGAACTGCTGTTCACGCCACTTTCGTCGGCACCCAATAAACTTCTTCTTTCAGATGCCCCTTCTCAAACCCGGCGCGCTTCAGGATGCCCTTCGCGTGCTCCACCATCTCGGGATGGCCACACAGGTATCCGATGCTGTTTTGCGCGGTACATCCCCACTGGTCGGCGTATTTGCGGATCAGATCGTCCACCCGGCCTACCTCGCCCTCCCACTTGTCGTCTTCCCAGGGACGGCTGACTGTCGGCACGTAGGTAAACCAGGGCCCTTCCCTCGCGTACTTTTCCAGCTCTTCCCGATAACCGAATTCCCAGGAACGGCTAGCGCCGTTCAGCAGAAACAGCTTGTGGTCGCCCGAAAAGCGACCCTCTTTCCAGTCTTTGAAAAACGTTCGCAGATAACTCACAAAAGGCGCGACGCCGGTGACGGTGCTGATCATCAGGTGGTTCTTGCGGCCTGGCAGCGAGACGTCCAAAGTGAATCGACCCTTGGCTACCTTGCGCATCAAGACTTCGTCGCCGAGTTGCAGATTGTAGAGCGGTGGCGTGGTCGCACCGTTCGGCACCAACTCGAAGAAGAACTCGAGTTCTTTCTCGTAGGGAGACGACACAATCGAGTACGGACGCTCCAGGGGGCGCGCGTCCCGCTCGACGCCGAGAGTGGCGTATTGGCCGGGCGCGAATGCAAATTCCGCGCCTGGATCAACGCGGATCATCCACAGGCCGGGTGCGAAATCCGCGCGTTTGGTGATGCGGGCCCGATAGTGCTTGTCGTCCATAGACAGTTCTCAGTTCCCGGTTCTCAGTTCTCAGTTCTCAGTTCAGTTCGACGACGGGCCTCGGGTGAAAGATGCAAAGTTAGCGGAACTGGGTGATGCGACGGCGGATTTGACACGCCGCTCCCTCTTGCACTGAGAACTGGGAACCGGGAACCGAGAACTGACACCTGAAAAGAACAGCCCGCAAGCTTTTCAGCCTGCAGGCTGTCCGGTGGACTGGTTGGGATTGACTGAGGCGGTCACTCTCGTGGCCCCTCGCTCATTCCGGTACCCGGCACAGCTTGTGACGAGTGGATCAGCCCATACTCACGGATCGTTTGCGAGAGAATGTCCCTGCTTTCCCCGACCAAGGGTCTACAGGAACTCCCCTTAGAGCTACCGCTCTAAGTCTCAGCCACCTCACCTGGTCTGGTGCTACTGTGACTATCAGAACTTGTCATCCGACCACCTCCTTTCCGGTGTAGGCCCACACTAGCCCAAAACGAATTCCCGGTCAACCGCCGACATTCACGGCAAGAGTCAACACTGTCATTAGCAGGCGATATGGACGAACTGCGTTCGTCCATATCCGCATTGGATCAGAGCTTGTTAAGCAATTGTAAATAAATGGCGTTCTGAGGAGCTAACTCGGACGGACGGAGTTATGATTCACCCGGCCGCGCACCGTCAATCTCGCGGGGTAGTTTTCAGTTGGGTAATCGTGCTGCCAGGCCCGATCCTAGCTGTTTTGCAGGAGGCAATCTCGATGAAACTCAACACCAATCTCCACTGTTCGATTCTCAACTGTTCAAACCTGGTTTCGGCGACGTTGATCGTGGCCCTGCTGATGGCTGCGGTCGTAATATTCGCAAGCGGCGCGTTGGCGGCGGAGCGGGTGATCTATGACTTTTCGGGTCCGAATGACGGCATCGGTTCGAGCGCTCTGATCGCAGACCGGGCAGGCAATCTGTTTGGGACGACATTCAGCGATCAGCAGACCGGGTCGGGAACGGTGTACGAGCTCTCGCCACCCGCGCAGCTTGGCGGCGTGTGGACCGAAACCATCCTCTATCACTTTTCGTTCGGGACCAACAGCGGGATTGGACCCAAAGCTGGATTGGTGATGGATTCTGCCGGAAATCTTTATGGCACGACGTGGCTCGGTGGGCCAAACGGTAGCGGAATTGTGTTTGAATTATCACCGCCTGCAGTAAAGGGCGGGGCTTGGACTTTTTCGCTGCTTTACGGCTTCGGAACCTCGTTGACCGATTTAGCTTCCCCCGCAGCCAAGCTCGCCATCGACCAGGCGGGAAATCTTTACGGCACGACGGAGTCCGGCGGCACAGGACACTGTGCGGGCGGCTGTGGCGGCGTGTTCAAGCTCGCGCCTCCAGCGCAGCCGGGCGGCGCCTGGACCGAGAGCGTGCTTTACAACTTTCCCGGCACTTTCCCCTACAGCGGCGGGACTTCTGGCGGCGTGGTGTTGGATGCGAACGGCGCGCTCTACGGGACGACCGGTCCAACTGGGACAAAGTCTGGCACGGCGTTCCGGCTGACGCCGCCGAAGACCAAGAACGGCAAATACTGGGCGCATACTATTCTGTATACCTTCTTGGGCGGCGCTGACGGAGCCGCTCCCAATGCGGTGGTGTTCGGCAACAATGGCAACCTCTACGGCGTGACAATTTACGGCGGCAGCAGTGGCCCGAACTGCTTCGGCCAACCGTGTGGAACAGTTTTCCAGTTGTCACCTACACCGATTGGTCCATGGACGCACACCGTTCTCCACTCTTTTAACGGCGGGACCGATGGGGGCTTTGGCTACGTCGGACCAGCCTTGGCCGTGGACGCGGCGGGCAATCTCTACGGCACCACGCCGATTGCGGGCGACCCGAGCTGCCCGGACGGCGGGGGGAGTGGGTGCGGGACTGTTTTTCGGCTGGCGCCACCGGCCGTTCAGGGTGGGCCGTGGAAGGAAACGATTCTCCACCGTTTCGCGGGCGGCAGTGACGGTGCCGGGCCAAACGGCTTGACGTTCGGCAAAGGAAAGTTACTCTACGGACCAGCTGCCGCTGGCCCGGTCGGTCATGGTGTGGTCTTCTCGATCAATCCGTGACGGACGCGCAGATCTGGGATCGCCCTAAAGAACCTCTAATAAATTTAGCGACGACAAGGTAGGGCGAGATCGATGGGATGCGTTCCAGGTTGACTGGCTGGCACTCGCAGTACATGCCCGCCAGATACCTACCTTCGTTACTACCCCTTCCCTAGACTGAAAGCACCCCTGCAAAGCAGGTAGGCTTCCCCGTAAGCCACAGATCTTTAAAGCAGTTCTCAGCTAGCCTTTCCACCGGTAGGCGTCCTTTTGCGGCAGTCCGATATGGCCGAGCACGCGGTTCGCAAATTCCTGCGCCATCGCTTCCAGGCTGGTCGGGCGATAGTAGAAGGCCGGGATAAGCGGAAAGATCGTCGCGCCCGCGTCAGCCGCGAGCGACATGTTGCGGATGTGAATCTTGTTCAGCGGCGTTTCGCGCACGCAAAGCACGAGCGGCCGCCGTTCTTTCAGGGTTACGTCAGCGGCGCGCTCGATGAGGTGCGAGGCGATACCGTTGGCAATGCGGCCAAGCGTACCGACGCTGCACGGGATCACGACCATCGCGTCCGAAGGATATGACCCGCTGGCCACGTTGGCGCCGATATCGGCGTTCGCCTGCTGGTGAATCTTCTGCGAAGGCGTGCCGATGATTTGACGTAGGAGCTCAGAACGGCCTTCGATGCCGAGTTCCTCGGCCAGGACGCGCAAAGCGCTGTCGGAGGCAATAAAGTTCACCGTTTTCACTCGATCGTCGCCCTCTACGGTGAATAGCAAGTGCTTGAGAAATAACGATCCGCTGGCGCCGGTGGTGGCGACGGTCAGGTTTTCCGGCGGCGTAGGGGGCAAGGACGGCGCTCCACGGGGCAAAAGCAGCTAATCGCCTCGAAACATTGAGGATAGGGACGGGCAGGGGGCAAGTCAAGGTGGGAAGAGGCCAATGGTTGATTCTTGATTGCGGATTCTTTCAGTATCGCGCTCTTCCGAATCAGTCAATCAACAATCAAAAATCAATAATCTCCGTGAGAGGCACGAAGCGAGCGGCAGTGCTCTAAGGTCCATGGCAACGCACGGCATCTTACGATCGCGGCGTAGCGCGGCTCAACTCCATGCTCTGGTGGGAGTGGAGCGTGAGATCCGCACCTACGACCACGCCGGCGGACGTAAGTATCTCCGCGATTTCCGCGACGCCTACCGTTCCTACGAAAAAATACTCACCCACGAGCAGGTTCGGACCGAAATCGTTGACGCCGAAATCGTGCTCGTCGCCGATTATCACGCGCTGCCGAGTTCGCAGCGTTACCTCACGTCGCTGATCCGGGATCCGGAGGTGAACCAGCGTCCGGTGGTGTTGGGCGTAGAGACAATTTTTTCTCGCGACCAGCACATTGTGGACGAGTGGTTGCACGGCGAGATTGACGAAGCGGAGCTTCGCCAGCGTATACGTTTTGACTTCGACTGGGGATACGACTGGACTCCGTTTTACGAATTGCTCTCCGCCGCCCGTGACCACGCTGTCGGCCTCTACGGGCTCGACTGCATGCCACGCGAGGACTTGCGAAAAATCGGCGCGCGCGACCGCCACGCTGCGGAGAAGATCGCCGAAATCCGCGGACGCCACCCCGACGCTCTCGTACTGGTGCTCTTCGGAGAATCCCATCTTGCGCCCCGGCATCTGCCCGCGCAGGTCCGCGAGCAGTTGCCGAAAGACCGCATGCTGACGGCGCTGCAAAACGTGGACGCACTCTACTGGCGCGCTGCCGGCGAACAATCCGATCACGTGGAAGCGGTGCGCGTCGCAGATGATGTAGTCTGCGTCTTCAACGCCACCCCGCTCGAAAAGTACGAAAACTACCGTCTCTATCTCAACCGCTGGGGACGCGACGAGCAGGGCGCACTCGACCTTGGCCCCACGGTTTACAACCTGATTGACGGCCTGGTGCGTTTTCTCGGCATCAACCTCTACTCGGCACACAACACCACCCAGCCGCGTCTGTTAGTGGACTTGATGCCCGAGGTTTATTCCCGCAATTCCGACGCACTCTTGCGCCGCCTGCTGTCCCGCAAAGGGTTCTCGGCCAGCCAGCGGCGTGCGATGCTACGGCGGGTGCACGAGCGGGGCAGCGCGTATCTGGCGCCGCTGAACGCGTTCTACATCCGCCAGTTTCAGATGATGTCAGCCGCCGAGGACGCTGCTCGCTTCCTGCATCATGCCTGCCGCGGGTTGCCGGATCGCGTCAATGGCAAAATCCCGGAACCGCGCGCGCCGCACGACGCATTCTTCGCGGCCACTTTGGAGCACGCCCTCGCATGTTTTGGATCGCGAATTCTGTATCCGGCTCGCCCGGCTTTTCGCGACGCCGATCTGCAAGCGTTGTACGAACTAACCCGCGAAGATCTCGAGCAGCAAACTTCGCTGCCTTACCACGAGGCAGTTGAAATCCTCGACTTCCTGGCCTGGCATCGCGAGTCGGGCTGCAAGCAGCGCGAACGGCCAGCCGCTCCGGATTGGACGCGAGTTCTCGCCTTCACCGGACGCAAGTTGGAATACGTCACCCAGCAACTCGGATACCTGCTCGGCAATGACCTCTACGACGCCTATCTCGAAGGCCGCGTCGGTGCCGCCGCCCTGCGCAGGCTGTTCCTTGCACACCTTGAAGAACCCGGCGCCGCCCGCGAAGTCTACGCCAACCTGAACGCTCGCCTGGGCTAACGTAAGCTCGCAGCTATCAGTTCTCAGCTCTCAGCAGACGCGGGTTTACTGAGAGCTGACGGCTGACAGCTGACAGCTGCGGTTCAAGGTTTTGATTTTCGGCAGCCTGGGATATCCTCACCTAGCACATGCCGGAAGATTTCCAACTCCAGTCCCAGACACCCGACTCGCTGATGCTGTTCGGCTTCTGGTATCGTGCGCTTCCCTCGGACAAACTAGGCCGTGGCAAACTCACGAAAACGATATTGCTCGAAACACCGCTCGCCATCGGCCGCGACCGCGCCGGACGGGCGTTCGCTCTCCGCGATGCCTGCCCGCATCGTGGCATGCCACTTTCCTGCGGGCAACTGGACGGCACAGTAGTGGAATGTTCGTATCACGGCTGGCGCTTCGACGCGCATACCGGCCAGTGCGCGCTGATTCCGTCGTTGATCGCCGATCAAAAATTGAAAGTCGATCGCATCTACGCCGGCAGCTATCCCTGCGACGAGCGTGACGATTTCATCTGGGTGTTCATTCCCGACCCCGGACCTGCCAGCGCCGGCTTCACCAAGGCCGCGCCCGCACCGGTGCCCGCTCCCGAGATCCCGAAATTCAGCGAGCGTTACAAGCTCGCGTATCTGACAACCGATCTTCCGTGCTCGGTTGACCATGGCATCATCGGGTTGATGGACCCGGCCCACGGCCCGTTTGTCCACCAGGCGTGGTGGTGGCGAACGCGGCATTCGATCCACGAGAAACAGAAAAACTTTGAGCCGATCCCCTACGGCTTCCGCATGAGCGCGCACACGCCCAGCTCCAACAGCGCGCCGTACAAAATCCTGCGCTTCTACGCCGACGCCGATTCGATTACGACAACGATTGATTTCGTGCTGCCCAATATGCGGTCGGAGATCATTCGGGTCGGTAAATACTGGTTCTCAAGTTTGACGACAGTCACGCCCATCACCCGTAGTCATTGCCGTATCGACGTGGTGGCGACGTGGAACATCTTCCGCTGGGTTCCGTTTGGGACTGAGCTGCTGAAGTTTGTCTTCGCTAAATTCGTCGAACAAGACCGCCGGACCATGGAACTGCAATCCGAAGGCTTGAAGCACAACCCGCACCTGATGCTGATCGACGATGCCGACCGTCCGGCGAAGTGGTACTTTGGGCTGAAGAATGCTTATCTCGAGATGAAGAAGACGGGCGGGGAATTCCAGCACCCGATGGCCGGTCCGGTGACGTTGAAGTGGAGGAGTTAGAAATCGGGCGCTCGTTTGCGTTGCAAGGAATATGTACGTGCAGACATTATTGACAGCTGGGTTACAAAAGGGCAGATTCTGGTCGCGCGGCGCTTAACATGCCCTTCGAGCGGAGTTGCAGATGAAGGAAGTGACAGAGCTTTTCGAAAAAATTATGGATCAGCTCTATTACCTATGCCCTGGGTTTGTTCTGCTCGGATCGCTGACGCTATGGATGGGCCCAAACGTCAACACGGCATTGCTTGCTCACGAAAACGCAACCATCGGCTTGGCCTTCCTGCTGGGGTACGTTTTTGCGTGGCTGCTGGTCGTCCTTTGCCAGCTTATACAAGTGCGATTCGTAGAAGCAGTTACTCGTCTCGACTGGCCTTTCTATCTCCGAAGACTTCTCGGAAATCAGGCTCTGTCAAATCACCTGCGCGAATTGTCCCACTTAATCAATGAGGTATTGGACCGACGATTGGAGTTGGGGCCAGGTGTCATTCCCCGGTTACGAGAGATGATTCTCGGACCGTCGGAATCATTGGCGATTTGTCGCGCGCTTGCGTCCAGAGTTGGAGCACGGCGCGATGCTGCCCCCAGAGAAGCTGTGGACCGGGACATGGAGCTCGACAAAATCCTCCGTGAGGCCGACCGGTTGCAGTCTGATTTCGCAGTGCACTTGAGCTTGGCCTTCGCGATGGTCCTGGTTTCATCGCAATTGGTGGCGCGTCTTGTTCTTCATTTCGCGGTGCGGGTTTTTCCCCTGCGATCATTGTCCCCCTGGGAAGTAGCGCTTTCTCCTGTCAATCCGGTTGTTCTGGTTTCAGTGGCAGTGCTCAGCCTGGGGGCGTTTAGTCAACTGCGACAACACGCGATGCGCGCATGGGTACTGGAACTGGTACTCATTTCTCAATTTCTGATGATCTGAGAACGAAGGCAAGTATAGTTTGTACCGGCCAAGCGTAGGATCAACGCTTGTCTTGTTAGGTTCTCTATGCTCGACCACGACACCTACATCCGCCTCTGCCGCGCCCGTGATTTTCTCGCGGCGCACTATACCCGACGCCTCACCCTCGCCGAAGCCGCAAGCGTGGCCTGCTTGTCACCTTTTCATTTCCATCGCTTGTTCTCAAACGCCTTTGGAGAAACGCCTCATGACTTCCTGACCCGCCGGCGCATTCAGGATGCCCAGCATCGCCTGATCCTCGAGAATGAGCCTGTGACCGAGATCTGTTTCAGCCTGGGATATGAAAGCCTAGGCAGTTTCAGTTCGCGCTTTCGGCGGTTGACGGGAAATTCTCCAGCCAACTACCGGCGCAGCGTGCGCAGCGTTTTTGCCATCCCCGCGCTCTGGCGGGTGCAGACCATCCCTTACTGCTTCGTGCAATTCTACGAACTCGAAAAACCGCAAGAATGAAGAAGCGGCCACCCGCCGGTCTTTGCTAGCCTGATCCCGTGAACCAGCAAGACAGGAGGCAAACATGATCCAGAAACTCTCGCACGCAACCATTTTCGTCGCCGACCAAGAGGCGGCTAAAGACTTCTACGTCAACAAACTGGGCTTCGAGGTCAACACCGATGCCACCATGGACGGTGGCTTTCGCTGGCTGACCGTCTCGGTCAAGGGCCAGCCCGAACTCGAAATCATTCTCATGAAAATCGCCAAGAATCCGTTCTGTGACGACGAAGCGGTGGAGCTTCTCCAGAAGCTGCAAAAGAAGGGCGTGCTTGGGGCAGGCGCGTTCCACACCGCCGACTGTCGCAAGACGTACGAGGAACTGAAGGCCAAGGGCGTGGAATTCAAGTTCCCGCCGACCGAACGATTTTACGGAATCGAGACCGTGTTCAAAGATAACTCCGGAAACTGGTTTAGCCTGACGCAACCGAAGTAATCAGTTCTCAGTTCCCGGTTCTCGGTGAAAACCAGATGGCCGGCGTATCCACGAGCCCTGCTGATTTGAAAATCAAGAACTGAGAACCGGGGAACTGAGAACTACTCCACCAGCCAATCCATCGCTTCTTCCCGCGTTTTGAAAATTACAATCTCGCGCTGGGAGAACGTATGAAAGCCTTCCAAAAGTGCGTTGGGAATGTGCTCGGTGCCGACCCATGCTGTCTTTTTCACAAAGGGCCGGTCGAGGGTGAGCACTTCCTTGATTTTGGTCGCGACCGTGCGATCGATCTCGGCGCCGGTGTAGTCCCCCAACGTGAGCAGCGATTCGCGAGCGTGCCGTGCTACCGTGATTCGGATGTGTTCCACCAGAAGCAGCATCTGCTGGGCGCTGGCGTGGGAGAAGTCGCAGAGCAGAATCTGCTTGCCCTTATGCTCGATGAAATGGATGCGGTCATCCATAAGGGTACTGCCCGGGGCTGCGATGTGAAGGGTTCCACTGCAACCCTGTGTCCTCTGTGGTTAAGTAAGAGCTTGAACCACAGGGGGCACAGCGATCACGGAAAAATCTACCCGAGTAACGACTCCACGACGTTGTACACCTCGGCCAGCGCGGAGTCCAGAGCTTCGGGATTCTTGCCTCCGGCTTCGGCCAGATCGGGACGCCCGCCACCTTTGCCGCCGACTTTCTCAGCCACCGCACCCACAACTTTTCCTGCCTGGATGCGGCCAGTCAGATCTTTGGTGACGCCCGCGATCAGCGACACGTTGCCGTTGCTGGCGGAACCGACGACTACCACGCCCGAGCCCAGTTTGTCGCGAAGCTGATCGACCAGAGTGCGCATCTGCGGACGCTCAAGATTGTCCACGCGATGCGCAAGCACTTTCACGCCGCGCACTTCCCTGACGTTGTCACTGGCTGAAGCGACCGAAGACGATGCTGACTTCATCCGCGCCTGATCGAGTTCGCGGGCAAGGCGCTTGATCTCGGCGTCGCGACGGTCGAGTTCGGCGCGCAGGGCTTCGGCGGGAGAATCGGCTTCCTTGCTGGTCAACGAAGCGACTACGCCTTCAAGTTCGTGGTCTTTGCGGAAGTGCTGCAACGAGCCCTCTCCAGTAACCGCCTCAATGCGGCGCACGCCGGACGAGACGCTTCCCTCTTTCAGAATCTTGATCAGGCCGATCTCGCCGGTAGCGAGCGTGTGCGTGCCGCCGCAGAGTTCGGTCGAGAAATCTCCGATCTTGATTACGCGAACCTTGTCGCCGTACTTCTCGCCGAACAGCGCCATGGCGTGATACTCGTTGACCGCCACGTCAATCGGGACATTCTCGATGACCTCAACCTTCTCGTTTCGCAGAACTTCTTTGTTGATGATGTCCTCGATGTCCTGCAACTCTTCATCTTCGACGCCCGTGAAGTGCGAGAAATCGAAGCGCAGATGATTGGGCGCGACCAGCGATCCCGCCTGCTTCACATGCTTGCCCAGGACTTCTCGTAGGCCCGCATGAAGAAGATGCGTCGCAGTGTGATTGCGCATCGTGGACTGGCGTATGTCGGTGTTGACTACAGCGTCGACTTTTTGGCCTACGTGGATTGGCTGTTTCGCGACGACTTGATGCGCGCGGACGCCCTGGATCGGCGAGTAGCATCCGGTGACTTCGGCCACTACGGTGTTGTGATCGTCGGAGTAGAACCATCCGCGGTCGCCGACCTGTCCGCCAGATTCGGCGTAGAAGGGTGTGTGGTCGAGGATGATCTCGCCTTGGTCTCCGGGCTTGAGCTCTTGCGCGCCTTGGCCGTCTTTGATGATGGCGAGGACTTCGCAGTTCTCGGAGCGGGTCTGGCGGTAGCCTTCGAAGGTTGACTTCGGAAGCTGCTGGTACGACGGGTTGGCGGTCTGCTTGGCGGCGCCTTTCCAGGAGGCACGGGCGCGCGTCTGTTCTTCGGCCAGCGCGGCTTCAAATCCGGCCGCATCAAATTCGAGACCGACATCTCTGCAGTAATCCTCGATGAAGTCGCGCCGCAGGCCATAGGTAGAAGAAAGCATGAACGCTTCTTTCCCTGGGAGCCTCCTAGCTTCGGCGCGGAGATCATTGACCTGGGCTTGAGATCCATCGTCTCCAACCTCCCGCAAGAAGCCGGCCAAGACCGTGTCGGATGAGTTCGAAAGTCTGTCAGGAGATCGTCTAAACTCCTCCAGTTTCTGCAACCCAGTCTCGATTGTGTGAGCGAACCTAATTTCCTCCGCGAGAAGTGTTTTGGACACTCGGTCCGCACTGTCTATCAACTCCGGGTATGCGTCCCGCATTGCGTCCCTAACCGCGAAAACCATTTCATACAGGAACGGGTCGTTCTGCCCGAGCCGTCGCCCATGCGTGATCGCGCGACGAACGATCTTCCGTAGCGTGTAACCCCGCATTCCGTTGTCAGGTATCAGTCCGTCGGCAATCAGAAATGTTGCTGCGCGCGAATGGTCGGCGATGACCCGCAACGACGCAGCGGACTTCGTATGTGCTTCCCTGTCAAGTTCCTGCTGAAGCGAAGTGCCCGTCAGTTCTGCCGCGCGCTTGATCAGCGGCGTAAAGAGATCGGTCTCATAGTTCGAAATCACTCCCTGCAGCACCGACGCAATCCGCTCCAGGCCCATCCCCGTATCAATCGACGGTTTCGGCAGCCGTGTCAGCTTGCCCGAGGCATCTCGGTCGAACTCCATGAACACCAGATTCCAAATCTCGACGTACCTGCCGCAGTCGCAAGGAAACAGGCACTCGCCGTCAGCGCACTTCGGTTTGAGCTTATCGCTGGCGGCGACACCCATGTCGTAGTGAATCTCGCTGCATGGCCCGCACGGACCTGTATCCCCCATGGCCCAAAAATTGGTTTCAGCGCCAAGTAGGCGTATTCGGTCTGGGAGGAGACCTGTGGCTTGGTTGCTCCAATGCAATAAGGACTCGTGGTCGCCGGCGACAACCTGGCCCGGCGATATTTCTGACTGCTCAAAGACTGTTATGTACAGTTTGTCTTTCGAAATCCCGAACCACTGCGGGGAAGTAATCAACTCCCAGGCGTACGCGATGGCGTCTTTCTTGAAGTAGTCGCCGAAGGAGAAGTTTCCTAGCATCTCGAAAAACGTGTGATGGCGGTTGGTGAAGCCGACATTTTCAAGGTCGTTATGCTTGCCGCCGGCGCGGACGCATTTCTGCGAACTGGCGGCGCGGGTGTAGTCACGCTTTTCCAGGCCGAGGAAGACATCTTTGAACTGGTTCATCCCGGCGTTGGTAAAGAGCAGGGTGGGGTCGTTCTGCGGGACGAGCGAAGAGGAGTGGACCTCGCGGTGGCCCTTCTGGATGAAGTAGTCCAGGAACTTACGGCGGATTTCGGAGCCGGTGAGCATGGAAAGCTAAATTCTGGTAGTGGTGCAGTTTGAAGCGAGACTCGTATCAGGGTATGCCTTCAGGCATGCCGCCAAGAGCAGTAGAGTGCGCAGGCTTTAGCCGCTGTGCCGCGACGGGCAAGGCCCGGCGGCTCAAGCCGTACCGACTTGTGGCCTTGGGTGGCATCGCTGAAGCGATGCCC
>JACXTT010002978.1_pt1 | contig 26481 bp, 23 predicted proteins | sample 9270951 | NCBI WGS metagenome assembly JACXTT01 (sample SAMN15532306, study PRJNA645909) | rock metagenome | isolation source: weathered quartz diorite | place: Puerto Rico | collected 2017-06-21
AAGCCTTCTGCGCGCAGGGGCACGACGTCGGATTTGCATCCCTTGGCTGCCCTACCACCGAGTGAGGTGGCCGTGCATCGCGTAGTCGCTTAAGGGCGAACCGGCGAGCTCGAATGGCGTGCGTTCGGTGTCGCGGCAGATGACCGAGCGCGCGCCAGTGGGACGATCTCGCCGCCCAACGCAAGCACTCATTGGACTGCGCCAGCGAGATCGGGCACCGGGAAATGGAGGAGCGAGAAGCGGTCAGCGGGCCCGACTCCTCGCTTGTGCAACACGACCTCGCTTGTGCAACCCGAGCACGATGTCGTCGTAGGCGGCTTGACATCCCCGGCCTTGCTCGGACCGGCGGCTCTCGAGCGTCGTCTGCAGCAGCTCTTCCCCAGAAACGTCGCGCCCGTTCAGGCTCATCCGCGGCGAGCTCGATCATGACCGGCGACGTCTTGCTTCCTCCACCTCGTGCGCCGAGGTCGCATCCGATCCTGATTTCTGGGGCAGGATGTAACGGTGGCTCGAGGGAGACGTCGACGGGAGGATGCTGATGGCGGGTAAGGCTGATTTCACGGCCGCGGAGTGGGAGAGCCTGCACCTGGGCGTGACTGGAGCGGGGATGCTCGTCGCGGTCAGCGACGCGGGCTTCTTCGACTCCTTCAAGGAAGCGGGCACACTCGCGAAGCACCTGGCCGAGGCGAGCCGCAGCTCATCGAGCGAACTGATTCGCGAGATCACGGGAACACACGGGAGCGGTTTCGGGATGACCGCCAAGCCCGACGAGGTTGAGGCCAAGACGCTGGCGGCGCTGGCGTCGTCGGTCGCGACCCTGGCGGCAAAGGCACCGGACGAGCTCGAGGCCTACCGCTCGCTGGTGTTGGAGATCGCCAGCTCGGTGTCGGCGGCAGCCGAAGGCGGGGACAGGGTCGAGGCCGAGGCGATCGACAAGATCAAGGCGGCGCTGGGCGCGTCCAGCGGCTCCTGACCTAATCAGATTCGTCCCGACACCTCGCACGCGGCGTTCGCATAACGGGAGTACAACGGCCGCGCCGCACCCGTCACTCTTCGACGCTGTCGCGCTCCGCCTACCCGTGTCCTTCGCAAGGAGCAGGATCGACACCGACCGTTCGACTCCTCTGGCGTCGCTAGACGATGCGAGCCGGGTCTGCACGAGACCTGCGGCCGACGCCCCTATAAGGGCGCGACGGGCGCGTGTCCCTTGGGCCATCCATGGTCCGAACCCCGTTGGCGCCTGAAGTCGCGACCGGGGAACGCCGGCCGCCGCTTCCGAACCGCGAAGTGGATTGTCGCCGAGTCAGCCGGGACCGGCATCCGTGTATCCATCTTCCTGATCGAGGAAGTGACGATGGCGGGTGAGAGTGCGGCGAGTCGATCGGGCACGAGGCTGTAGACGACGTAGTAGCCGTCTCGCTGGGCATCGATCAGTCCGGTATCGGCGAGCCGGCGAACGCTCTTGGAAAGGCCCGCCATGGACAGGCCGATGAGTGGCGCGACTCTTGGGTCGTTCTGGGGCGTTCGGCGATCAGCTTGAGCACGCGCAGGCGTGTGTCGTCTGCGAGCGCGCGGAGTGTGCGCAGGAGCTCGCCGAACTCCTCGCCGCCGGCCCCTTAAGGGTGTAGCGCCGTGACGGCGACGAGTTAGTATGTACTGCGTCGGTTTCGGCCTGGAAAGCTTGGATTTGCAGGCAGTTTCGTTGGGCGAATTCCATGCCGGGGTTAGCGCCAATTAGTGGGAATCAGACGGCAAGATCAGCGGTCGAGGCCGGGAGGTGGCGCTCGACGGTGGCCGGACTGGTTACCGCACCTATGGAAGGAGGCGCCGGCCATGGTTGAGAGTATGAGGGTTCATGCGGTTTTGCAGGCGCATAGACACGAGGTGCGCGTGCTAGCAAATCCGCGATGATGACCGAAATCGTCCCAGCGCTCGTCCTGGCGTAGGCGACCGTTGAGAGCACGTGGCCTGTTCGCGTTGTTGCCAGCTTGTTTGTTTGTAGCGCCAGCTGACCTTCCAGGTCGGCGAGCGAGTGTTGATTCATCGGACGAGTTTCACGCGGGCTTAGCGCGAGGACGGGTGGAAGGCCCGGACTATTAGTCCGCGGGAGCAAGCGCGTGATGGAGCAACATATATCGGGGAAAACCGAACAAAGACAATTCGAGTCCGTGTCCGAGCATCGTGGGCTACTCACATTCGGCGGCGCCTAGATGATTGATGCCACGGGATTCGTGGCGGACAGGGGCCAAGCTGAGCGGGTCGAAGTCGGCGTTGCCAAGGCAACGTCGACCTGGAGGCCACGATGCGCGCCGACCTCGACCTGCTCTGTATCAGCGTCTATTGCACGGCGGACGACCTGCTTCCTGCCCGGCCCGGTAACGGCCGCCGCAAGCTGACCGATGCGGAGATCGTGACGCTCTGCGTCGCTCAGGTACTGATGGGGATCCCAAGCGACCGGCGGTTTCTCCGAGCTGCCCGCCGGCAGCTGCGGCACCTGTTCCCGCTGCTGCCCAGCCAGGATGCCTTGCATAAACGCAGGCAGCGGCTGACCGAGACGATCGAGTGGCTGATCGGCGTGTTCGCGACCCAATCGCCCGGCTTCCACGACGATCTGCTGCTGCTCGACTCGACCCCGGTCGAATGCGGCCGCTCCCTGGAAACAACGCGGCGCTCCGATCTGGCCGAGGTCTGCGGCTACGGCTACTGCAAGAGCCACTCGCGCTGGTTCTGGGGCATGAGGCTGCATCTCGTCTGCGCCCCAGACGGCACGCCGCGAGCGGCCACGCTGACCGCGGCCGACCGGCCCGAGCGCGAGGTCGCGCTGCCGCTCCTGGCCCGCGCCCTCCACGGCGGCGAAACCGTCATCTGCGACAAGGGCTACGCCAGCCGCGAGTTCGAACACGCAGTCAGCAATCTCGGCGCCACGATCATCCGGCCAGCCCGCAAAAACGAGCCCGCCAAAAACGTCCACCTCGCTCCCATCCGACAGAGAATCGAATCTGTCTTCCTGACCTGCAAAGACATCCTCAGCCTCGAACGCCACGGAGCCCGCACCACCCGCAACCTCCGCGCCCGCGTCGCGACCCGACTGCTCGCGCTCGCCGCCTGCGTCCACCTCAACCACCAACTCGGACACCCACCCCGAACGCTCGCCACCTACACCGCCTAACCCGTGGCATCAATCATCTAGGCGTGGAGCTCGAGCCCGTCGACCCCGACCTCGTGGGCTTCCATGCGGCCGAGCTCGGTCTCGACGACGAAGAGCAGTCGTTGCCCTGCGGGGCCGAACGCGACGTTGGTCGGCAAGCGGCCTTCGAGGCGAAGCCTGTCCACGACGGATCCCTGGTGGTCGACGACCGCCACATGCCCCTGGCCGAAGACCGTCACCCACAGCCGGCCGTCGGCGCTGAACGCCATGCCGTCGGGGCCGTGCCAGCTGTCCACCAGGTCGTCAGGGTCGAGGACGTTGGCGAACAGCTCCCGCCGAGCAGCGGCGCGGCGACTCCACTCTGCGTATCGGTAGACGTTCCCCGTGACGCTCTCGCTGATGTAGAGCATCCCGTCCGGGCCGAACGCGATCCCGTTTGCAAAGAGGAGGCCGTCGTCCAGGGAACTCGCCACGCCCGTGGCCGGATCGAAGCGGACCAGCTTCCCGTCGTAGGGGAGGGTACGGTAGTTCGGCGCGATCGCTCCGCCGCGGATGAGTGCGTCGACCGCGATACCCGAATCGGTGAGGTACACCGCCCCGTCAGGGCCAATACAGAGGTCGTTCGGCCAGAGAAAACGCACTCCTTCGCACTCGGTCAGGATCCGACTCCAGCCGTCCCGTAACGTCAGCCTCAGCAGCGCCGCCTGCTGCGATTCCGCGACCCAGATCGCACCGTCCCTGTCGCGGCAGAGTCCGTTCGGCCGTCCCGTCCTCGCCACGACCCGCGACGTCTGCCCGTCTGCGGAGACTTGCGTGACGTGGCCTCGTGAAGCTGCCATCTCCGTCACGAGCCACGAACGATCGGGGAGGAGCAGTGGCCCCTCGGGGAGGTCCAAGCCGCTCGCGAAGATCAGGTGGAGGCCTCGCGCATAGCGATGTCTCGGCAGTCAGCCTGGCTGACTGTCGAGCCAGTTACGTTAACATCCGCGCGGCCGGACGGTCAACGCACCGGTCTCTTCGTCGCTGATGATGCTGAAGGGCAAACGCGTGGTCATCACCGGGGCCGGCTCGGGAATCGGGCGCGCGGCGGCGATCCGGTTCGCTGTCGCCGGAGCGAGGGTCGCAGCGGTAGACGTCGACGAAGAGTCGGCCCTGGAGACCGCCGCTCTCGTTCAGGCAGAGGGAGCCGACGGACTCGCGCTGAGGGCAGACGTGAGCGTCGAGTCCGACGTCGCGCGTGCGATCGAGAACGTCGTCGGATCCTGGGCCGGCCTCGACGTCGCGGTCGCGAATGCGGGGATCGAGCTCGACGGGCTCGATGCGAGGGCCGATGAGCTCGAGCTCGAGGTCTGGCAGCGGACGCTCGACGTCAACCTGACCGGTGTGTTCCTGACGTGCAAGCACGCTCTGCGGGCGATCCTGCGCGGGAGCGGCGGCGCGATCGTTTGCACCGCGTCCCCGACCGGCCTGTACGGCTGTGCGCCGGGTCTCGATGCCTACAGTGCGAGCAAGGCCGGCGTCTACGGATTGATTCGCGTGCTGGCCGCCGACTATGCCCGCGACGGAATCCGCGTGAACGGCGTGATGCCCGGCTACACGCGGACACCGATGGCGGCGAATATGACGCAGGCCGAGATCGACAAGACGCTCGAGCTGATTCCACTCGGCCGCGCAGCAGAGCCTGCTGAGGTCGCGGAGGTGATCGCGTTCCTCGCCTCCGACGAAGCGCGCTACGTGACCGGAGCGGTGTGGGCGATCGACGGAGGAATGACCGCGGTCTAGTCTCGCCGGGTTTCGGTCGAGCTCGGTAGCGTTGGGGCGGCTTCGAGGAGGGCGCGCGTGTATGGCCGTTCCGGCCGCGCGAGGATCGCGTCGATCCGCCCTTCCTCGCACACGGCGCCTCGCTCGAGCACGAGCACGCGGCTGGCGATGCTCGCGACGACGCCGAGATCGTGCGAGATGACGAGGAGTGCGAGCTCGAGCTCCGCCTGCAGCTGGATCAGGAGCTCCAGGATCGCGGCCTGCACCGAGGTGTCGAGGGCCGAAGTGATCTCGTCGCAGATCAGGAGCTCGGGTCGGGCGATCAGTGCTCTGGCGATCGCGACCCGTTGGCGTTCGCCGCCCGAGAGCTCGGGCGGATACTGGTCGGCGAGCGCTCGAGGCAGACGGACCTGCTCGAGGAGGCCGCGGGCCTCACGCGTCGCTGCTGCGTGGCCGAGCCCGCGCAGCTGTTGGGCGGGGCGGACTAGCTGCTCGACGACCCGCCGACGCGGGTTCAGCGACTCGTACGGGTTCTGGAAGACGATCTGGATCAGCCGGCGGGTCTCCGTCGGACGCGCCTTGGCGGTCGCCGCGAGCGGCCTGTCGCGGAAGAGGAGCTCGCCGCTGTCCGGGCTGTGGAGGCCGGCGATGCAGCGGGCAATCGTTGTCTTCCCGCTTCCCGACTCGCCGACCAGCGCGAGCACCTCGCCGGGCTCAATCGCGAAAGAGACGTCGCTCGCGGCGGTGATGGTCCCGGTTTTCGTCGTGTGCGTCGCCTGGAGGCCGTCAACGATCAAGAGCGGACTGCCTCGGACTGAGAGGGCGCGGCCGTCGATCGGCGACTCGGGGACGACCTCGGGAGTGAGCTGCCACTCGAAGCAGCGCACGCGATGACCCGGCGCGATCTCCTCGAGCGGGGGCATCTCCGCGTCGGCGCGAGGGGTCCGTTGCGGACAGCGAGGAGCGAAGGCACAACCTTGCGGCCGTTCGCCGACGCCGACCGCGACACCCGGGATACCCCGCAGACGGCGAGCGACGACGTGGTCGGGCGCCGACGAGAGCAAGCCGTGCGCGTACGGGTGTCGCGGCCGTGTGAGCACGGTCGCCGTCGGCCCTTCCTCGACGATCGACCCGGCGTACATAACGGCGATGCGATCGGCGATTGCCCCGACGACGGCAAGATCGTGAGAGACGTAGATCATCGATACGCCCGTCTCGTCGCGGAGCCGACTGATCTCTCGGAGGATGTGCGCCTGCGTGATCACGTCAAGACCCGTCGTCGGCTCGTCGAGGACGACGAGCGACGGGCTGCAAACAAGCGCCATGGCGATCGTCACTCGCTGCTGCTGACCGCCCGAGAGCTGATGCGGAAAGCGCTTCTGGAACGACCTGTCCGAAGGCAGATGGACGCGTTCGAGGACGTCGCGGACGAGTTCGTTGACCCCTCCTTTCGTGTCGTGGCTCTTGACGATCTGGGCGACCTGCTCGTGCACGCGAAGCGACGGGTTGAGCGAGCTGGAGGGGTCCTGAGGGATATAGGAGACGACTCCGCCGCGCAGGCGGCGCAGCTCGCTCCCACCGAGTCCGAGCAGCTCTCGGCCCTCGAGCGACACGCTCCCGCCGGCGATGCGAACGCCGGGCCTGCAGTACCCGAGAACGGCGAGCGCGGTCGTCGTCTTGCCGCTCCCGGATTCTCCGACGAGCCCGAGAATCTCGCCTCGATAGACGGAGAAGGACAGATTGTCGACGATCGGAGCGCCGCTCTCCAACTCGACCCGGAGCCGGTCCACGGTCAGGAGCTGCTTGTCCGAGCTCTTCGAGGCGGTCGTCGCCACTCGCTCGCCGCTTTGGCTCACCACGCGATCACCGCGCCGCCGCATGCCGGAAGTGACGCCCCAGCGCCACGGCGCCATCCTGAGACGCCGCTGTTTGCGAGAGACGGTGGGCAGCGACGATTTTCCGACGCTTCGCGCGATCGAGTCACCGAGGAGGTTCAGGCCGACCGTGAGGCCGGCGATCAGCAGCGCCGGCACGACGATGCCCCACGGCTGGAGCGTGATTCCGGTTCGGTTCTCGGTCATCATCAGCGCCCAGTCCGCTCGGGGCGGTTGGAGACCAACGCCGAGAAACGTGACGCCCGCGATGGCGAGAATCGAGCCGGTCAGCCGCGGACCTGCGTCGGCGGCGATCGTGCCGCTGATGTTCGGCAGGATCTCGCGTGCGGCGATGAACAGCTTCGACTCGCCCCGCGCGACAGCGGCTTCGACGAAGCTTTTGACGGAGACCTCGAGTGTCGCGGCGCGGATGATGCGAGCGATTCCGGGAATTTGCACGACTGCGATCGCGACGACGAGGGTGACGACCGTCGTGCCTGCACCCGTTGCGAGGACGAGGATGAGCAGCAGCGGAGGGAAAGCGAGCAGCACGTCCATCGCCCGCATCAGCACGGGGTCGACTAGCGATCGCGTCGTGCCGGCCACCAGGCCTATGAAGCCGCCGACGAGATACGCGCTGAGAGTCGCGATGACGGCCAGGCTGATCACTGTGCGGCCTCCCCACAGGGCGCGGCTCAGGACGTCGCGACCGAGAGAGTCGGTGCCGAACGGCAGCCCGAAACTCGGCGGGGAGTACGGCACGCCGATGATGTCGGCCGGGTCGTGCGGGGCGAAGAAGGCTCCGAAGACGGCGACCCCGAGCACGAGGACGCACAGGGCGAGGCCGACGCGTCCCGACCATGGGCGCAGCCATTTCCAGTGGCGAGCTCCTGGCTCGAGCCTACGCAACCCGTTCACTGAGCTGTACGAAGCTTTGGAACGAGTAGCACGATGGCGACGTCCGCGAGGATGTTGATCGCGATGTAAAGCGCGGCGAGCAGAATCGCGACGGATTGGACGTAGGGAATGTCGCGGGCGATGACGGCCTGAACGAGGCCCTGGCCGATTCCCGGATATCCGAAGAGGGTCTCGACGATGAAGATGCCGCCTATGAGCCACTGCAGCGTGAGAGCGGTGATTTGCACCGACGGCGCCAGTGCGTTGCGAAGGCCGTAGTAGATGATCACTCTTCGCTCCGATACGCCGTTGAGCCTCGCCGTTTGCACATAGTCCGAGGCCATCGCGTCGACGACGCCCGCGCGGATCAGGCGCACCATGTAGCCGAGCCCGACGCAGACGAGCGTCGCGACGGGGAGGACGAGGATCTGCGGGCTGTCGAACGGGTTCGAGCCGGGCAGGAGCAACGAGACTGGAGGGAGCAGGTGCAGCTTGAGCGCGAAGAAGATGATCAAGAAGGTGCCCAGGATGAATTCCGGAATCGCGATCAGCACGAGTGACGTGAGCGAGATCGCATGGTCTGACAGCCTCGCGATCCGGGTCCCAGCCCAGGCGCCAAGCAGCAGCGCGAGTGGAAGGAGGACGACCGCCGTCGCCAACGCCAGGATGAAGGTGTTCGCGAAGCGCTCGCCGATGAGAGAGCTCACGGGTGTGTGCGAGGCCAGCGATCGGCCGAGATCGCCATGGGCCAGGCCGGCGAGCCAGTCGACGTACCGTTGAGACGCGGGCTTGTCGAGCCCCATCTCGGCGCGAAGCGCCGCGAGCGCATCCGGCGTCGCGTTTCGCCCGAGCACCGCATACGCGGCGTCGCCGGGAAGGATCTGGACGGCCGCGAAGATGAGGAGCGAGACGATGAAGAGCAGCCCCAGCGCCGCCGCAAAGCGCCGGGCAAGAAAGCGGAGGATCGGGTGCGAGCGGTGACGAAGGCGCGGAGCGGTGCCGCCGTTGAGATCGCCGGCGGGTCCGTCTGGGAGGTCGAGCTTCGGAGCGACGGCGGACATCCCGTCGGCCTAGCGCGCTGGCCTTTCCTGACCGGGTCGATCGCGTCGCCGGAGGATCTCGCTCCCTCCCTCAGGTCGTCGGCTCGAGGCCGGCAACTCGAGCGCGGGTCGAGGCGGCGGGCTGATCGTCGAGGACAAGGCGACCAGGCGGCGCCGCGAGAAATCGCTCGAGTGCGTTGCGCGTGATACGCGCGACATTGTTGTCGTAGTCATTGTGGGAGAGGCTGCCGGTCCAGGCGACGGAGCCCGCCGCAAAGACTGCCGCACCGTTCGGCGCTGCGATCAGCGCGATGTCGCTCGTCGCTGGCGCCGGCATCCGCATCGGCGGGATGAACGACTCGTGGTGGGCGCGAGCCAGGACGACGGGTTCCCAGCCTTCCTGCCACGGCCAATCCTGCACCGCGTCCATCTCATACGCGGCGGCGCTGCCGAGATTGAGCCCGAAGTCGCCGATCGTCTCGTCGCCGATGCCGTCGAAGAGGAACGCGTATCCGGGCTCGTAACTGGCGGGCGCGCGAACGAAGCCCCATCGTCCCGCGCTGTGGACGAAAACGTTGGCTGCGTGCTCGACGCCGACGTACCGCCGGCTCGGCCTGCCGCGCCGCGCCCAGAGGCCGCCGATCTCGGCCGTGAAGCTGTGCTGCATCTCGCCGGGATCGTTTAGCCCGGGGTCGTGTTCGCCGTCGCCGGACTTGCGGACCTCCATGATGTGGGGCGCCTCACTGCTGAGCGAGGAGACCCAGTACAGGCCATTGCCGCTGAGGTAGAGAACCCGTCCCCCGCCGGCGAGGTAACCCTCGAGCGCGTCGAGCATCGGCTCCGTCCAGTACTCCGGGTGGCTTCCGAGCACCAGGCAGCGGAGGCCCGCCAGCCGCTCGAGGCCCTGGTGGTGGAGATCGTGATCGGTGAACGCCTCGTAGGCGAAGCCCTCGTGCTCGAGCCAGTCGATCAGGTAGAGATTTGCGGTCAGGTTGTGCGAGCCCCATTGACGGGCCGCCGCGCGAGGGTTGTGAGAGCGGGTCGGCTTCCGCCACGTGGCGTAGAAGACCGGCGAGCCGTCGCTGTGCACGTCGTAGATACAGAGACCCTCGTCGACGAGACCGTCCTCGGTGTGGCTGTACGGGTGGCGATTGCTCGCGTACGCCTGCCAAGTCAGGGTCGGGACGAGGAATCCGAGCTCCGACTCCGGTACGGAACGCCGGACGACGAACGGCACGAACAGCTCGTCGCCGCGCTCCTGCAGGCGGGCCGCGTAGATGCCGGGTCGGGTGCCGTCCGGAACCGAGACCATGAGGGTGGGGTCCCAGCATGCATCCGCAAGGTCGTCGTCGTGGAAGTGAATGGCGTCGTAGTCGGCGGGATCGTCGCTGTAGAGCGATCCGATCGATCCGCGCCACCGCGGGCCGCGTACGGCGCGCGCCGGGCAGTTCGCGGCGAACCCGTCGTTGCGGTGCGCGGAGATATCGATCACCAGCGATGTTCCAACCTGACGACTGAAGTCCCACGCGGCGAGCACCTCGTCCGTGTCGCCCGGTCCGCGCCCCAGGACAAGCGCGTCGATCCGATCGGGAGAGAGCGCGTTCCCGAGCAAGATCGGCGCTGCGATCTTGCCGTTGAAGTGCGCCCAGTGCCCGCCCTCGGAATCGGGTACCGCTCCGACCCAGAGCGGAGCGGCACCGCGGTGCACAGCGCCCGCGGGCAGGTGCTTCGTCGACGTCGTGGCGCGCAGACCGGAGCTGCTGGATGCGCGTGACCGCTCGAGCGTCGACTGTGGCTTGCCGTCGCGCTGATGGACCGTCAGCTCACCCGACTCGGCCTCGAACGTGAGCGCGACGAACTGCCACTCGCCGATGGACAGCTGCTCGAGCCCGGTGCACCATTCCGCAGTCACGCCGTCTCGGGAGATGCCCGCTACGAGGGTCTGTGCTCCCGTGACGCAGAGCGTGTAGCTCAGCTCCGGCGCTTTCCACTTGCTCACAAGTCCGTGCCAGCCACCGGTGAGGGCGGTCGGCAGGATCCAGAGCGCGAGCGTGAACGAGCCGAAAGGGTTGAGCGCGTCCGAGCTTGGCACCTCGACGTAGGAGCCGAGGCGGAGGGGTTGAGGCGTGACAGCCACACGCTCGGGCTGACCCCACGCGACGCGCTCTTCCCGGTAGCCGGGCCCCTCGGGGTTGGGGTCGCCGTGGATCAACCGGACGAGCGACAGATCGACCTCACGCGCCGCGCCGCTCAGCATCAGCGCGACCGAGCGGCCCGTCGGCACGGACGCATCCTCTGCGTAGCCCTCGAGGTCGATCCCAGGAACCGGTGACCGTGGATTGCTCATTCCCGTTTGGCGTCGCCGGTCGCGAACTGATGCACCGCCCTGTCGACGTCAAAGTCGCCGACATACCCGTCCGGATAGAGCTCAAAGAACTGCCAGTCGTGGTGCGGCAAGATGACGTCGGCGTTCGTCCTCATCCAGGCGTACGCGCGCATCACGGCTTCGAGGTCGAAGAACGCGCCCATCGGCCAGCTGAGCTCGAGATTCTTGTAGAACGGCACGAGGTCGCCGGGGAGGCAGATTCGGCCGACGTTGGTGTCGACGAGCACGGCCTGCGTGCCCGGTGTATGGCCTCCCAGGTGCACGACCGAGACGCCGTCGACGATCTTCAGATCTCCGTCGACGAGTTCGAGGCGGTCCCGGACGTCGAGAATGTTGAAGCTGAACTCCGGGTAATAGTAAAGCGCCCAAGGCGGAGGACGGATTGCAAGTGGTAGCTCGTCGCGCTGGACGAAAAACGTGGCGTTCGTAAAGCGCGTGTTGTTTCCGATGTGGTCGAAATGACAGCACGTATTGATGACGACGTCGATGTCCTCCGGCCGTAGATCGAAGCGAGCTAGCTGCGCGTCGACGGTCCACTCCGGTCGGTGCTCGGTCCAGATCACATGACGGCGGAGAACGTCGAGCGTCGCCGGCACCGCGCTCTCCCCCATGTTGCAGCCGGTGTCGACGACGATGTTGACTCCCGCACCTTCGATCAGCCACATGGTGAGCGGAGAACGGAGGCCTGCATGCGTAACACCGCCGAAATCGAGGCTCTCATCCCAGCCGAAGGGGCGTTTCTCCGGCTCTTGATCGAGGTCGACACCGTGGAGGGCGTATGGAGCAGGAGAAGGGCCCGCCTCGTCGCCGAGCGGCAACAGGTGAACTCGCGTTGCCATCTCAGCTCACGATGCTCGGGGACGCGCTACCGATCGGCTCGGGAGCCAGAGTGACTGGACATGAGGCCAGCGACTATAGATTGTGCCCGCTGACGCTGTCAACGCGCTCCGAGCCAGCTGCCGTTGGCCATCGACATTCGGCCGCAACATCAAGAGAACTGACCCACCAGCCAGCAACTATAGTGGAGCGACGATGCGTGCCGGCGTGAACGCGGAGATCGACGGGGAGTCGGCGGTCGAGCGTACGACGAGCATCCTCGCTGCAGCCTGCCGGACGATCGCGCGCACCGGGGCCCGGAAGCTGAACCTCAGCGACGTCGCCCGCGAAGCCGGCGTTTCGAAGGCGCTGATCCACTACTACTTCGACTCTCGCGAAGATCTGGTTGCCCGCGCGTACGAGTTCGCCGATCGTCGCGCGCGGGAGCGCATCCGCGCGGAGATCGTGGGTCCGGAATCGGCCGCGATCAGGCTCAGCAGGCTGCTGCTGATGTACTTCACCGAGGGCGCCGAGGTTCGCGAGGACTGGATCCTCTGGTCCGAGCTCTCCGCCAGCGCTGTGTTCGAGCCTGAGCTCCGGCCGACGATGGAGGCGTCGTTCGCCATGTGGACGGCGTGGATGGAGGCATTGATCCAGGAAGCGCTCGACGACGGCTCGCTCCTTGCGAACACCGACAAGAGCGAGGCGGCGCTGCGCCTGACGGCACTTGTCGACGGCCTCGGCTCTCAGGTCGTGCGCGGGCTGATAACCCACGTTCGCGCACGGGAGATCCTCAACATCGCCCTCAGGCGTGAGCTGGGAATGACTGAGCCCGACCACCCGGCTGTGCCGGCAACCGGATACCTGCGACTGCTCGCCAGCCTGACGAAGCATGCGATCTCGGAGCTCGAGACGCTCGCGGACACCCCCGCCGAGCGCGATTCGATTCGCAGGGTGGCCGATCTCATCGACAGGGTGGCCGGTGGAGTCGCCCTGCTCGCGCAGGACGGCGCGGACGCGACCGGCGCGTCCGTCGGTCGCCGACGCGCGCGACGCACGGGCTCGGCCTAGAACGGATGTTCGCCGAAAGTCCTATCCTGCCGGGGCAGACTCTCGCCGACCTCTCGACGCCCGCCGTCGTTGTCGACATCGACCGGATGGAGCGCAACATCCGGCGCTTTCACGAGACGATCATCGGCCACGGCGTCGCGCTGCGCCCGCACGTCAAGGCACACAAGGTGGTCGAGCTCGCCAGGCGCCAGCTCGAGCTCGGAGCGCTCGGTTTCGCGGCCGCGAAACCGAGCGAAGCGGCGGTGTTTCTCGAAGCTGGTCTCGACGATGTCGTCGTCGCGTATCCCGTCATCGGCAGCGACAAATGGAGACGACTCGCCGAGATGGCGCGCAAGACGCAGGTGTCCGTGAACGTCGACAGCGACGTCGGCGCCCGCGGCCTGAGTGACGCTGCCCGGGCGCTGGACGCGACTCTGGGCATACAGGTTGAGATCGACTCCGGGCTCGCTCGGTGCGGAATCGACCACCGAGATGTCGCGACCGTTGCTGAGCTTTGCCGCCTCGTCCAGTCCTTGCCGCGGCTGCAGCTGGAAGGGATCACGACGCATCGCGGCATGAGCTTCGCGGGAGCCGCGGCTCTGTCCGCCCATGAGGCGGGAGTTGCCGAAGGGCGCCTGATGGTCGAGCTAGCCGACCGACTGCGAGAGCGAGCGATCCCGATCGACTGCGTGACCGCAGGCTCGACGGCGACGAGCGCCGGGGTCGCTGAGGTGCCCGGAGTTACGGAGGTGCGGGCCGGTGCGTACCTGTTCTACGACGGCGCGCAGCTGTCGTTCGGATCCGCGACGAGGGCCGACGTCGCCCTGACCGTCCTCGCTACGGTCGTGAGCACCGTACGACGAGACACGGTGACGGTCGATGCGGGCTCGAAGACACTCGGCCCTGCCGGCCCGGGCGAGATCACGACGCGGGACGGAGAGGCGAGCATGCTCTGGGCCAGCGAGGAGCACGGCCTGCTGAGGCCAGGGCCGGAAGCCCGGCCTGAGATCGGAGAGCGAGTTCAGCTCGTTCCGCATCATGCGTCCGCAGCGGTGGATCTTGCGGACGAGATCGTCGCCGTTCGCGCCGGCGCGGTGGTGGCGATCTGGGCGGTGGCCGCCCGCGGCAAGCGTACGTGAGGCGGACCTACGTTCGGCTGAGCAGCCAGTTATAGTTGGCCGGGCGGCCAGGATCTGAGCTGCGCGCCGCGCCACACCACCATCAGCGACCAGCCGGAGGGTAGTCGGAGAGATGAAGCAGGTGATCCAGACGGACGCGGCAGGCCCGCCACTCGGGGCGTACTCGCAGGGGATTCGCGCGGGCGACTTCATCTTCGTCACCGGGTGTGGCCCCATCCAGCCCGGGACGGGAGCCGTCAAGGGCTCGACGATCGAGGAGCAAACGGATGTCGTCATCGATAACCTCGAGGAGATCCTGCGCGCCGGCGGCGCGACGCTCGGAGATGTCGTGAAAGCCACGGTGCACCTCGCCGACCCTGCCGAGTTCCCGCGCTACAACGAAACGTATGCACAGCGGTTCTCGCCGCCTCGGCCCGTTCGCACGACCGTAGGCAGCAACCTCGGCGCCGTCGAGGGAATGCGCATCGAGATCGACGTCATCGCGTACGTCGGCGACTAGCGGGGCGCATGGACGGGCCTGCAGTCAAGGCAGCGATTCTCGGGCCGGGCAACATCGGCACGGATCTCCTGCTGAAGCTCGAGCGTTCGCCGCTGATCGACGTCGTGCTCGTCTCCGGCATCTACGCCGACTCGAGCGGGCTCAAGGTCGCGAGAGGGCTGGGGATCGACACGAGCGACGCGGGTGTGGTCACAGTCGTCGCCCGCGACGACGTCGAGCTCGTCTTCGATGCGACGTCGGCCCGAGCCCACATCGCCTCCGCCCCGGTGCTCCGAGACGCGCGTAAGAAGGTCATCGACCTCACTCCCGCTGCCCTCGGACCTGCGGTCGTGCCGGGGGTCAGCCCGGCGGCCCAGCTCGACAGCGACGATCTGAATCTCATCAGCTGCGGGGCGCAGGCGACGGTGCCGCTGGTGCATGCGATCTCGCGTACCTGCCGTCTCTTCTCAGCTGAGGTCGTCGCGACCATCGCCAGCGCCAGCGCCGGGCCGGGCACGCGCGAGAATATCGACGAGTTCACCCGGACGACCGCACAAAGCCTTGTCGACGTCGGTGGGGCCGAGGAGGGAAAGGCCATCATCGTCCTCAACCCGGCCGAGCCGCCGATCACGATGCGGAACACCGTCTACGCGACGGTGAGCGACCACGACGAACGAGTCCTGCAAGAGTCAATCGAGTCGGCGGTCGCCGACGTGCAGAGATATGTTCCCGGCTTCCGCCTCCTCCTCTTCGAGCTGACGGACGGCCAAGCGACGATCATGGTCGAGGTCGAGGGGGCGGGCGACTTCCTTCCCTACTACGCCGGCAACCTCGACATCATGACCTCGGCGGCGGTACGCGTCGGGGAGGAGATCGCGGCTCGTCTTCGGACGGCTGTGACGACTTCGGTGCCGAGATGAGCGACGGCGACGACGGTCACATGAGTCAGCCCCGCTCCGTCCGCATCTGCGACTGCTCGCTGCGGGACGGTCAGAACGCGATTGCGCATCAACTCACGCCGGCCCAGGTCTCGACGATCGCCGCCCGTCTGGACGACGCCGGCGTCTACGCGATCGAGGTCGGCCACGGCGACGGCCTGGCTGCGTCGTCGGTGCATTTCGGTCGTGCGCTCGCGCGCGACGACGAATTGCTCAGCGCAGCGGCGGGCGCGATACGCCGTGCCGCCCTCGCCTTCTCGGCTCAGCCCGGCATCGCTACTCAGGACGACCTCCGGGCTGCCGCGGATCTCGGCGCAACGGTGGCGAAGATCGCGACCCATTGTACGGAGGCCGACATCGGAATCCAACACGTCAGGCTGGCGCGCAAGCTGGGCCTTCGGACCTGCGGCGGCCTGATGATGAGCCACATGGTCGAGCCCGGCAAGCTCGTCGAGAACGCGCAGATCTTGGCCGACGCAGGGGCGCAGGTGGTCTATGTCGCGGACTCCGCCGGGGCGCTCACGATGGATGGGGTCCGCCGAAGAATCAGCGCCGTGCGAGAGGCGCTCGAGCCGGACGTCGAGATCGCGATCCACGCCCACAACAACCTTTCGCTCGCGGTGGCGAACACCGTCGTCGCCGTGGAGGAGGGAGCGACTGTCGCGGACGCGTGCCTGGCGGGCTTCGGCGCGGGGGCGGGCAACTGCCAGCTGGAAGCGCTGGTCGCGGTGCTCGAGCGCATGGGCATCGCGACAGGCGTTGACCTCTGGAAGGCCGAAGATGCTGCCGACGAGGTCGTGCGTCCGATCATGACCGAGCCTCCAACGGTGAACGGCGTCACGATCTCGCTCGGCTATGCAGGCATCTATTCCAGCTTCCTCCTCCACACCTACCGGGCCGCCGAGCGTCTCGGCGTCGAGCCGCGCGACGTGCTCGTCGAGCTCGGACGATGCAAGGTCGTCGCCGGCCAGGAGGACGTGATCATCGACGTCGCGACGAGCCTGGCCGGCCGGAAGCCGGCGCGCGGTCGCTCCTAGCCGGCAGTTCGCAGCGGGCTCTCCGACTTCGCCGCCGACTCGACGATCTGCTTGACGCGCAGGAAGTCGACGTCGGTCGCATCCTTGTGCTCCTCCCAGCTGTTATCGCTATCGAACCTCACCCCCAGGTGGACGAGGGCGCAGCCACCGCGCTTCAGCTCGCAGACCCGCATCCGGCTCAGCTCGACCTTGCCGTCGCCCTCGACGATCTCAAAATCGACCACACCGTGCTCAAAGCTCAGCACCGGGACGATCCGGAACGATCCGCCCGCAGGGCCGACGGCGTCATAACCTCCGTCGCTGCGAGGCTGAACGCTCGACGTCCAGCCGGGATAGAGCGTCGGAAACCGCATCGGCTCCGTGACCCATTCCCAGACGAGCTCAAGCGGCGCCTCGATCACGACGGCGGACACGTGAACATCATCGCGGAGCTCCATCGCGGCCGATGCTCGCAGCGGACAGAGCGGGCGTCAAGCCGTCGGATTGACAGGTTCCTGACCCGTCGTTTATAGTCGCTGGCCTCATAATCAGCTCCCTTGGCTCCCCGGCCGGTCTCGCGCTGGAGAGTGCGTGTTTGCGACGAGAAAGGGGACGAGACCATGTCATGCACGAGCGATCCTGACCCGCGGTCGACCGCGGCTGACCTTCAGGGCGATGAGCGCGGCTTCTCGCGCGGCGACTTCCTGAGGAGGACGGCAGCGCTCGGAACCGCACTTACTCTTCCCGGCCTCGGAGAGTCGGTCGCCGCCTCCGCCGCTGCGCCCGCGGCAGCGACGCCTCGCCGGGGCGGCACGATGCGCGCGGCCTGGATCGGCGGGGGCACGTCCCAGTCGCTCGATCCGAACAACCCGAGTGCGGACGTGGAGGGCGGGCGCGTCGACCTGATCTACGACCGCCTTGTCCTGCTGAACGAGGATTACAGCGTCCGCTACAGCCTCGCGACGCTCTTCGAGCCGTATCGCAATCGAGCGAACGATTGGATCATTCACCTGCGTCGGGGCGTTACGTGGCACGATGGCTCGCCCTTCACCGCCGACGACGTGATCTACACGTTCAAGCGGATCAACAATCCCAAGAGCGGAGTGCAGGGGCGCAACGTAACGAGCATGATCGACTTCGCGCGCTTGAAGAAACTCGATCCGTGGACACTGCGTGTTCCGTTGAAGCTTTTCAATTCCGAGTTTCCGTCTTTTTTCTGGGACCCAAATTGGCAGATCATCAAGAATGGAACGACCGATTTCACCAAACCGAACGGAACCGGCCCATTCAAGTTCGTCTCTTGGATACCCGGTCAGCACACACAGTTGAAACGGAACCCGGACTATTGGCAACACGGGACTCCGTATTTCGACGAGTTCGTGATCCTCGAGATTCCGGATCAGACGGCTCGCTTGAACGCGCTGCTCGGCGGGCAGATCGACTGGATGGAGAGCCCGACCTACGCACAGGTCAAGGCTCAGCGCGCAGGAGGCAGCTCGAATGCACGATTCATTCCCGGGCCGAGCACGAACATCATCCCGATCTACATGGCAGTGACCCTGCCGCCCTTCAGGGATGTACGCGTTCGCCAGGCGATGCGGCTGATCGCGGACCGTCCGGCTCTCGTGGAAGCTGCGCAGCTCGGTTTCGGGGAGGTCGCGAACGATCTCTACGGCAAGGGGATCCGATTCTACGACAGCGCGCTGCCACAGCGAGTGCAAGACATCGACAAGGCGAAGGCGCTGCTGAAAGCGGCCGGCCAGTCTGACCTGAGGGTGACGCTCAACTCCGGCAACTACTGGGCGGGAGGGCTCGAATCGGCGACTGTTTTCGCGCAGCAGGCAAAGAAGGCGGGGGTCACGATCAACGTACGGAATATCGCCGCCGACCAGTATTTCGGCCAGAACTACTTGAAGCAGAACTTTGCGCAGTCGCTCTGGTTCGGGGAGCCGTTGATCACCCACTACGCGAAGAATCAGGTGAAAAACGCGAACTACCCCGAGCCGCACTGGAACGACCCGCGTACGCAGCGCCTCTACAACGAGATCCTTGCGGAGCTGAAGCCGAACAAAAAGCGCGAGCTGTTCGGAGAATTCCAGAAGATCTTCTGGAACGAAGGCGGCTACCTGATCTGGGGGAACTTTCCGAGATTCAGCGCCGTCTCGAAGAAATTCCACGGCGGCGTGCAATTGCCGTCCGGAACCGACTTCACGCACGCCTGGTTGGGATAGAGCCGTTCGAGTGGCCGACGAGACGCCGACAACCGTGGCTCTGCAGCCGACCGATCTTCCGCTCGCCCTCAGCTCAAACCGGCGCTATCTCACGACGCGAGCTGGGAAGCCTGTGCTCCTCAACGGAGACAGCGCCTGGTCGCTCGTCATCGCCCGCGACCGGTCGGCGGCGCAGCGGGGGCTGGGAAGGGAGAAATAGTGCGTCAACAGGTTGAGCGATCGGTAATCGGGCACGACCGCAGGTCGGACGCGGTGGACGCTGGCACGGCCGGTCCGCTCACCGTTCATCCCGAGAATCCGTGCTACTTCGCGGATGCTTCCGGCAAAGCCGTCTACCTCACCGGCTCGCATACGTGGGCGACGATCCAGGAGCTGGGACCTGCGCTACCGATCGAGAAGTTCGACTGGGGGGCGTTCCTCGACCTCCTGACGGAGCATGGCCACAGCTTCACGCGCCTCTGGTCGTGGGAGCATCCGAAGTGGGGATCGTGGTGGCCGAGCGACTACTTTATCGACCCCGTTCCCTGGGCCCGAACTGGGCCAGGTCTGGCCCAGGACGGTCTCCCCAAATTCGATCTGACACGCTTCGACGAACGCTTCTTCGAGCGCCTAAGGATGCGAACCACTGACGTGCGCAATCGAGGGATCTACGCCTCCGTGATGCTGTTCAACGGCTGGAGCTCGTGCAACAAGCCGTTCCAACCGCAAGGTCCGAATCCGTGGTTGAGCCACCCGTTCCACCCGGACAACAACGTCAACGGCGTGGACGGATCCGGGCCCGACCAGGAGCGAAACGACTGGTTCCACACGCTGCGAAGTCCCGAGGTCGTCCGCCTCAGTGAGACATACGTGATGAAGACGATCGACACCGTAAACGACCTCGACAACGTGATCTACGAGATTGCCAATGAGACCGAGGGAAGCGACGAGAGCATCGCCTGGCAATACCACCTGATCAACTTCATCCACCGGTACGAGCGAGAGCAAAAGCAGCACCAACATCCCGTCCTCATCACGGGCTTCTACCCAGGTCAGAGCAACGCCGCGTTGTTCGCCAGCCCCGCGGAGGCCGTCTCCCCGTCTGGATGGCACGGTGAGGGCACGGACAACTGGGAGACGGACCCTCCCCCCGGTCCGCTCGGGAAGGTCATCCTGCCAGACCCCGACCACATCTGGGGTGTCGGAGGCGATGCCGACTGGGTCTGGCGCACCTTCACCCGCGGACACAACGTCATCTACATGGACCCCTGGGGCTACGGCCACATGGAACCGCGCTATCGAGAGGATGGGGACGATCAAGTGCGGCGAGCGATGGGCCAGACCCGGGCCGTGGCGGACAGGGTGGATCTCGCTCGAACCATGCCGGCGCCGGAACTTGCAAGCACGCGCTTCGTACTCGCGGATCCCGGCGTCGAGTACGTCGTCTACCAGCCGTATCTTGGGCGGTTCACCGTCGACCTCCGGTCGGCGCCCGGAACGTTCGACGTGACCTGGTTCGACCCGATCGAGGGCTCGAGCTCCGGCGGCGCGGTCGCCGGCGGCGCGGTCGTGCGATTCGTCGCTCCGGACGAGGCGAGCAGCGTCCTGCACCTGAACCTCGCGCGGCAGGAGGCCCCGGCAGCACGGCCAGTTACGCGTCGTCGGGGAGTGAATTGGGCACCTGCTTCTTTTGAACTGCCGAACTGACAAGCGGTGGTTTTTTGGCGTGAACAGCACCGCGGCCGCACCGAGGAACTCACGAGAACGGACTCCTCGACCGTCTGAGCGGCTCGAGCCCCGTGGCTGTCCGGGTCGGACGGGACTTGGAGTAGCCCATTCGACCGGTCCATCTCTCACGAATGAGCTGTTGCACAGGAGGCGCACGCGTCGTCTTTCCAACAGAGAGCGACACCGTGGCACATGTTCGACCGGGCGGTCTGAGTCGAGGCGAATTGCGGTTCGTCTTTGTAGACCGGGGGTCGGGTGCCGCTACGGGGTCTTGGTCGCCAGGTACTCCTGTGCCGATTGGTCGCCATCGGCGGCGAGTTTCTGGAGGGCGGCGATTGGGTCGCCCCGATTGGCCAGCAGTGCCAGCGTGTCGGGATCGCCTGCGGGTTCGGTCCAGGCCTGATCCGAGCCGACGAAGTAGACGTCGACGCGTTCGGCGACGGGTACGCGTTTGCCTTGCCCGGCTGGTTTGACGACGACGCGGTTGATGAAGCGCGCGTTGGAGTCGCGCTCGAGGCCGGGCAGTGCCTGCTCGAAGGTGATCGGCCCTCCACGGGCTTTCCTGGTCGGCTCCGGCGCTGGCGTGTTCCGAAGCTCGGCGCGGGCGGCGTCGAGTGCGGCCTGGCGCACGGCGACATCGCGCTTCCAGGCCTCGGCGCCGACGTCGGAGACGCGCACCTCGGCGCGGTACATCTCCAGCTCGCGGTGGGCTGCCTCGACGGCGGCGAGCGCGCGCTGGTAGCGGTCGTCGCCCTCGAGCACCGCGATCAGGTGCGGCTCGTTGCTGACGATCGCGGACTGGAGCAGGTAGCCGACATAGTCGTCCATTTGCTCGGCCCAGATACCGACGCGGGCGTCACAGTGTTCGGTTGTGCAGACGTAATGGGTGCGGCCCTGGCGGCCGCCGCCCACCTTGAGCCGGTGGCCGTTGGGGCAGTAGACCAAGCCGCGCAGACGCGCCCGCGCGGCGTGCTTGCCGTTTTTGGGGTGGTAGGGCCCGCCGGCTGCTTGCGCCCGCTCCCACTCCGCCGGCGTCACGATCGCCGGGTGCGCGTTGGGAATCACGTCCGGCTTGCCTTTGCTGCCGCTGGTCACGGTCGCCTCGCCCAGGTAGGCGCGGTTCTTGAGTAGGTGCCGGACGCCCTGTTCGGTCAGTTCGGCGAACGGTTGCAGCGTCTGCTTCTCCGGTTTCGTGGCACGCAGGTCATGCGTCTCGATGCCAGCGCCTTGCCGCCGCAGCAAGTCGCGTAATGCCTTCAGCGTCTCCCCCTTGGCGCGACGGCGGAAGACCTCGCGCATCAACGGCTTCGCCTCCGCTTGCGGGAAGATCCGGCCGTCCGCCTGGCGGCTATAACCGAGCGGTGGCCTGCCGGCCAGGTAGACACCCCGCTTGGCCGCGCGCTGGCTGGCGGCCAGACGAGCCTCGCGGTTGCGCTCCCGCTGCGCCTGACCGACCGACATCATGATGTTGAAGATCAGCCGGCTCTGCGAGTTGAGCTCCGCCGAGTCAAAGCCGGTCGCGGTCGCTATCAGCCTGGCGCCGCACTCGTGCAACCGCTGCAACGCCCGGCCGCCCTCGATGATGTCGCGCGCGAACCGGTCCTCATACCGGACAATGATCCCGGCCAGCTCGCCCGCCTCGCACAGGCGGATCAACCGCCCCAGCTCACGCTCCTCGATCGGGGTCGCGCCGGAGACGTTCAACTCCGTCACCACCTCGCTAACGGTCACACCCGTCCGCTCCGCCCAGGCGCGCGCGGCCGCCTCCTGCTCGGCCGGCGAACCAAACGACTCGCCCTCGCGGTCGCCCACCTCAGAAACACGCACATAGATTGCGAACAAGCCGATCATCTCTCCACCAGACTTTATACCATAGCGTTCCACTCGGTCGCGAACAACTGCAACACGAACCCGCCGCAGTTCACGTCCTACTTCACGCGGGACGGCTCGATCACGGTGGCCCTGTACGCCCAGCGCGAGGGCTACCAGTGGGCCGGTGGCTGCTGGAACGACAACGACGTCGACGATTCCCCCGGCGATCCGACGAGCGACCCCAACACGGGTGGGGAGGGCCCCGATTGCTCGGGCTTCGCCTTCAAGGTCTGGCGCGAGTCACTCAACGAGAGCGACGCCGGGGCCTACCAGTGGAACAAGCTCCGAAACGTCCACGGGCCGTATACGGCTTCCCGGTTCAAGAACGGCGACGGCGCTCCGAACGTGACCTACGGCAAGACGGGTCTGATCAGGATGGACGCGCTCGCCAGTTCGACCCACATCGGCCTGATCTACACCGCGAACGCGGACGGGACCGATCAGATCGTCGAAGCAAAGGGCGAGGCATACGGAACCGGCGTCTGGACCCGGACCTATCGCGGGGAGTCGAGCTACGGCGGTGTGCGCAGGCTCGGATGGGATGCATGACCCGTCCCGGTTCGTGGCGGCGTTCGCGCTCGCGGCGTTTGCGCTCTCGGGTTGCGCAGAGCACCGCGCCCGCGCTCGCCCTTCGCTCCTCGTCGACGGCACGCAGGCACCCGCACTGCCCGAGGCCCTCGCGTCGCTGGGCGAGGGCGCCGTGATGTCGCGCATACGCGTGCTCCCTGCGGCTCGTCTCGACCCGCGCGGGCGAGCGTGTGTCGATGGTTTTCGGCGCGAGTTCGGGGTCTCGCCCAGAACGATGGTCGTCGAGCGCATCGGTGCGTTCGGAGCGAGCATCACGTTCGCATCCGCCCAGCGACGCGTCGTTCTGGGCTGCGACCGCACCGCTCATCCGAGTCCGAGCGGGGTGTGGTGCGTTCGCTCGGTGGGCCGCCTCTTCGACGGCAGACTGCGCGATGCCCGCGTCGACATCCTGTGTGTCGGTCCCGCCGGACGGCCTGTCGGCTTCGCCTGGATCGAGCCGGCTCGACGGGCGCGCTGGATCGTCGTCGCCCAGCCCTCCGGCGCCGAGGTCGAGGAAATCGCCGCCGGTCTCCCCGTGCGTATCGCGACGCGCGACGTCGACGGCGCGGCTTCGAGCGCGACGTTCGCCGTCGCCGAGTACGACTCGGCCGGCAGCGAGGTCGCCCGCTACCGGCTGCGCGCGCGCGTCGCCGGGTGAAAGCTCGAATCCGTCTCCACCCGTCCCGGATATGGAAGGATCACGAAGCGTGACCGCGCTCTACCGGAAGTACCGCCCGCAGGATTTCGACGAGGTCGTCGGCCAGGAGGCCGTCGTCCGCACGCTCCGCAACGCGATCGAGCGCGAGCAGCTCCGTCAGGCCTACCTCTTTGCCGGGCCGCGCGGAACCGGCAAGACGTCGATGGCGCGGATCCTCGCCAAGGCGCTCAACTGCGCGTCCGGTCCCACCACGACTCCCGACGGCACCTGCCAGGCGTGCGTCTCGATCTCCGCGGGAACCTCTCTCGACGTCGTCGAGATGGACGCCGCGTCGCAGCGCGGCATCGACGACATTCGTGAGATCCGTGAGCGGGTCGTGCTCCAGCCGGCCGAGGGGCGCCACAAGGTCTACATCCTCGACGAGGCCCACCAGCTCACCGACGCGGCGTGGAACGCACTGCTGAAGCTGATCGAGGAGCCGCCGCCGCACCTCGTCTTCGTCTTCTGCACGACCGAGCTCGCCAAGGTGCTCCCCACGGTGCGCTCCCGCTGCCAGACGTTCGTCTTCCAGCGCCCCCGCTTCGCCGAGCTGATCACGCTCCTTCGGCGGGTATGCGACGGGGAGAAGATCGAGGCTCAAAACGCAGCGCTGGCGTTGATCGCGCGAAGCTCGCACGGCTCGTTTCGCGATGCCGTCTCGACGCTCGATCAGCTCGTGTCCGCGACCACCGGGGAGGTCACGGCACAGGCCGTGCTCCAGCTCGTCGGCGCAGTCGAGGAGGAGTCGCTCTTCCGCCTCTGCGACGCGATCGTCGACCAGGACACGGCCGGCGTGCTGCTCCAGATCGAGGAGCTCGCCGGGCAAGGGCAGGATCTCGGCCGCCTCGTCGGCGACCTGCTCGACCATCTGCGACACCTGCTGCTCGTCCAGAACATCGGCACCGTTCCCGACTCCCTGCCCGTCACCGAGGAGACGCGCGACCGGCTCAGGGAACAGGCGAATCAGCTTCCCGAGTCGACCGTCCTGCGGCTGATCGACCTGCTCGCCGTGGCCGTCGAGGACATGCGGCAGGGCGGCGACCCGAGGCTTCCGCTCGAGCTCGCGCTCGTGAAGGTGACCCGCCCGCAGGCCGACCTCCAGCGCGAATCGCTCGCGCACCGGGTCGAGCTGCTCGAGGCCCGGGTCTCGGGGGAGGCACAGCCACGTGAGTCTCCCGCGAAGGTGCGCGTGGTCGAGGAGCAGCCCGCCACAGCGCCCGTCGCCGAGAACGGCGGTAGCACCGGCAACGGCGGTGGTGCCGACGAGGCGGGCAGAGATCAGCCGCCGCTGCAGCTCGCGCAGCTGCAGGATGCGTGGCAGCGCAGCGTCATTCCCGCTGCGCAGGAGAAGGCGATCTGGATCGGTCCCCTGCTGGGCGAGGCAAGACCGTCGGCTCTCGAGGGCAACGTGCTCACGCTCGAGTTTCCGCGGACAGCGGAGTTCCACCGGGAGAAGCTCGAGGAGCCCCGCAACCTCGATCTCGTCCGGGACGCGCTCCACGAAGTCACCGGTCGGCGGCTCTCGATCGCCACGACGGTCGCCGAGACCGAGCGCGAAGAGGAGGGCGGCGACGAGGAGGCGATCGACGAGAACGACTTCATCTCGCTACTCAAGGATCAGCTCGATGCGAAGGAAGTGGAGGAGCCGTAGTGGCAAAGTTCGACATGAACGCCATGCTCAAGCAGGCCCAGCAGATGCAGGAGCAGATGGCGAGGGCGCAGGAGGAGGCTCAGCGCGAGGTCGTCGAAGCGACTGCAGGGGGCGGGATGGTCGCTGTCAAGGCGAACGGCGGCGGCGAGCTCCTCGAGATCCGCATCGATCCGCGCGCGATCGATCCGGACGATCCCGAAATGCTCGCCGACATGGTTCTCGCGGCCGCGAACGAGGCGCTGCGAACCGCACAGGCTGCGGTCGAGGCCAAGCTCCGGGCTCAGATGCCCGACCTCGGAGCGCTCGGGCTGCCCGGCTTCTGACGGCGAGGGTCGGCTCGTCCGAGGCGGCCAGTTAGGCTCACGCTGTGCTGAGCCCGGCCGTGGAGAACCTCGTCGCACAGCTCTCGCGCCTTCCGGGCATCGGCACGCGCACGGCCCAGCGGCTCGCGTTCCACCTTCTCTCGACGCAGAAGGACGAGGCGCTCGCGCTGGCCGCCGCGATCCAGGATGTCAAGGAGCGCGTGCGTTTCTGCCGCGAGTGCGGCAACCTCACCGAGGACGACCTGTGTTCGATCTGCGTCGATCCGCGCCGCGACCGGACGGTCGTGTGCGTGGTCGAGCAGCCCGTCGACGTCGTCTCGCTCGAACGGACGCACGAGTACCGCGGTCTCTACCACGTCCTCGGCGGTGCGCTCTCGCCGCTCGACGGGGTCGATCCGTCCGACCTTCGGGTCGACGAGCTCGTGGCCCGGGTCGAGAGCGGTGAGATCGCCGAGGTCGTGCTCGCCACCAATCCGAACATGACCGGCGAGGCGACGGCCGGCTACCTCGCCGAGCGGCTGCGTGACACTGTGCGCGTCACGCGCCTGGCGAGCGGGCTGCCGGTTGGTGGCGATCTGGAGTACGCCGACGAGGTGACGCTCGGCCGCGCCCTCGCCGGGCGCCGCGAAGTCTAGGACCACCCGGCCGCACGAATTCTCGCGCAAATAGCGGCGATTTGGTGACGATTCGCCTTGCACCGCTCATGACCGCGCTCTAGGGTCTTGCCATCTGAACCGGCGGGCCTTCGGGTCTGCCGGTTCAGTGTTATCTGGGTCTGGAACTCATCTCAGATTGAGCAGGGACCCGTTCGTTGGTGGCGAATCGGGTTTGTATGAGGACATCTGGGAGGTCTCGTGGTAGGTCGCGTCCGCGGCGTGTGGGACGTTCGC
>JACXTT010002979.1_pt1 | contig 26472 bp, 21 predicted proteins | sample 9270951 | NCBI WGS metagenome assembly JACXTT01 (sample SAMN15532306, study PRJNA645909) | rock metagenome | isolation source: weathered quartz diorite | place: Puerto Rico | collected 2017-06-21
GGCGGTCGGAACGGCGGTGCTGACCAGCTCCAGCATCCGAAACTCGAACCGGGAGCACGGTTTCCTGAGCACTGATGTTAGTCGACTTAGGATGAGCGCTTATTCAGAATGTCCCTAGCAGTGTTTGCATCTAGGGGGCGCTTAACAACGAGATTGCCATGCGTGTCTGACGGTTGCCGTGCAATTTTTGTCCTAAGTTGGTCTTCTGTGTCGCGGTCCAAGGGTCGCCCAGGATTATTAGCCAATGCCTCCTGTTTGGCCGAAAACGGAACTGGTCGTGGTGGAGCCGCGGCTCGCCTGACTACCTGCTGCGATACGGCCTGTCCAGGCGGCACAGAGGTGGAAGCGTCTGCTTTTGTACCTAGGACGCTGGTTTTAGAAGGGGCAACCGGCGGAGCCACTGCGATCGAAGTCTGTCTCAATTCTTCTGAGGGAACTTGGACCGCCGCCTTTGCCACGGGTTGCGAATTAGTGAGCACGGCGCTGGGAACCGCAGTCACAGCTCCCGGGACCCTTTGGTTCGCATACTTAATATGCACATTGTTGTGGTCGCCGTTGATGTTGGTGCTGTTGTCCGTGATGTTCGTATTGTTGTTCGTGACGATTGTGGTGGTGTTTTTAGTGATCGCAGTATTGTTGCTGTTTATGTTCGTCGTGCTGTAGTAGTTGTTGGTGATGTTGGTGATGTTTGAAATCCGTGTGTTGCTAACGTTGACGTTACGGAAATAGTTTCTGCTCCCTGCGTATGGCGGGAGATACGGTTCACCATAAGCAAGTGGGAACCAGCCCACCGCTGAGCCTCCACCAATCGCAAGGCTGACACCAAAGTGATTGCCGCCTACCCACGCCACCAACGCTGGCGCGTAGACCGGACGGATCGCGACCGGTCCGGGAACCCACGCCCAATATCCGCTGTAGGAGACCCAGCGACCGTAGTGACACGGAGCGAATCCCCAGGGAGCTTCGTCGATCCAAGTCCAGCCCCAAGGCTCAATCCAGGCCCAATGCCCATAATGATAGGGAGCCCACCCCGCTGCGACCCGCGGCACCCAAATGGCGCCGTACGGCGGCACTACACGCCACGTTCCATAGTCGTCTAGATCTTCGGCTCCAATTACGTCTGGCGAAACGTAGCGCACGGATTGCGAGTAGTCCTGACGCTTGTCGCGAATCCGGCACCAATCGTCAAAGCCATCCCCGTCGGGGGCATCATAGATCTGGTGGGCAAGAGAGATGCCGGCGGTGAAGCGAGCTTGCCGATCGCTCTTCACCTTCACCGAACGGCCTTCGCCAGTTGCTTCTCCTTCACCACGCCAAACTGTAACCAATGTGGTATCGCCGCTAGGATCGACATCAAAGCGGTACTCACCCGCCTTCGTAATCGTAAACGCAATGTTCGGTGTGTCCACTTCGTAGATCTCGCCGTGATAGAGTCGGCGGACTCTTAAATTCAGCGTGCCCTGGTCTAGTTCAACCTGCAAGGTGTCATCAGTGAGGTTCGTCAGCGTCAGGCTAGTTTCGGCACTGACCCGCATTACCGCGCTGCCCAGATGGAGTTCCGCACGCGAGTTTTTGTCAGCCCAAAGGCGATCGGCAGTCGTTAAGGGGCGGTTAATCGCAGCCGCAACCCAGTCGTTCACGCCGCCAGGCTGTAAGGAAACATCTCCAGATGTGTATTGCAACCGAGCAATGCGACTCGGTGGATCGTCTGCCACAGCAGCGGCGCCTAACAGCAGGATCGCTACGAGAATTTGTGTTCCCGATCTCCCCAGATTCTTCATGGCTGGTGTGCCTCCCGACGGTCCTTCTTGCGGCTGAGCTGTCAGTCACGCTCCGATTTTCGAGCGTCTATTCAAAGCGAAATTCTCTCCATCTGTTCAGACACGTGAGCCAAGACAGATGTGAAGACTTCAGGAATGTAGCCGGGAGAGGGTAGTTTCCGAAAGTTACCTTGGAGGGTGAATTAGTGGGGAGGTCCTTTAGTTACAGTCACTTAAAGGAAGCAGCTGCTCACCGCTTTGACACTTCGGTTATCAGGCGGGCGCTTTCAGGGTCGGATCCCAGTTATGGCTGTAGCGGACGTCGAGTTGCTCCTTTCCGGCCAGTCCGGGTGCGAGGAAGCCCGCAAAATCCACAACGCGATGATTGACCGTCGCACTTCGATGATGGTGCGTTGCGCGGGGGCGGGCGATGTCGTAGCGGTGGTGAAACTCGCACGCAGCAGCGGCGTCCCTGCAACGGTTCGAACCTGAGTGCGAACTTCCCGGAGGACAAAGAGGCGTACGTGGCGCCGAGGGCGGCAAGAGGGCAGAAGAAGCAAGGCCGGTAGCAGAAGGGGATCGAAAATATTGTCGGGATTTCCAAGCCGCACGAGAGGTCTTGACAGAGTCGGAGTTGGACGAAAACGCAAAATGTCGCTTGGTTCTGTCGTCTGGCAACTTTTGGTCCACGCCTTCGGTGCACAGAAGCGCTGTGGGGAGAGGGCGGTCAAAACCCCTCAATTTGTGTTGCTTAGGTAGAAAAATCGCTTTGGGTGCATTTTCTCGCGCTTTGAGGAGCCGGGCCGCCCTTATCCCCACTAGCCGCTCGTTGTCGCTGCCTGTACCCGTCAAAACGCTCTCCAGCGACGGTACTGGACGTGCCTGCGCTCTCGGATCGATTCCCGTTCAGGGGGAGCGGATTGAATTTGACCCGCCGTGCGATCTAGGTTGAGCCGACGATCGAGGTGGGAGAAAAGAATCGGCCGTCTTTAGGTTTTGTAGTTTTACAACTTTTGGTCCCAGGCTGCCGCATTTCACTGTAGCCTGACACAGCACCTCACCCCGAACCGCGGAATGATGAGCTCACTTTGTGGTGGCACAGCGTTAGCCTTGGGGAGGGTCGTAGGTGCTATGAGCGTGGCCCTTTTTCCGTCCCTTGGACAACAGCGCGGTGTCCAATGGCCTGCCTATCATCGTGGACGTGCCTATTTGAAGATCAGGAAAGGTTAGGAGGCGGCGGCGGAGTTCCAGAAGGTGCTAGATCATCGCGGCATTACGAAAACGGTTGGGTCGAGAGGCGACGTAGGCTGCTTGCCAGGATTTGTCCACAGCATCTTGACGATACCATCCGGTTGCAGCTGGCGGCGATTGTATCCGATATAGACTTCGCCACGACCAGCACCAATACGAGCCTCGACCAGATGACCACTGGCTTCCACAACCGCGGCTGAAATCTTTTCGATTGCCGAAGTCTCCCACGCCTGCAGGCGACCGCCAGCATCTTTATCGAGAATGTTAGGTCCGGAATGCGTGTGCGACGCCGTTACCATAAGAAACGAGACTCCGGCAGATGCCTTGAGCTGCTGGCGCAGTTGGACGAGCTCCGATTCCCGGAACGTTCTGCCCAGATCAAGAGTCACGAGGGCGAGGCGCTTTTCGCCCGCTTGCAGGACCAATACGCGAGCATAAAGAGGATCCAGAGTCCCGGTCGAGAACTTGTTGTCCTTTACACGATCAAGAAAGCCGTACATCGGCAGGCCAGGCGGAGGAGTGATATCAACCTTGGCCACACCTGCCCTCAATGCAACAGCGTGGCACGGAAACGCACTTACCCCGATCAGTAGCACTGCGAGGCCGAGCATCGATAAAGCGCGCGCTGTGTTTCGCGAGATATGCTGACCCGCCGTCAGACCTGCGTTTCTAAATTCCCTCACTTCGCAAAATCCTCGGGAAGCTCGTGCAGGCGACCAAGCATCTGGTTAATTCTGATGATACCGGTGTCGACCATCCGATCTCCGGCTCCAACCTCAACCCAAGTGGCAGGGTTACCCGCTCCATATCCGCCTAAAGTGGCACTGCGGATCGTCGGGAAGTAACCGTTGTAGCCGTTGGCGTATCCCAGAAACAGCGCATCGCGCACTGGACATCGCTGCCGCCAGGCAATTTGATATTCAACGAATGGTTCACCCGGCATACAGAGTATGGCAATTCTCCGGTTGATGAAGACCGTCGTAACCGGGAGCTGAATGTCGTCTAACTTCGGCACAAACGGATCGGAACCCGTAGCGCCGAACACAGCAATCGTCGCTTCACGCCACTTTTGTGGATCCCAACGCATGCCAACGCTCACCAAATCCTCGGCAACTTGCAAGTCGGCGTTGGGATCTGGTCTTGTGCGAATCTGCTGCGCAATTCTCGCGGCCTCGCGACCTAACGTGCGGCTGGTCTGATCGCGCATGGCAATGGCATCCTGCTCAAGCGGTGTGACGGCGACATACGGATTTATGTCCCCTGGCGCACCTTGCAGAAAAAAAGTGAGGGGTTTAGCTCTGAATGCCTGTTCGACAGTTCGAGCCATGACTCCCGGGAAGTCTGCCGAGTATCGAAGGTTATCACTGCCGAAGACCACAGGATGGCAGGCGTAATTCACCAGAATCGCGAGCGGCTGCCCATCGATCTTATCTATGCGCAATACCGAGACAGTTCCATCCACCGGCGCTGTGGGAAGCTCAGTGAGGTTACGCTCAAGCCACCTTCCATCCGAATTCACGCGAAGCCGATTGTCACCAATGAACGCGACTCCGTAGCCAACCCCAATCTGAACCTCGGTGAGGTTCTTACGAGCATCGGCTACGGCTCGTGCGATTCTCTCAAGAGCGGCAGTTTCCCATGCCGGCTTTCCGCCAGGATAATCGTCCTGAACCACAGGACCGGAATGGGTGTGTGTTGCGGTGAGAATCAGAAAAGAGACATCTTTTCTAGTCGCATTGCGCAGCCACTGAAGAGAAGCCGGTCCAAATGGCCGGCCAAGATCAAGATCAACGAGTGCAAGGCTTTGCTTCCCCGCTTGAAGAATCAGAATGCGCGCATAGAGCAAATCCAGAGTGCTGGTTGCGGGACTCTGGCGATTGCTATAGCCCCACAAATGAGCGCCTGGTGCAGGAGTGATATCGACCTTTGCCACTGCGGCCCGGAGCGTCGAGCTCCAACAAACGCTCGAGGCAAGAAGTGCCGTTAGCAGGAGCCATCCGCTTCTTAGCCTACGGGGACGTGGCGTGTTCAACATCGCATACCCATTTGGTGGAACATACTAATACCATCCCCAATTAACTCTTGAACAATAGGCGCAGGGATGCCATACTGGGGGCATATGGCACCCATATCTATACAGGAGCGGGACAGCATATCCGCCCTCCGTGAGGCGATAAAAAGGTCGGACGACGAGGCCCATAAGACGAGAATCCGGGCCATCATCTCATTAAAAGAGGGTCAAACCAGGACGGCAGTGGCGCAGTCCTTGGTGGTTTCGCGCACCTCGGTCATAGCGTGGCTAGCCCTCTACAACCAAGGCGGGACGGAGGCCCTGAAGCTCGGCAAAGGCGGCCGTCCGGAAGGAAATCCGGTCTGGGACGACGCACCGTTCCAGAAGCTGGCGAAAGAGATCGACAAGGGTGGATACTGGTCGATCCCCCGCATGCAGGAGTGGCTTGCGGTCCACCACCAGGTGGCCGTACCCGAGCAGACCGTGTGGTACCGCATGGCGCAGATGGGGTATTCGTACAAATCCGCCAGACCCAGACCGGCGCAAGGTAGCAGGGAACAACGGGCGGCCTTTAAAAAGGGGGGCTTGCCCCGTTCGTGGAGGCGCTGAGAAGAGAATCCTGCGACCTCTTCTTTGCGGACGAGATGCGCTATGGCCTCATCTCGAACCTGCGCCGGAGCTGGTCGAAAGTCGGGGCACGCACCGCCGTAGACACCCAGCAGGTATTCGAGGATCGGTATCTCTTCTCCGCCGTCTCGCCCTTGTCCGGAGACAGTTTCCACCTGACCTCCATCGAGGGCTTCGACAGTCAGGCGGCGCAGGTCTTTCTCCGGGAACTCAAAAAGCGCCATCCCGACAAGATGGTCATTGTGGTATGGGACAATGCGCCCTGCCACCGGCCGCGTATCCATCGAGAGATTCCGGGGCTCCGGGTTCTCTTCCTGCCGCCGTATAGCCCCGAACTCAATCCGGCCGAACGCCTCTTTGAGGAATTGCGGCGATCGACTGCCAACCGGATGTTTAAGACGCTCGGAGAGCAGGAGGCATGCCTGGAAGAGAGATTGGTCGCGCTCATCCGCGACAAAAACGCCCTGCGGCGACTTACCGGCTACGCCTGGATCCGACGGCAGTGTTCAATAGTTAATTAGGGATGGTTATAATGTCTTGCATGCTCGATTTCCAGAGGAGAGAGGCCGTCTCGTCCAGCCCTTCAGGACGCATGCTAGAATCTGCGGCGTGAACCGCCGGCAAAACCTTCAGGTTCTTTTCCGACTGGGGCTTTGTTCCTTGCCGCCGTTTCCTCTTTTCTTGCGCGCAGGAACCGGCAAGGAGAATGCATACTTTCCAAACTATGTTGACGTCGCAAGCCAGGCTGGCCTAACCGCGAAAACGGTTGTTGCGGGGCACGAGAGCAAAGACTTTCTTGTCTCCACTACTGGTGGCGGAGTTGCCCTATTCGACTATGACAATGACGGATGGCTCGACATATTCATCGTCAATAGCTGGGGATTCAGCGGGTTTCCAGAGGGTAAGGAGCCGACAAATCACCTCTACAGGAATAATCGTGACGGCACCTTCACGGATGTAACTGCAAAGACCAATCTCATCCGCTCTGGTTGGGGGCAAGGGGTATGCGTCGGTGATTACAACAACGATGGTTTTATGGATTTGTTTGTAACCTACTACGGTAAGAACGTGCTGTATCGGAACAATGGAGATGGCACGTTCACTGACGTCACGGGTGAATCAGGATTGCTCCAAGCCGAGAACCACTGGAATTCAGGTGCCGCTTTTCTCGATTACGATCGCGACGGCCACCTCGATCTCATCGTGAGTAATTATGTCGGCTATGAGTCCGGGCTCGCGCTGTACGACTCCGATCCTTCACTGGTAGGTGTGCAATCGCCGGTGTTGCACGGGCCAGCAGGACTGCAAGGTTCAAAGAACATCCTTTATCGCAACAATGGAGATGGGACGTTTACGGATGTGTCGAAAGCCTCGGGCGTTGCGAATTCCGAACCCACTTATGGTTTTACTCCTTGCGTTGCAGATTTTGACAACGATGGCTGGCCCGACATTTACGTGGCGAATGATTCGACTCCGAGTCTGCTGTTCAAAAACAATCACAACGGCACTTTTACTGAAGTCGGGCTGCTGGCGGGAGTGGCGGTTGACGAAAACGGAGGAATGCAGGGCGGGATGGGAGTGGACGCAGGCGATTACGATGGTGATGGTCTTCTGGACATCGTAAAAACCAACTTCTCCGATCAGACCACGTCCCTCTATCACAACCGGGGGAATGGTTTCTTTACTGATCGTACCTTCCAAGCCGGCTTGAGCGGTCAAACTTCATCGGTAAAGTGGGGCACCGCTTTTGTTGACTTCGACAATGACGGTCAACCCGATATTTTCATTGCCACAGGTGGGATTTATCCTCCGGGTCTGAGCGGGAAACGCCTGAAGCCGAAAGAGGAAGAAGGCAAGAAGATTCTGTACCGTAACATGGGAAACGGCCGCTTTGAGGACATCTCTGAGCGGAGCGGAGCCGGCTTGCTGCTTCCGCGTTGCAGCCGGGGGGCCGCTTTTGGTGACATCTTCCGTACCGGCCAAATTGATGTAGTAATCAATAATTTGAATGGTCCTCCGACTTTGATTCGGAACCAGTCGCCCTCGGCGAACTCATGGCTGCTCGTGAGACTCGTCGGAACGCACATCAATCGCTCCGCGGTCGGATCGAGAGTAATTCTCGAAGCCGAAGGCCGACAGCAAGTTCAAGAGGTTCGCAGCGGCGGAAGCTTTTGCTCACAGAGCGATTTGCGATTGCATTTTGGCCTGGGCCGCGCGCGCGAAGCAACTCGCATAACTGTTAAATGGTTGGGTGGTGGGCAGGAAATCTTTGAGCACGTACCTGCCAATCGTTTGGTTGTGATCCAAGAAGGAAAAGGTATCGTTGGGCAGGAAAAGTTTTGAACTGGATTTGTCGCGCTGTCCCCATCATTGTCTTAGATCTCTTATTCGCTACAGCTCCGTGTGCCCGAGTTGCAAGCCAAGGAAAGCTGCCCAGCGCGCCAAAGTCTTACGATAAAGCCTTCGATCTATTGCAGGCCGGAAAACCTAACGATGCACTGGCGGAACTGGACAGCGCCTTGACTGCCGAACCGGATGATCCCTCATTGAACAATCTTCGAGGACTGGTTGCAGCGCAACTCGGGCGCAGCGCGGAAGCCGAGGCCAGTTTCAGAAAGGTTATTCGCCTGCTGCCCCATGCGGCCATGGGGTACAACAATCTTGCCGCGCTACTTTGGGAACGTGGGCACAAAGGAGAAGCTGCCGGCCTCTTCCGTCAGGCCATCCAGCAGGAGCCACACAGCTTCACGGCCTTAGTAGGACTGGGTACCATTCTGTCGCAGACCCAAGAGTACGAAAAGGCGGTGCCGTACCTCCAAAGAGCATGGTCGAGTCGTCCCGGGGATTTCCAAGCTGGCTATGAGTTGGCCCGAAGCCTGAGCGAGCTGAAACGGCCGTCTGAAGCTCATAGCATTCTCACCAAGTTAACAGTTCCTCAAGATAATGCGACGGCAGCGAAGTTTTACGTCCTCTCGGCCAGAGTCGCTGAAGAACTCGGGGATAATCAAGGTGCAACTGGCAATTATCGTCGTGCCTACGAGCTGAATCCGCAATCATTCGAGATCTACTCAGCTCTCGCGCGCAGCACCCTCGCGAAACAAGATGCATCATGGGGACGGCTGCCAGCTGCGCCGCCAGGACTCTCTCCGGAGCAGCACTTCGCCCTCGGATTGATGTTTGCCTCCCGCGGCGCTTATCCCATAGCGGTTGCGCATTTTGAGAGAACGCTGCAGCTCGAACCAACAAGCAACTCAGCGATCTATAACCTGGCCTTGGCCTATAAGGGAGCGGGTAACCCACAGGCCGCGATCGACTTGCTCCAGCGCAAGGTCGCAGTGCAGCCGAACGCTGAACTCTTTGACCTGCTCGCATCACTGGAAGAGGAGGGAGGGCTCTATGTGCAAGCCGTCCGCCACTACCAGCAGGCCGTGGAATTGGACTCCACGAAAGAACATTACTATTTCGACCTCGGCGCGGAGTATCTTCTTCATCTCGCGTTCGATGCAGCGGTTGAAGCATTTGGGACTGGCTCGAAAAAATTTCCCGCATCCGCACGCCTGTATGTGGGCAAGGGCTTGGCGCACTTCGCGCTTCGCCAATATGCTGACGCAGTAGACGCTTTTTTGAGCGCTTTGGAAAGTGATCCTTCCTCTCCTGATGCTTTTCTCGCGTGGCACGACTTACCGCAGTTTGTGCTAACCGCGGAATGGGGGAAGATACAGCCCCGACTGAAGCGTTTGGCAGAGCATTATCCTGTGAATTCCCAAGTTGTGCTTTGTTACGGGGCGGCACTCTTGCATGGAGCCATGACTTCGGGTCGGGCAGACAGGCTTAATGATGCGCAATTGCTCCTCGAGAAGGCTGCGCGTCTGTACCCTCGGCTCGCCTTGGCGCACTTCGAATTAGGCAATCTCTACGTTGAACGCAAGCAGGACAGTAATGCGATTGCCAGATTTCAAGAAGCAATCCGTTTGGATCCGAACTCCGAAATGGCCCACTACAAGCTGGCACAGATTTACCGGGACCTGAACGAATTGGACTTGGCTGAACAAGAATTGAGCATGTATCAGAAGCTGTCGCGAAATCACCGCGACCAGATGGCACAAACACGGAGTACGATTAGGCAATTCGTGCTGGCGAAACCCGGTGCAGAAGCGGTTCAGATGGAGCGTAAACCCTAATCCAGGTTGACTAAGAATGTCTGTCGCGTACATCCGCATAAAAGGAGACTCGGAAACAAATGAACAGCGTCGCGTTACGATGCAAGGGTTGGGTCTGGCAGCATTTTGGCGTTGTTTGCATTGCAATTTGCATTCTTGTTCCAGGCAGGCTGATTGCGGCCGACGCTAAGAAGTCGTTTCCGGACCACATTCCCCCCAAGCGTTCCTTGCAAATTCATGATGGTTTCGGCATTAACTCGGATCTTCCACGCGAACCATATCTGCCCTGGAACCGCTGGTGGTGGACGCGGATGTTCGACGCAGGTTTCAAGTGGATCCGCATCGGCCAGTACGAGAACAGCTCGGACCGCACCAGTTGGGACTGGATTGAACGGCAACGTGGCGTGTACTCAAGCTCTCAGGAGTTGGAGGATGCCGTGGATTCGCTTGTGGATAACGGCATGAACATTCAAGTGCAGCTGCTCTATGGGAATCCCATGTACACGGCCGCAGCCGGCAAGCTGCCCGATAAGATCACTCCTGAACCAGGCTCATTTCATAATGCTGACCGGAGCCTTTATTCAGTTTTCTGGCCTCCGAAAACACCCGAGCAGATCGCGGCATTCAACCGCTACGTGAAATGGATGGTTGATCACTTCCACGATCGCATCCACTACTGGGCGTTGTGGAACGAGCAGGACATTAATTATTGGAACCCTGTGCCCAGTCCCGAAGACTATGGAACTCTTCTCAAGTCATTTGTGCAGGTCGTGCATGAGGCCGACCCCGGCGCAAAGGTGATATACGGCGGGCAGGCAGACCCTTCACGAGATTTCACCAAGCGTGCACTCGATCGCTGCCAGTGCGCCTCGGGCATTGATGTTTATGCATATCACACCTACCCCGGTTACGGTCAAAATCTGAATCCAGAGGCGATGGACTATGGAGCTTACCTGACAGAATCGCCCAAGCTCTTACGGGAGTTGGTTCGGAATTACCCCGGAGTACGGTCCGATATTCAGTTCTTCGACGACGAATTCAACTCGATTCCATCTTGGAAGGGATCGGACGAATCGGTTCAGGCCAAATACGTTCCGCGCGGCCTGGTGTACAACCTGGCGGCAGGGGTCAAAACTTTCGTGTGGCTCCTTGCCGCAGGAACGGATGGAAATGAGTATGACGATTTCGGCCTGATCCATGGGCTGACATTCCAGGACTTGGATTTCACACCTCGGCCCGTGTTCTTCGCTCTTCAGAATACCAATGCGCTATTCTCCGACACGCACTTCGATTCGACGATCGAAATCAAAGGTCCGGATCTGCCCGCGCTGCGTCGTCAGACGGGTTTCCCTTTTATGTCCTTCGGTTTTCGTTCTCGCGCGGGGAAAGCCATCGTGGCGTACTGGTTGGCCCCACACAGTCTGCCCGGAGGCGTGTTTCCACCCTTGTACGCGGATCTCTCATTGAAGAATACGGGCATAACCCATCCGGTGTTGGTGGACGTCACGTCTGGAGAGGTCAAGCAAGTTGAGTGGAAGAGCGGGACAACAGACACATTGCAATCTTTGCCACTGAAAGACAGCGTGATGGCAGTAACAGACGAAAGCTACTTTGACTGGGCCGTGCTTCCCGAAACCCCCAGTTCACTGACCGTGACCCTGAGCGGAAACTCTCCAAGACTTAAATGGGAGCCACACGGCGGAGATCCTAAAGGAACCGAGGTGGAACGCCGGATCGAAAAGCTTCGTGGAACCGGTTCACCGTGGAAGCAAATTGCAAAAGTCGAAAATGGCGCGACGGAGTATACCGACTCGGGCGTAGCGAAAGGGAAGCTCGCAGCTTATCGCGTCCGTGCATACAATGACGCGGGCGAGTCCGCCTATTCGAATATTGTCCACCCTGGAGTGCCGGACAAATAAGCTCTAGAACGTATATTTCAACGCAAACTCAATTTGCCGGTTGTCAGTGGCGGTGCTAGTGATACTCGCGCCGCCGGGCTCGTCCACCGTGCTTCCGGGCAACCCAAAGTTGGGGCGGTTTAATGCGTTGAAGAACTCCGATCGAAACTCAATCTGCTGTGATTCCCGTATCTTGAAGCTCTTCTGCAGCACGAGATCCACGTTCACGAGCTTCGGGCCACGCAAGTTGCCAATCCGTGAGTTGCCGAATACATGCGCGGACCCCTGCCCTGGGACCACGGGTGGAACGACGAACACCGCCGGGTTATACCAGCATGCCAGCGTCTGGCGACCCGGAACACAATCGAGATTCGCCTGTTCAGCCTGCCCGATCGAGAAGTCGTACGGGTTACCGATCTGGTTGGGCCGGTAACTACCACTCCCCGTATTGCTGAGATCGCCGGACATGCCCGCGGTGAACGCTTCGCCGCTCTGCGCACTTGTAATACCGCCAACTTGCCACCCGCCGATGATTGCGTCAGCAACACCCCCCAGATCACCCAGGAAATGCCGTCTCCTGCCAACTGGCAACTCGTAGATGTAGCTCACCACGAAACGGTGCCGGAGATCAGGCAGTACCGGGCCATGCTCTCTCTCCGGGTGGTGTGCATCCTGGATGGCCGCGCCCACGTTACCATCCGCGTTCCCCAGATTGTGGGCCAGCGTATAAGACGCCATGAAGTTAAATCCGTTTGAGAAGCGTTTATTCAGGGAAGTCTGAAATGCGTTATAGAACATCTGGAGTTGCGGAAAATCCAATGGTTCTATGTTGCTGAGATCCGGCAAGACATTAAAGTATGGGCGTCCCATATTGCCTGTGTCGTCTGAGAAGTTGGAGTCCAGAGGCGCAAAAGGCTGGTTCAGGTCGCTGACTTCGTGGTTCCATAAGTGATAAGCACGCGTGCCGACGTATCCGATTTCAGCCACCCAGCTTTGCGCGAACTGATGCTGTACTCCCAGATTCCACTCCATGATCCGCGGCATGCGACGGACGGGGCCAGTAGTTCTCACGACACCGCTGGGATGACTGGGATCGGCAAAAGGAATGGTTGGCGAAAATCCGGCGGATATCAATTGGTTCGGGGAAGGAGGAAGAAATACATTGAAGGTGCGAGACGTAAACGCAAGCTGCGGCGGGTTCAGACCGAGATCATCAAAGATGTTGCCTTCGCTCGAGTAGAAGATACCGAAAGCGCTGTGGACCACCGTGTCTTTTAGCGGCGACCATGCCAAACCAACTCGTGGCGCCCAGTCGCTCTTATCGAACTTAACGCCGGCATGGGGCACTGCGTTCTGTCCGTACGAATTCACCACAACTGCGCGATCCAGATCGAAGTTTCCGACTCGGCCGTTGGCGGGCGAGGTCACCTCATAACGCAGGCCGATGTTCAAAGTAAGGTTTGGCCGAACGCGGTAGTCATCCTGCACAAACTCCGCCAAGTCCCAATAGCGCGTTGGATACATTCCTGTAAGGAAATCCTGCGCTGATGAAGCTGGTACACCCAACAGCAGCTCGGCTAATCCACTCCCGCCATTGTTAGTTGTAATGTCATTGGTGTATGTGCCTGGAAAGCTGAATTGCCCGCGAGATGCCGTGAGCTGGAAGAAGTTCCGCTGTTGGCGACGGAAATCGACGCCGAATTTGAACGAGTGTTTGTTGCGGACCCAGGTGACTGTATCCGCGATTTGATAAATGTTCTCGAAGGCGTGTTCAGGTGTCCACAAAGAATCGCCGAGAGAGGTGAAACCCGAAACATCGATAAATGACAATCCCGAGGAGTTCACATCACCGCGATTGGCGAAGGGAATTCCAACTTGCTCTGAGAGATTCTTACCAAAGAGAAGTGGCAGAGCATTCACCGCGAAACGGAAGAATCCGCCATGAGCATCGTTGAGAAGGTGCCCCGAAAAAGTGTGGGTCCATCCCAGACTAGTGTGCTGCGATCGCGTTTTGTCGCGGCTGGGGCAGCAGTCTGCCCCGCCCAAGTCACTCAGCGGCCCTGGACGGAAGCTGCGGATGTCGCCAAAGCTGTAGCCGACGAAAATCTGGTCCTGCTCGCGGAAGTGATGATCAAAGCGAATATCAAAGGAGTCCTGGTCGTTGACTCGACTTGGGCTAGAGAGATAGTTGTTAACCACCTCCTGAACATTCGGCAGCGGATACAAGTTAGCGATATTCACGCCCGTGGCATTGAGCATGTTTGGCGGGATTACGTTCAGTTGGCCGTTGAAGCTGATTGGATCGCGAATCACAGCGTTGCCAGCATTCGCGCATGCATGGGGAGTGAGGGGGTCGAAAATCGTGCCTGTGTCGAATATCTCACTTGGCACAGGGTTTGGACACGGTGAAAAGGTATCCCCCGTCAACCGATCGCTGAAGTCGCCGGCACGTTCGGCTGCTGTGGGTACCGTGGAGACATAACTCAAGGCCTCGCGGACTCGGCTCCCCTGGTAGTCGCCGAAGATAAATGTCTTATCTTTTTTTATCGGCCCACCAAGAATAACGCCGAACTGGTTCCGCTTAAATCCGGGTTTCGGCGACGGTGGTGGCGAGGCGAAATAATTCCTCGCGTCCAATGCGTCGTTGCGAATAAATTCATAAGCCCCGCCGTGAACCCTATTTGTGCCCGACTTGAGCACCACGTTCACTGCAGCTCCGCCCCGCCCGAATTCTGCGCTCATGGAGTTTTCTTCAGTGCGGAACTCTTGAATTGCATCCGGCGGAGGAAGCACCACAACGCCACCCAACCCAAACTCGTTGTTATCAACACCGTTTAGAAGGAAGTTGTTGTTCGAGACCCGCAGCCCGTTTACCGACAGCGCTTCATTTGCCCTTTCGTTTTCAAAAACGCCACCGGAAACGTTGGATCCTGTCTGGCCACTATTGGCGCCCGGCCCGAGGTATGCGAGCTGAATGAAATTACGGCCGTTCAGGGGAAGATCGGAAATTCGCCTCTCGGTTTCTATTGTGCCTAGCGACGACGTCTCTGTCTGTAGTAAGGGCGCGGTGCCGGTCACTTCCACTAATTCGGTTACGGCGCCTACCTGCAGCCTGAGATTGACTCGTACCACCTGGTTGACGCCCACCTCCACACTCGGCTCGACCGCCTTTTTGAAACCCTGCCTTTCGACAGTAACTGAGTACGTGCCGATGCGCAGCAGGTTGGCGGCATATGCGCCGGAGCTGTCGGTTGTAACCTCAACCGATTGGTCAGTGGCCAAATTTCTGATAACTACCTTTGCTCCTTCCACGTTTGCGCCACTGGGATCGCTGACCGTGCCCACGATATTGCCACGATCAACTTGTGCGATTAAGACGGAAGAACAGCTGATTACGACCAAAGCAAAGGCCAACTTCAAGGCACGACTGGCCGCGGAAGATGACTCCATAGTGCCCCCCTCTGGCCCGCAGGAGTGGAGTTGAACTATTTCCCTCGCTTTAATACTCCAGCTACAAGCGGCGAGTCAAGCTCAACTTTGCTCCACGCGCTGGCCGTCGCGGCCGCGAGTAAAGCATTTTCGTTGACCACCGCCTGGTCTCCAGCTAAAGTGCTTTTGCCTGTAAGGAGGACGCAATGCCGGAGCTGGCGTTACTGGGAGGGCGCAAAGCGAAGACCAAACCATTTCCCGAATGGCCGATGTATGACGAGAAAGAACGTCGTGCGCTGACGGAAGTCCTGGAGAGCCGTGTCTGGTGGCGAACCCCGGGAACCAAAACTTTGGAATTTGAGCGGTCGTTTGCCGCCTTCCACGGCGCCCGGCATGGTGTTGCTGTCACCAACGGCACTGCTGCGCTTGAAGTAGTGATGGCTGCTCTTAATGTTGGCCCCGGCGATGAAGTCATCGTTCCCGACTTCACCTTTATCGCGACCGCTAGCGCCGTCCTATTCGCCGGAGCGCTCCCGGTCATGGTGGATGTCCAGCCGGATACGTACTGCATAGATCCCGACCTGGTTGAAGCTGCCATTACCCAGCGGACAAAGGCCATCATTGCGGTGCATATGGGCGGACACCCGGCCGATCTCGATCGTCTCGCTGAAATCGCCCGGGAGCGTGGTATTGCTTTGGTGGAGGACAGCTCTCATGCTCACGGCAGCGAGTGGCGGGGACGGCGTATCGGCACGTTTGGCAGAGCAGGAACCTTCAGCTTTCAGTCCAGCAAGCTGATGACCGCCGGAGAAGGAGGCATCATCATCACGAACAATGATGAAGTCGAACGGTTGGCCCGCTCCGTCCACGATTGTGGCCGAATGCCCGGCGAGTGGTTTTACAGCCATTTCATCTACGGTTCCAATTACCGGCTGAGCGAATGGCAGGGTGCTATTCTTAGTGCGCAGCTCACGCGCTTGGATGAACAAACTGTGCGCCGCCACAAAAACGCACGGCTGCTGGATCGTCTGCTGGGAGAAATCGAAGGTATCACACCGCAAGAAATCGCTCCTCAGTGCACTCGCAATGGACAGTACGCCTACATCTTTCATGTTGATCGCGATGCGTTTGCGGGCATCAGCACTGAAAGGTTCATCGCCGCCATGAACGCCGAGGGAATCCCGAATCAGGCGAGCTACCCGCCGTTGCACGATCTGGCAGTCTTCAAGAGTGGCGAGTACCGCAAGAAGCTGGCCGGCAGGCAGGCCAACGAGCCGCACCCATTTTTAAAGAGAGATTTTCCTGAGACCCACCGTGCAGCTTGGGAAACAGTCTGGATCCCGCAGCCGGCGTTACTCGGGGATGAGCAAGACATCCATGAAATTGCCACGGCGCTGAAGAAGATCCAGAACCATGCGCGTGAACTGGCTGCCGCATCTGCGGCGGTCCGCGAAAGCGCCTGAACGCCTGCATGGAACTCGAACAACGACAGCGCTACGTTCCCTACGCATGTGAACGAAATTACGCCTGCCGAATTACCGAAAGCGTATTTCGCGGGCTTCGCTGCGTTACGCTTGAAAACCAGCTCATTCGGGTGTCAGTGGTTGCCGATAAGGGCGCGGACATCTATGAGTTGCTTCACAAACCAACAGACACGGAATTCCTCCTTCGCACTCCGCTGGGACTACGCCGGCAGCCTCCTGCTTTGCCGACGATCAACCTGCGGGAGGGTTCTTTCTCGGATTTCTATGAAGGTGGATGGCAGGAGTTGCTCCCGGTGGCGGGCGATTTTCCCAGTGAGTCCAAGGGAGCGCAGTTCGGTCAGCATGGCGAGGTGGCCCTGCTTCCCTGGTCGTACCGCATCAATGAAGATACTCCGGAGCGTATTTCGGTCACCTTTTCGGTGGACACGACACGAACGCCGTTTCATCTGGACCGCACCATGGTTCTGGACAATGGTGAGCCCGTGCTCCAAATTCAGGAAAAGTTAAAGAATGTGGGCGACGAGCAGATGGAATTTATGTGGGCGCATCACCCTGCGTTCGGCTGGCCGTTTCTCGAAGAGGGCTGCCGGATCAATCTGCCGTCATGTGAAGTTGTAGTTCTGGGGTCGGAAGCGCCGTCCACCTCCCGCCTGGTCGAACAACAAAGCGAGTGGCCCCATGTCAAGGGCAAAAACGGAACGACGGTGGATCTGTCGCAGATGCCGGGACCGGAGGCCAAAGCGCATGACCTCGCGTTTTTGCGCGGATTTGCAGAAGGAAGATATTCCATTACGAATCCCATGTCCGGTCTGAGCTTTCGGCTTAGCTGGCAAAATAAGATTTTTCCGTATCTCTGGTACTGGCAAGTAACGCGTGGTGCTTTCGGGTATCCGTGGTATGGGACCACTTACAATCTGGCACTCGAACCTCATTCGTCTCTATTCCCCATGCTGCAGCGGGCGATCGACCAGCGCCATACGATCAAACTTGATGCGGCCGCCGAGATCTCGACCGAGCTTGAGGCCAGCATTTCACCCGCACGTAGATGAAGGAGCATACGATCATGAAGCTGACGGCTCTGATGGTTTTGATCTTCACTTGCCTCCCCGCGCAAGCGCAGAACACCCGTCTGGAAAATCTGCACAGGAAAACAATTCTGCTTTTTACGCCTCATCCTGACGATGATGTCTTCGGCGCCGGGGGGACAATCGCCTTGCTCAACCGTAATCAGAACAAGATCTACATTGTCATCTACACGAACGATGACAAGGGCTCCTACGATCCCGCAATGAGTTCCCAGCGGTTGGCTGAAATCAGAAAGCACGAGGAAGAAGTCTCAGAAGGTCTGATTGGCACACCCAAAGAGAACATCACATGGCTGGGCTATGACGATGGCATGCTGGAGTACGCGCCCCAGCCGAAGCTGGTTGAAGAAGCCACAGCGATCATCCGGCGAATTCGCCCCGATGTGTTACTCAGCGTAGATCCCGGTGAGTGGTATGAACGTTGGCACAAGACGGACCATCGCATGGCCGGGTTCAACACGATTGATGCGGTGCGTGCGGCTGAGTTCTGGCTCTATTTCCCCAATCAGCGTCTGCAACTGGGCTTGCAGCCGTACAAGGTGCCAGAGATGTACTTCTTCTATCCTTCTCCTCAGGAAGCCAACTACTTCGTAAATATTGATGACGTTGCCGAACTTAAGTTCGACGCTGCCGCCAAGCAGGTCAGCCAGTTTGAGCCGGCTGTGAATAAATATCGCCCCGATTGGGACCCTGCCGATCTGGCGAAGGCCAAGGACGGGATGCGGCATGAACAGCCGCGGAAGGATGGCCATTACGTTGAAGCCTTCCGCCATGCCACCGGATTTGTTCAATATTGATGTCCAGAAAGCAGACTATTCGGAACCAGAGAGGACTCTCATGCGAAACCAGAACCGAACGACTGTTTTGAGAAATCGTGCTGCCATTGTGTTACAAGCTGTCATCGTTCTCCTTACGTGTTGGCCGGCCTCGGCGCAGAACATTCAGATCTACGTTTCTTCCAAAGCGGGAGACCGCCTCGCTGCGAAGCCGGAGCTCCGCTTTGAACAGCGCAGCAGTTCTGGATCAGCCGGTTTCGAGATCGATGACAGCGTCGCATTTCAAAAAATGGACGGTTTCGGAGCCTCGCTGCTCGAAGCGGGTCTTATCGTTCTGAATGACCTGCCACCGGTGGATCAGGAGGCCGTCCTGCGCGCCTTGTTCGATCCCAAGGAGGGTGCTGGGTTTACAGTGATGAAGACTGTGCTGGCTTCCACGGATTTCATGTCGGCTGGCCCTTTCTATACTTACGATCCCGTTTCCGGCGACGTGGGGATGGACCACTTCTCCATCGCTCGCGATGTGCAAGCGAACGGGCTGGTCACTTTCATCAAACGTGCCCGCCGCTATGGCAGTTTCGTGCTTCAAGCTCCAATGGATTATCCGCCTGATTGGATGCTCTTCGACGTGGATACAAACCAGGACGTAAATCCTAAGTATTACGACGCACTTGCGCGGTACTACCTGCGCTACTTGCAGGAATATGAAAAAAAAGGAATCACAATCGATTATCTAAGCCTTTTCAACGAGCCCGGTGTTTACACAAAAATTCCGTACAACCACATTCGAGACCTGCTGCGCGATCATGTCGGCCCAATGCTAGAGGGTTCAGGCTTGCGCACAAAAATCATGCTGAGTGAAGCGCCCGAGCGGGACGAAGCCTATCGAAACTATCCGATAGTTCTCGATGACCCTGCTGCACGGAAGTATGTTGCAGTTGCGCCTTACCATGGCTACGACTTTAAGGATTATTCCGAGATCGCGAAGCTGCACGAAAAGTATCCCGACATTCCCCTCTGGATGACAGAAGTTTGCTATGCCTACGAGGCCGGAACGCCGAAGTCGTTCTCTCTTCCGCGCTATGAGTTTGAGGACGGCGACTTCTGGGGCACTCAGATCTTCAATGACCTCGAGGCACAGGCCTCTGCGTGGATCTACTGGAACATGATCCTAGATGAAAAGGGCGGCCCCTGGTCGGTGTCATATGTTCACGGGAACCCCGATCCGAACATTCAGCATCCAGTTGTGATCATTGATCGCCAAACCAAGAAAGTCATGTACACCGGCCTTTACTATTACCTGGCCCACTTCAGCAAATTCGTGCGCCCCGGCGCAGTTCGCGTGAAGACCTCAGGATCGCAGGACGGAATTCGGGCAATGGCCTTTAAGCGTCCAGGCGACGGGATGGTACTCGAGGTCATGAACAGCCGAAAAGAGGATGCCGAGACGGCTATATTGTGGCAGGGACGGGTCTTGAAGCTAAGGCTCCCGGCAGTTTCTATTATTACCGCTCTCTGGAACTGAAGGTCCGGAATTGCTGCTCATTTGTGCAGAATGGAATGCATTAGCAGCCGCATTGAAATTCTCCGCATCACTGAAGCAAACGTCAAGACTCGGCTGTCGCGGGCGCGGCTGCAGCGATGCCCTCGCCGCCGAAAAAGGCAGTATTCTGCTCGAGGAGGATCTATGTCGGCCGCTCCATCTCCCCAGGGTATCCTGTCCACGGCGCCAAGGGGCGCGGGCGCGTCGGTGGCTCTCGCGTACGGTTGCCATCCTTTACGGTCTCGTCATGCGCGCGCCGGGTCGAATTGTTCCATCTTCTTGAAAATATCTGCAAATACAATTTGCACCAGGTCCTCTGCCTCACCCTCGTCCTTTACGATGCGGAGCGCGACACTGAACACGAGGCGTTGATAACGATCGACAATGACAGCAAACGCGTCATCTCTGCCGCAGATCAACTCCCGAAAGAGCTCGGTGTCGCCGAGTTCCTGAAGTTCTTTCCAGAAGATCGTCCGAGATCCGGAACCGTGAGTTAACGAAGACATTAATGGGGAACCTGAGCTCGCCGACGAAATGACCACGTAAGATTACACCCGAATTGCACCAGAGTTGAGGGCAATAAATTTTCCGTCAACAGTTGGGAGGAATCAACGATTTTAGCTGGACACTTTTCACCATTTCGTCGGTGGAGGTGGTTACGTAACCACAATTGTGGTGTCTACAGCAGCACGGGCACGGAAACGAGAACACATCTTACCTAGGCCAAGAGGGCCAGACGGTTGTCACAAAACAGCGTTTCGTGTTCGGCCGGCGTCGCTCCAAGTAGTTCCATAATTGCGGCCCTGGTCAACCCTAGTGAGCCATCCGCGGTCGCCTCGTGCGGGGATCTGGCCAACTTTGCGAGCCATAGAGGTTTCCTCCTTGGCTCGCAACGAGAGGCACTCTTTTCGCACACTGCCTCAACCGCAAAGCAGGTATGATCAATTGATCGGAGAAGAGATGACTGTTGGAATGTCAGTCACACCATTGAGTAGCCCCCTGCCCTGACGGGCAACACGGTAAGACAGTTCACAGCAACCGAGAGGAAACTGCCAATCACCCGGCAAGTAAGCTAGTTCCGGCCACTTTTCAGATAGGTTGAATTGCTCGCCCGGCGTCGGTAGGAGCCCGGGGACCAGTTCGCGGATCTCGCATTCCTCGCACAGCGGTCGGCGCCAAATATTTAACCTTGTTTCAATTACTTACATAGATATCCACAGGGTCGTGAAAATTTACCTTGACTTCAGTGACCACTGTGCATCAAATTATCAGCGTGCACTTAACGAAGTTAAGTAGGGAAACAGTGATTATGGGAGTCAAGGAGAGACGGGAACGGGAGAAATCGGAGACCCGGGGAAAAATCCTCGACGCGGCGCGTGAGCTGTTTGTGACGGAGGGATACGAAGGCGTCTCCATGCGGCGGGTGGCGGAAAAGATTGAGTATTCGCCCACCGCCATCTACGTGCACTTCGCAGACAAAGAAGAGCTGTTCCGCGAACTTTGCCACCAGGACTACGCAAGGTTGGCCGAGGTCTTCCAGAGCTCGGTGATCTCCACGGACCCGATCGAGAGGCTGAAGCAGATTGGCGAGATCTACATTGATTTTGGCATTCGCTATCCCAACCACTACAAGTTCATGTTCATGACGCCCCATCCGCAGCAAGAGTTCGACGAGGTAGATCGTGAGATGCATGGCAATCCTGAAAAGGACGCATACGCTTTCTTGAAATGGGCGGTACAGCAGGCGATTGACGCGGGACGTTTTCGCGAAGAGCTATGCGATGCGGGAATGATTTCGCAAACGTTGTGGGCGAGCGTGCACGGCGTGATTTCCCTCGAGATTGCAAAGGGGCACGACGCGTGGGTGGATTGGCGCCCGATCAAGGATCGTACAGCGACGATGATGGACGTGACATTCCAAGGATTGGAACGTTCCGCGAAAGGGAGTCAATAGTCATGCCTCCTTTGGCACAAAGGAATCTATTCCACGACAAAGTTCGACTGGCGGTCACGCTGACCGGCATTGTGTTCTCCGTGGTGCTGATCGTGGTGCAGCTGGGACTGTTTCTCGGGTTCACGACGGCCACATCGAATCTGATCGATCACGCGGGCGCGGATTTGTGGATCACGTCTAAGAACGTGCCCTACGTCGAGCAGGGTGTGGCGTTCAGCGAGCGCAAGCTGAACCAGGTGCGGGTGGTGCCTGGCGTCGCCGATGCGCAGAAGATCATCGCGCATTGGACGCAGTGGAAACGGCATGACGGTGGGCAGGAATCGGTGCAGGTCGTGGGCATCAACGTCGACGACCCGATCGAGCAGCCCTGGAATCTGGTCGAAGGGCACGTGGAGGATTTGAAGCGTCCCGATGCCGTCATTATGGATGAACTCTACAAGCAAAAGCTAGGCGTTACACGCGTCGGCGAGGTGTTTGAGATCGGAGGATATCGGGCACGGGTGGTGGGATTTACGCGTGGGATTCGATCATTCACGACGTCGCCGTATGTGTTCACCTCGTTCAAGAATGCGCAGGATTTCACCGGGCTGCGGGAGGACCAGACGTTGTTCATCCTGGTGAAATTGGCGCCGGGAGCAAACCGAGAGCAAGTGCGCCTCGCGCTGCTCGATCATGTGAAAGACGTGGACGTGCTCAGCAACGCCCAGTTCGGCCGCATGACGACTTTTTATTGGATGTTTACGACCGGGGCGGGCGTGGCTGTGCTGATCGCAGCCGCATTGGGACTGGTGGTGGGGTTTGTGGTGGTGGCGCAAACGATCTATGCGACGACCATGGATCACATTCGGGAGTACGGAACGTTGAAGGCCATGGGTGCACCGAACCGCTACGTCTACAAGGTCATCATGAAACAGGCGGCGATCAGCGCGGTGATCGGCTATGGCCTGGGGATGATCGTCAGCGTGTTCGTAGTGCAGGGTAGCCAGAAGGGGGGCGCAGCTATCTTGATGCCGCCGCCGATGGCCATAGGAATGTTCTTTCTGACTCTGGCGATGTGTGTTGGGGCGGCACTGGTCTCGATCAATAGGGTAACGCGGATTGATCCGGCGATGGTGTTTAAGGGATGAGCCTCTTGCTGGCGACGGAAAACTCGTCCCAGCCTCGGAAGAACGACGAACTTAAGGAGAGGATGGCTATGCAGGCGGCAATTTCAGTTCGAGATCTGACAAAAAAATATGAGGAGGGCGCGACCGGGACGCTGGCACTGCGTGGCGTTGACCTCGACGTCCACGCCGGAGAGTTACTGATGCTGATGGGGCCGTCGGGGAGCGGGAAGACGACGCTGCTGTCGATTATGGGGGGCATTCTTACAGCGACCTCGGGCAGCGTTCGAGTGGCGGGAAGAGAGGTGGTCGGATTACGGGAGAAAGAGTTGCCAGCAATTCGGCTGGAACACATCGGGTTCGTCTTTCAGGGATTCAATCTGTTTCCGACTCTCACCGCGGGAGAGAACGTGGAATTGATGCTCGATCTGAAAGGAGCCTCTGCGGGGAAGGCTAAGAAGCGGGCGCAGGAATTGCTTGATCAAGTCGGGTTGGGCGCGAAGTACGGGAGCTTTCCCGCTGATTTGAGCGGCGGGCAGAAGCAGCGCGTCGCCATTGCGCGGGCACTCGCCGGAGATCCGCAGATCATCTTGGCGGACGAGCCTACGGCGGCGCTTGATTCGCATACCGGCCGAACCGTGATGGAGATTATGAGCGAACTGGCGCACCAGCGAGAGCGGGCGGTCGTAATTGTGACCCATGATTCGCGCGTGCTCAGCTTTGCCGACCGCATTGTGAGGATCGAAGATGGTGCTGTGGCCACCGCAGCCGACCGTGAGACAGTGCCGGCCGGGCTGCTCACGAACAATTTGCCCCAAGCCGCTGTTGGCTTGGTTTGATCACGCGGTCCCAAACTTAAAGGTGGAGAATGTTATGAGTAATAATTTCTCGATTAAAACTCTCTTAGGCAATCGAATTATTTTGGCGATCGGCGTGGGCGCATTCTTGCTCAGCGGATCGTTGATGCTCGCGTCAAGACACGTGCATGAATCGTCCGCAGCGGGGACGATTGAGGGAGTTGGCCAACGCCCATTGCTGATTGCTGGGCCGGGACGCGTGGAGCCTGCTTCGGAAGACATCAAAATCGGCTCGGAGTTGAGCGGGCGACTAAAGACGGTCAATGTCGAAGAAGGAGACGTCATCCAACGTGGTCAGGTTCTGGCGGAGCTGGAGAATGCTGACTATCGTGCGCAAGTTGAATCGGCGCGAGCCAATGTTGTTGCCAAAGAGGCGACGCTAAGGAAGGTCATCAATGGGGCGCGGCGGCAAGAGCGTGCAGAGGCATGGTCATCGGTGAATGAAGCCAGGGCTGTGATGGAAAATGCGCGATCAGAATTTAGGCGTAGGCAGCAACTTTTCTCCGCAGCCGTAATTTCGCGGGAAGAAGTCGAGCGTTATGCGCGAGAGGCCGACGTCGCCAAGGCCAAATATGACGCCGCCGTCGAGCAGCACGCGCTAATAGATGACCATGCGCGCGAAGAAGACCAGTCGTTCGCTGAGGCGGATCTGCAACTGGCGCAAGGCCAGCTTGCTGAAGCGCAAGCGCGCTATGAAAAGACCTTCATTCGGTCGCCGATTGATGGCGCCGTACTGCGCAAACATCATCGGAGCGGGGAGAGTGTCTCGAACTCCTCCACAGCGCCCGATCCAATTTTGACCATCGGGGATCGAAAGACGCAACGGGTGCGTGTCGATGTGGATGAGACTGACGTGAGCAAGGTCAGAGTCGGACAGAGAGCCTACATCACGGCAGATGCGTTCGGACAACAGAAATTCTGGGGGCACGTGGTGCGAGTCGGCCAGCAGCTCGGGCCGAAGAATGTACGCACTGACGAACCCGCCGAGAAAGTTGACACCAAGATACTGGAGACGCTGGTGGAGCTCGATCCGAACACGAATCTTCCGGACGGGTTGAGGGTGGATGCGTCCATTGTGCCTGACGGCGGGGAAGTGGCGGGAAAGCAGTGACGCGCTGACCAATTTCTGGACAATTCAGAAAGGTTCTAATTCCCGATTAGCTTTAGCTGAACGGGCTCGCCAGAGCCACACTTCTCGCACACTGCTGGGGCAGCAAAACAGGAGATTCATGAATGTGTTGGAGGAAGGACGACTGATCGGCCGTGAGCCGGAGGAGGGTATTCGCGCCCATGTTAAGGACTGGGCGTGCCTGAAGCGACTTGTGCCCACCGGAGACTCGCTGAACATGTCTAGCAAGAGATACTGTAGGGAATGCCGTTCACTAGCTCAAACCATCGTGCGTGCAAAGTCCCACAACCATTCAATAACCTGCTTGGTCATGGGAAACGGCTTCACGCCTCAGACCGTGCCATCATCCGTAGAGTCCGCCTCCCGGTCCACGATGCCGAACAAGAGCCCCAGCATGATTACCGGCTGTTCGATCAAACTTTTCAGGAGCGACGCTTCCTCGCCAGGCACAAATTTGAATGTAAATGCCATGCTCAAGTCTGTAATCAGAAAAGCAATTCGGACAACACAGTCAGTAGAATTCAATTTGTCTTCGACCATCGCGGCCCAGATTTCCTTCACCAACACCTTGGCTAGCCCGATTGCCTCAGCCTCGCTTTGCGGCTCACTTGCAGGGGGTGAACCAGCAACGAAATTCCGATGGAACCCTTCTGAGCCTCGGTCATCGCCTTTTTCTTTGCTGTCCACGCTGTCGCTCGACTTCGCCTTCACAGCCAACCCCCGCTACGTCGACCTTCTGCGACGGGTGGGGCTACCGCGATCGCCACCAATGCCCTGGAGCTAGGCGATAACAAAGATCGGGCGCATGAAGGGTAGAGGGTAGGGGAATTTTAGAAGGAAAGGATTAGGTGCCCGCGCTGCTCGTTTTACTGCTTGTTTGTACTGCTCGTTCGCAGCAAAACGGGCTCAAAAACGGCGAAATTGCCACGAACCCCCTGCGTATGTCATTGAAACCACGTATTTGACACCATTTCGATTGGTCTGGCCGATCACGGAGACGGGCCTCCAGTCCCCGTTGGCTAGGGATAGTAGGATTCCGGCCAGGCTAAGTCAAACGAAGGAAGATGTCTGGCAGGCTCATAGTGCAACGACTGCTGCCAGGAATGCGGCGTGACATGGATCGAATCGCTGCGCATCAGTTCCATCAGTTCCAAAAACCAAGAAACAGGAGTTAAACGGAGTGAAAATTGAGAAGTATGTTAAGAAAGTAAATGTGATAAGATGCCCGTGTTTGCTAGGGTTTTCAGCTATCTCCTTGGCAGCAATGCGGTAAGGAAATCGGGCAGGGTTCGAATCCCACTCTCTCCGCCATAGTTTCGATCGGTTCATGTTGTAGAGGTCGCTTTCGGAGCGAACATCAAGACGGATACGGAGGTGTTGGCGCTGGGCGGTTCCATAGCAACTT